>ENA-UOJG01001781-UOJG01001781.1-human-gut-metagenome-genome-assembly--contig:-C47-NODE-1781-length-20993-cov-8.646098_pt1 | contig 20993 bp, 18 predicted proteins | sample MGYA00242340_ERZ723887 | MGnify/ENA metagenome assembly ERZ723887 | reverse complement strand
TCTACAACAGGAGGTCTCTTTTTTCTATTGTCCGCTATCTGGGGTACTGTCCACCTTTTGGGAGCCTCTTTTTTTGCCTTCAAGGGCGCTAAGAAATCCAAACGTTGTGAATGCGGGTTAGGTATGCTATACTAAAAATGTATCGGCTGCGCCCCATGCGCATACGCTTGAATCATCAGCAAAAAAAGGGACGGCGATGCGCAAATGGAGCGACACGGCGGTTTTTTGAGGCGGCTGGCGGCAGGTATGCTGATTGGTATCGGCTGCGTGCTGCCGGGCGTAAGCGGCGGCGTAATGGCGGTTTCCTTTGGGCTGTACCGCCCGATGCTGAACGCCGTGCTGGATTTTTTTCACGATACGCGCGCAAAGCTGGCTTTTTTGCTGCCGCTGGGCATTGGCGGCGCGTTGGGAATCCTGGCGGGAGCGCGCGGTTTAGGCGCGGCCATGGCGCGATACGAGGTACAGATGCTGTACCTGTTTATCGGGTTCATTTTGGGCGGCGTGCCCGAACTGCTCAGGGAGGCGGAGGGGGACGAGGCGTTTCGGCCCGGGTGGCTGTGGGGCTTGGCTGCCGGCATTGCGCTGGCGCTCCCGCTGGCCCTGGTTCCGGGGCGCGGCGCAAGCGTTGCGCGGCTTACGCCGTTACAGGCGATACTGGCCGGGGTTATGGAAGGCGTTGGCACGGTGGTGCCGGGCATATCCACCTCGCTGGTGCTGATGCGCCTGGGGTGGTATCAGGCCTACCTTCGTGCCGTTTCCACGGCGCAGGCGGAGGCGCTCCTCTGCATTGGGCTGGGCTTTGCGGTTTCGGCGCTGGCGTGCATGAAGGCCGTTGCATGGCTGTTTGACCATGCGCGGGCGTATGCGTATTACGCGGTGCTGGGCTTTTTGCTGGTATCGGTCGCGCTGGTATTTCCGGGCTTTGAAGGCGGACGCGCCCTTTTTGCGGATGCGGCTATGCTTGTTGCCGGCCTGGCGGGCGCGCGCTGGATGAACGGCATTGGACCGGAAAAGAATACATAAAGGAGGCAGACATGGCGGGCGGAAGGAAAGAAAAGGTACAAAAGAAGCGCGCGCAGCTTAAAAAGCGGCGCGGGCAGCAACGCAGCATTATGTATGAAAAATGGAAGGAATCGCTTGCGTCTGTGCTGCCGATTACGGCCATTGTGCTGGCGCTGTGCGTAACGCTTGCGCCCGCGCCCACGGACGCGATGCTGGCTTTTTTGGTGGGGGCGGCCCTGCTGGTTGTGGGCATGGGCATGTTTACCCTGGGTACGGATTTGGCCATGACGCCCATTGGCGAGCATGTAGGCGCGGCCATGACGCGCAGCAAAAAGCTATGGGTGGTGCTGCTGGTTTCGTTTTTGGTGGGCGTGATCGTAACCGTTTCGGAGCCGGATTTGCAGGTGCTGGCCGAGCAGGTGCCCGGCGTGCCCAACGCCGCGCTCATCCTTTCGGTGGCGCTGGGCGTGGGGCTGTTTTTGGTGGCGGCGCTATTGCGCATCCTGTTTCGCATACGCATGGCATATTTGCTGCTTGGATGCTATGCGGCGGTATTCGCGCTGGCGCAGTTTGTGCCAAAATCCTTTTTGGCGGTGGCCTTTGACGCGGGCGGCGTGACCACCGGGCCCATGACGGTGCCCTTTATCCTGGCGCTGGGCGTTGGCGTGAGCGCCATCCGCAGCGACGGCAATGCGGGAAACGACAGCTTTGGCCTGGTGGCGCTTTCCTCTGTGGGGCCAATTTTGGCGGTGATGCTCCTAAGCCTTATCTACCAGCCCGACGGCGCGGCCTATACCCCGGCGGCGCTGCCGCAGGTGGAGGATACGCAGGCGCTGGCGCTGCTGTTTACCCGCGAGCTGCCGCATTATATGCGCGAGGTGGCGATGGCGCTGCTGCCCATCGCGGCGTTTTTTGCAGTGTTCCAGGTGATTTCGCTAAAGCTGTGCGCCCGTGAGGTAGTGCGCATTGTGGCTGGCCTGTGCTATACTTATGTGGGCCTGGTATTGTTTTTAACCGGAGTGAACGTAGGCTTCATGCCCTTAGGCCACTTTTTGGGCCAGGCGCTGGCGGCGCTGCCGTTTCGGTGGATTCTTGTGCCGGTGGGCATGCTCATTGGCTACTGCGTGGTATCGGCCGAGCCGGCGGTGCACGTGCTTAGCAAACAGGTGTATGAGCTTACTGCGGGCGCCATACCCCAGCGCGCCCTGAAGCTTAGCATGTCCATTGGCGTTTCGGCATCGGTGGGGCTGGCGATGCTGCGCATTCTAACGGGAATGCCCATCCTGTGCCTGCTGGTTCCCGGCTACGCGATCGCGCTGCTTTTGATGGCCTTTGTGCCGCCCGTGTTTACCTCCATCGCGTTTGACTCCGGCGGCGTGGCCTCTGGCCCGATGACGGCGACATTTCTGCTGCCAATGGCCATGGGCGCATGTACCGCCGTGGGCGGCGATGTGGCGACGGACGCGTTTGGCGTGGTGGCTATGGTAGCCATGACGCCGCTGATCACCATCCAGATTCTGGGGCTGTTCTACCAGCACAAGCAGCGAAAGGCCGCTAAGGAAACGGCCAGGCCTGCGCAAGAGCTGCCCGTGGAGGACATTATCGACTGATAAAAGCGTTTACAGGAGGATATGCCATGCATGACTTATGTATGCTGGGCGTGATTGTGAACCGCGAGGACGAAGGGGCGTTTACCGCGTTCTTTCACAGGCGCGGGCTGGCTGTGGTACACAGCGCGCTTGCCCAGGGCACGGCCAACGCCAGGCTGCTAAGCCTGATGGGGCTTGAAAAAACGGAGAAAACGCTGCTATATGCGCTTGCGCCGCGCCTGCGGACAAAAAAGCTTTTGGCCCGCATGGTGGGCGAGCTGGGGCTGGACATGCCGGGCGGCGGCGTGGCCTTTACCGTTCCGTTGGGAAGCCTGGCGGGGGAGAGCAGCCTCAGGTATTTTACGCAGGGACAGGAAATTCAGGACGGAGAGGTGACGGAAATGCCTGCGGCATTCTTGTATGAACTGATTATCGCGATTGCCAACCGCGGACATGCGGAAACGGTGATGGACGCCGCGCGCAGCGCCGGAGCCATGGGCGGCACCGTGGTGCACGCGAAGGGAACCAATCCCATGGCGGATAACCACTTTTTTGGCATGTCCATTGCGGATGAAAAGGAAATGCTGCTGATTTTGACCGCGGCGCGCGACAAGAGCACGATTATGCGGGCCATTATGGAAAAGGCCGGCGTGCGAAGCCCGGCGCATACAGTGATGTTTACGCTGCCGGTGGAAAGCGTGGCCGGCCTGAAAAGCGTGATGGAGGCAGCCGGGGAAGCGGAGGAATAACCGTTGGCGCGTATGGATGAAAGTTTTGGGAATCTTTCTGAAACTGCCACCCCGCGGGACGGTCCCTTTTGGGTTGAAATAATAAAATTCGTCGATTGATTTGTACGTTTTCAACAAAAACGAATCATAATACATGTGGTTTGTGCTGTTTTCTTGCCCCTGACTGGACAAGCGAATGAAACAATGATATTCTGCCAGCGTGAAACATTGATTCGTTCTTTAGACATATTTTTTGTAATAAAATATTCATAAGGAACGGATTGATGAAGTGCCCGTTTCAACTGAAACAAAAAGGAGGAAACATTCATGAAGAAGCTGCTGTCCCTGGCGCTAGTGCTGGCGATGATGCTGACCTTCGCTTCCTTCCCCGCCGTGGCGGAGAGCGCCGAGCCGGTCAAAATCACGCTGTACTACTCCGACAACGCTACCCTTCCCTTCCAGGAGGACTGGCTGACCGTTAAGACCATCGAGGAAAGGTTCAACGTGGACTTGACCTTTGAGGTTATCCCGATCGCGGATTACGCTACCAAGGTGTCTACCGCGCTCAACGTGGGCGGCAACACCGTGCCGGACGTGATCCTTTACCAGACCACCAAGGGCGAGAACGGCTCCCTGGCGCTTAACGGCGCGCTGACGCCCATCAGCGATTACAGCGACTGGACCCCCAACTTCAACGCCCGCGTGGAGGAGTTCGGCCTGCAAAGCGCCATCGACGAGCTTAAGCTCAGCGACGGCAAGCTGTACTACCTGCCCTCTTTGACCGATATCCCCTTCTATGACGGCGGATTGATTCTGCGCCAGGATTACCTGGAGCAAAAGGGCTTCGAGGCCCCCAAGACCTTTGACGACCTCTATGAGATCCTCAAGGCGTATAAGGCCGACTACCCCGATTCCTATCCCCTGACCATCCTGGCGGGCCCGCGCGTGCTCTACCGCATGACCATGCCTTCCTGGGGCATCAGCCTGGGCAAGAACGGCGCGTCCGGCACCAACACCCTCAGCTGGGATTATGAGAACGAAACCTATTTTGAGGGCGCGATCAGCGAGCAGTATAAGCAGTATATCACCTACTTTGCCAAGCTGTACGCCGAGGGCCTGCTGGATCCCGAAATGGCGGATCCCATCGACGGCGACCGCTGGACCCAGAAGATGGCCAACGGCAGCGCCATGGCTACCTACGCCTACTACGATCAGATTGGCGGCGTTGAGGCCGCCAGCGAGATCGAGGGCTTTGACCTGAACATGTACCCCGCCCTGGCAGGCCCTGCCGGCGCGCATCACCAGCCCAAGAGCTCCACGGGTTCCGGCATCATGTTCCCCGCCAAAACCGCGCAGCGCGCCGACTTTGAGCAGGTTGTGCGCGCCATCGACAACTGCTTCTTCTCCGAGGAAGCGGCCAAGATCTGGTGCCTGGGCGTGGAAGGCGTTACCTATACCGAGCAGGACGGCGTGATCACCTATGCCGACGAGCTGGTAAACTCCCCCGACGGCATTTACAAGACCATGCAGGTGAAGTACGGCTGCGGCTCCGACGTGACCCAGATGGTATGGTACAACGCCCGCGAGATGACCAAGTACGACCAGAACTACTCCGATATCAACGCCGCCGTGGCCGCCATGGGCAATGTGATTCAGGCCATTCCGCGCGCGCCCCTGTTTGACGACCTTACCGCCGAGGACGCCGGCATGCTCCAGACCCCGCTGAGCGACGCCTGGGAAGTGTGGAACGACGCGTTCCTCACGGGCAAAAAGTCCATTGAAACGGATTGGGACGCCTACGTTCAGGAAATGAAGGACAAGGGCATCGAGGAGTTCTGCAAGCTGTATAACGACCATATGGCTAAGTAAGCGCCCGCCGCTGGCGGCATGCCCGCTGCCCGGGTGAGCAAGACCATTCATGCGGGCCGCACCATGGGGAACTGTGGTGCGGCCCTTTTTATCCCAAGGAGGTGTTCCCGTGCCGCGCAAAAGCCAAATGATCGTTGTAAACGGCGTGACCATGAACCGCAGGGAAACGTTCAAATCGCATTTTCAGCGCTATTGGCAGCTTTATGCCATGCTGCTGGTGCCGGTAATCTACTTTATCATTTTTAAATACGTGCCGATGTTCGGCAACATCCTGGCCTTCCGCCGCTACCGCCCGGGCCTTGGCCCCTATGGCACGGATTGGGTAGGTCTGCGCTACTTTGAGAAATTCATGGGCGACCGCGCGTTCTGGCAGGCGTTTAGCAACACGCTTACGCTGTCTATTTTGAACCTGCTGGTCAATTTTCCCATTCCGATCGTGTTTGCCGTTATGCTCAACGAGGTGCGCCATTTGCGCTTCAAAAAGCTGGTGCAAACGGTCAGCTATATGCCGCGCTTTATTTCCACGGTGGTTGTAATCGCCATTATGGGCGAGCTGCTTTCGCCCTCCACGGGCCTGGTGAACACCTTCCTGCACAATGCGTTCGGCATGACGCCCGTCTACTTTATGAACGAGCCGCAGTATTTTCGCGCGCTGTATGTGCTTACGGATACCTGGCAGTTTACCGGCTGGACGGCCATCATCTACCTGGCGGCCATCACCGGCATTTCCAGCGACCTGTTCGAGGCGGCTACCATCGACGGCGCAACCCGCTTGCAGCAGATCATCTATGTAACGATTCCCTCCATCCTGCCCACGATTATGGTTATGTTTATTATGAGCGTTGGCCGCCTTTTGTCCCTGGGCTTTGAAAAGGTGCTTTTGATGTACACGCCTTCCAACTCCAGCGTGAGCGATATCATCGATACGCTGGTGTACCGCACGGGCCTTGCCAACCAGAACTATTCCTACGCAACGGCCATCGGCCTGTTCAGCGGCGTGATTGGCGTGGTGCTGGTATCCTTAAGCAACTTTATCAGCCGCAAAACCACCGGCGACGGCATTTATTGAGGAGGGCAGCGTATGACAACAGTAAGCGTTAGCCAAAAGCCCACCCGCATCCGCCGGAGCGCGGGCAGCGTGGCAATGGATATCGTGATCTATGTGGTGATGGTATTTGTGCTGCTGGTGTGCCTGGTGCCGTTTCTGTACATGATCGCCCTGTCCTTCTCGGACGCAAAGGCCATTGTGAACAACCAGGTAAGCTTTTGGCCGGTGGGGTTCAATCTTGGCTCGTATGAGCAAATTGTTACCTATCCGCATTTCTTCCGCGCGTATGGCAACACGTTTTTCTACACGGTTGCGGGCACGGCCATCTCGCTGCTGATGACCATGTTGTTTGCCTATCCGCTGAGCAAAACGCATTTGCGCGGCCAGGGCGTTTTTATGCGCATGGTGGTTATCAGCATGTTCTTCTCCGGCGGCATGATTCCCAACTTCCTGCTGATTTCCAACCTGCGGCTTACGGGCACGGTATGGGCCATGCTCATTCCCTTTGCCATCAACCAGTTCAACCTGATCATTCTGGTGAACTTCTTCAAGGCCCTCCCGGGCGAGATTGAGGAAGCCGCCCTGATTGACGGGCTGAACTACTTTGGCATCCTGTTTCGCATTGTTATGCCCCTATCCACGGCGGCCCTGGCTACGGTGGGCCTGTACACGGCGGTGTTTTTCTGGAACGACTGGTTTAACGCCCTGCTGTATCTGAATTCCTCGCAGTACCCGGTGATGCTGTTTTTGCGCAACATCGTAAACGGCACCGCCATGCTGGGCGACGCGGCGGGCTTTGGCGACAAGTCGACCATCGCCATCTCCATCAAATCGGCCGTGATCGTTACCTCCACGCTGCCGATCATCATACTGTACCCGTTCTTGCAAAAGTACTTTGTGAAGGGCTTAACCGTCGGTTCCGTCAAGGGCTGACCCGGAAGGAGAGGCGAATATGATCCAGTTGAAGGGGCTGGATACCGAACAGGTCAATCCGCTGACCGCCCATATCGACCAAGAGGATACACAGGGAATCCTGTGGCTGATCAACCAGGAGGATCAGCGCGTGGCGGAGGCGGTGGCAAAGGAAATACCGCATATCGCCCAAGCCGTGGACGCGATTTATGAGAAGCTGGCCGCTGGCGGCCGCCTGATTTATATCGGCGCAGGCACGTCCGGCCGGCTGGGCGTGCTGGACGCATCGGAATGCCCGCCCACCTATGGCGTGCCCTACGGCATGGTGCAGGGCGTCATCGCCGGGGGCGAAACGGCGCTTACGCATGCCATTGAGGGCGCGGAGGACCATCCCGAGCAAGGCGAAAGAGAACTGCGGGCCATTCTGTTTTCCGGCGCGGACGCGCTGGTGGGCATCGCCGCTAGCGGCCGCACGCCCTATGTGCTGGGCGCAATGGATTACGCACGCAGCCTAGGCGCTGTGGTGATCGGCCTGACCAGCTGCCATGACAGCGAAATGCAACGGCATGCGGATATTTGCATCGCCCCGCTTACAGGGCCCGAGGTGGTAACGGGCTCCACCCGGATGAAAAGCGGCACGGCACAGAAGATGGTGCTCAATATGCTTTCCACCGCGGCGATGATAAAGCTTGGAAAGGTGTATGGCAACCTGATGGTGGACGTGCAGGCAACCAATGAAAAGCTGACGCACCGCGCGGTATCCATTGTATGCACAGCCACGGGTGCGGACGCGGCCACCGCGCGCGAGGCGCTTGGCAGATGCGGCTTTCACTGCAAGCAGGCCATTGTGATGCTGCTTTTGAACACGGATGAGGCGGGCGCGCAAAAAGCCCTGGAAAACGCCCGCGGGCATATTTCCAGGGCCATAAACCTAGGCTAGATATCCTATTCGTTTAGGCGGTGCGGCTTGCAGCTATTGTAGCTGTTTTCAAGCCGCACCTTCGCACGGTGATAATCCAGGTGCGCAACGGCGGTGTAGAGCACATCTACCAGCGTTAGCTGGGCGATGCGGCTGCTCATGGCGCCGCTGCGGCGGTACACCTCCGGGCAGGAGGTATACAGGGCATAATCCGCCATGGAAACAAGGGGACGCTTGCCAAACTGCGTAACGCTTACCAGCGTGGCGCCGCAGGTTTTGGCGATCTTCATGGCCTCCACCACCTCGCTGGTAGCGCCGGTGTGGGAAAAGAAGATGGCCACGTCGCGCGGGGTAAGGTTGGCGGCATAGGTGAGCTGAACATGAAAATCCATGCAGTGCACCACGTTCATGCCGATGCGCAGCAGCTTGTGGTACAGGTCCTCGGCCACCAGGGCGGACGCGCCCACGCCAAACAGCTTGATCGAGTTGGCGCGGATGATCTTGCCAGCAACCTCGCTGATCACGTCGGGATCCAGCAGGCGGATGGTATCCTCAATGGCCTGGATGCCCCCGCTTTTGACGTTTTCGGCCATTTGCTGCACAGTGGAATGGCCGGAGATATCCGCATAGAGCGGCTCCTGCGCGGCATGGCGCGGGTCGCTTTGCGCGTTCAGCTCGGAAAAAAGCTGCTTTTTCAAATCCTTCAGGCCGTAAAAGCCGAGCGTTTTGCTAAAGCGCACCCAGGCGACCTGGCTTACGCCCGCCGCCTCCGCCAGGGCAGCGATGGGCATGTGGAACAGGTTGTCCACATGGGAAAGGAAGTAGGAGGCCACCTTCTTTTCCGCCGGGCACAGGGTATCGAACACGGCGCGGGTGCGAAGCTCAATGCTGGTCACAGGCTCACCTTCCCCATTACGACGGGATGCCTTGCGCCGGTGGCGGCCGGTACGTTGTTGCATACGCCGTGGATGCATTCGTTGGCCAGGATGGCGAAGGCGACGGCCTCTTTGGCGTCGCTATCATAGCCTAGGTTTTCGTTGGTGAGAACGGGCATGGGCAGAAGCTGCTTTAAAAAGCCCATTAGCACGGGGTTGCGGCTGCCGCCCCCGCCCACCACCAGCGTATCGGGACGCTCGGGGCAGAAGCGCTCCACGGCGATGCGAATGCATTCGGCGGTAAAGCGCGTAGCCGTCGCCAGCATATCCGCGTCCGAAAGCCCAAGCTCGCGCCCTTTGGCGCAAAGCCTATCCACATAAGCGCGGCCGTAGGCCTCGCGGCCTGTGGTTTTGGGCGGCTGCTTTAAAAGATAGGGGTCATCCAGCAAAAAGGCCAGCAGGGAAGGGCTTGCCGTGCCGGAAGCGGCCAGGAGGCCGCCGTTATCAAAGCGCTGCTTGCCATGGGTGGCGCGCTCCGCCAGCTGGTCCATGACCATGTTGCCGGGGCCGGTATCAAAGGCATAGGTATTTTCCAGGCTGCCGCCCGCGGGCAACACCGTCAGGTTGCCGATGCCGCCGATGTTTTGCAGGCCGATGGTTTGCGTATCGCTGTGATAGAGCAGGTATTCGGTGTAGGGCACCAGCGGCGCGCCCAGGCCGCCGGCCGCCATGTCGCGCACGCGGAAGTCGCTCACCACGGGGCAGCCCAGGCCCTCGCAGATGACGGAGGGCTCGCCCAGCTGAAGGGTGGCGCGCACATGATAGCCTAGGTATTCTTCCGAAACGGGCGCATGGTACAGGGTTTGGCCATGGCTGCCCACCAGATCCACATCGCCGGGCGCGATTCCGGCAGCCTGGCACACGGCCTGGCAGGCCTCCCGCGAGAGCCTGCCAAGCAGGAAATGGAACAGGCTCAGCTCATGCGAGCCGCCGCTTTCCCCGCCTGCCAGGCGAAAAATGGCCTCCCGCACCTGGGAGGGATAGGGCAGCGATACGAAGGCAAGCTGGGTTACGCGCGTGCATGGGCCAAAGCCCTCAATGCGCGTGAGCGCGGCGTCCATGCCGTCGGCGGAGGTGCCGCTCATCAGGCCGATCACCAACAGGGAGGGTTTTTCCAATAGCTTGAGCAGGCGGTTCATACCTGGTTCCTCCGATGAAAAATAATTTCTAAATCCATTGTACACATTTGGAATTTTGTTTGTCAAGGTGAGAAGAACAATGTTTGCATTGGGAATTGAACGGATCAAGGAATATCCTAGGGTATTTCAGGGGAAGCGCTTGGGCATGATTCTTTCGCCGTCCGGCACGGACCGGCAGCTTCGGCTTTCGGCGGAGGCCCTGGGCGAGCGCGCCGATTTGCGCGCGCTGTACGGCCCGGAGCACGGCGTGCGCGGCGCGGCGGCGGCCGGGGAAATCGTGGAGGGCGTGGAGCGCGACCGGCGCACGGGCCTTCCGGTGTACAGCCTGTACCGCAAGGACAGCAAGCGCCTTACGGAGGACATGGTGCGCGGCGTGGACGCGCTGGTATATGACATACAGGATTTGGGCCTTCGGTTTTACACCTATGTGAGCACGCTGTTGTATGCGCTGGAGGACTGCGCCCGCTTTGATAAGGAGCTTATTGTGCTGGACAGGCCCAACCCCCTGGGCGGCCTGCGCGTGGAGGGCGGCCTGCTGCAAAAGGGGTTTGAGAGCTTTGTGGGAAGCTATGATATGCCTGTTCGCTACGGCCTTACGGCGGGCGAATTGGCCCGCATGGCAAACGATGAGCGCAAAACCGGCTGCCGCCTCACGGTGATTCCCATGCAGGGCTGGCGGCGGGAAATGCTGTTTCCGCAGCTGGGCTATCCCTTCCTGATGCCAAGCCCGGCCATTCCGCATTTTTCCAATGCGATGCATTACGCGGGCACCTGCCTGTTTGAGGGCACAAACGTGAGCGAGGGGCGCGGCACGGCCGATCCCTTTGCGTTGATCGGCGCGCCCTACATTGACGCGGAGGCGCTATGCGACGCGGCGCGCGCAAGAAACTGGCCCGGTTTGCTGGTCACGGAGGCGCACTTTACGCCCACGGCCAGCAAATACGCGGGCGATATGTGCCATGGCGTACATTTGCACCTGACGGACGCGCGCGCCTATGAGGCCGTGCGCGTGGCGGTGGAATTGATGGATTTGATCCGCCGGATGTATCCTGAAAGCTTTGCCTTCAATCCGCCCGCCGGGGAGGAGGGCAGGCCGATGATCGACCTGCTCGCCGGCGGGAGCGAGCTGCGCGAGGGCGTGCCCGTGGATGTGCTGCTGGATCAATGGCAGCGGCAAAGCGAAGCGTTCGCGCTGCGCGCGCGGCCCTATCATCTGTATCAGTGAGGAGGATGGGAAAATGCATATGACGCTGGAAAGAATGATTGGCCAACGGCTGGTGGTAGGGTTTCCCGGCTATGAAATACCCCAGGAACTGCGGGACCTGGTGCGGGAATGCTATGTGGGCAATATCATCCTGTTTGCCGAAAACATCCGCGATAACGCCCAGCTAAAGCGGCTGTGCGGGGATTTGCAGGAAATGGTGAACGAGGCCACCGGCCTGCCGGCTTTTATCACCATCGACCAGGAGGGCGGCGTGGTGAGCCGCCTGGGCGCGGACGCGGCTGTGGTTCCCAGCGCCATGTGCGTGTCCGCCACGGGAGATCCGCACAATGCATATTTGGCGGGGTTGATTACGGGCCGGGAGCTGAGCGCCCTGGGCGTGAACTTTGACCTGGCCCCGGTGATGGATGTGAACTCCAACCCGCATAACCCGGCCATTGGCGTGCGCAGCTATGGCGATACGCCCGAAACCGTGAGCCGCTACGGGGCGGAGATGGTACGCGGCCTTACGGAGGGCGGGGTTTTGAGCTGCGCCAAGCATTTTCCGGGGCATGGGGATACGGCGCTGGATTCCCATTTGAGCTTGCCTAGGGTAGATAAAACGCTTGCGGAATTGGAAAACTGCGAGCTTGCGCCCTTCCGTGCGGCCATTGCGGCGGGCGTGCCCGCCGTAATGACCACGCACATCCTGTTTCCAGAGCTGGAGCCGGATGGCATACCGGCTACGATGTCCCGCCGCATCATTACGGGCCTGTTGAAGGAGCGGATGGGCTTCAAGGGGCTTGTGGTATCCGACTGCATGATGATGCAGGCCATCCAGACGTATTACGGCACGGTGAACGGCATTGTGGCGGCCGCCTGCGCGGGCGTGGACATGATGTTCACCTCCCACAGCATTGCGTATGCGCGCCAGGGATGCGAGGCGCTTAAAGCGGCGGTGGAGAGCGGGCGGCTGCCTATGGAGGAGATGGAGGCCTCCGTGGAGAAGATCATACGCTGCAAGCAGGCGCTAAAGCCTAGCCCCCGGGACGCGGCCTCCATCGTGGGGCGCCGGGAGCACCGCGAGGCGGTGCGGCATATGATGGAGCAAGGCGTGGCGCTGGCGTGCGGCACGCTGCCGCCGCTGGGGCGCGACCCTCTGTTTTTGGGCTGCCATCCCTTTAGGCCAACCATTGCTTCCAACCCGGAGGATGAGCGCGTGAGCTTCCCGCGCACCATGCAGGCATGGCTGGGCGGCAGGGCCATTCCTACGCCCGCCGACCCGGACGATGCGCAAATCGCCGGTATTTGCGCGCAGGTAGGCAGGCCCAGCGCCATTGTGGTAGGCACCTACAACGGACATATCAAGCAGGGGCAGCTCAGGCTGGTGGAGGCGCTGGCCCGGCTGAACGCCGCGCCCGTGGTGTGCGTGGCGCTGCGCAACCCCTACGACCTGTTGGCCCTGCCCAAGGGCGTGGCGGGCCTGGCGGTATACCAATACGACGAAGAAAGCATGGAGATTGCCGCGCGCGTGCTCAGGGGCGAATGCCGCCCCATGGGCAGGCTGCCGCTTGAAAAGGGAGCAGAGTGAGATGGGAATGCTGCTGGCCGGCTGGGACGGCGGAGGCACCGGCACTACCGTGGTATGCATAGACCCGCATGGCACGGTGCTGGCCCGGGCGCGCTTTGGCCCGCTGAACCTGAACGGCGCGGAGCCGGAAGCCGTGGCGCGCACTGTGTGGGATTGCCTTGGCTATATGCGCGCCCATGGTGAGTGCGCCGCTTTGTGCATTGGCGCGGCGGGCGTAAGCAATCCAAGCGCCGGGGCGCTGCTTAGGCGGCTGCTGGCGCAAAACGGCTATGGCGGACGGCTTGTGCTGGCAGGCGATCACGAGATTGCGCTATACGGCGCGGTGGGCGGCGTGGGCGCCGTGGTGATCGCGGGCACGGGCTCCATCTGCTGCGGGCGCAACGGGCTGGGGCAAACGGCGCGCGCCGGGGGAGGCGGCCATCTGATTGACGACGGAGGCAGCGGGTATGCCATTGGCCGGGACGTTCTTTCGGCGGTGCTGCGCGCGCAGGATGGGCGCGGCCCGGCCACGCTGCTGGAAGCCGCGGTAGCGGCGGAGCTGGGCGGCGCGTCGCGGGAGAGCATTGTGAGCTACGTATACCGCCAGCAGCGCCAAAAGGCGGATATCGCGCGGTTTGCCAGGCTCCTGGCTCCCGCCCTGGAAGCGGGCGACGCGGCGGCTGAAGAAATCGCCAGCCGCGCGGCGCAGGAGCTGTATGCGCTGCTTAAGGCGGTGCTTACCAGGCTAAGGCTGCCTGGTGCGGACGTTGCCCTTATGGGCAGCATTTTGGAAAAATGCGCGCCCGTGCGCGCGGAGGTGGAAGCGCTGATTGACGCGGGCCTGCCCGCCGCCCGGATCATTGCCCCAAGGGCGGACGCGGCGCAGGGCGCGGCGCTGATGGCCAAACTACGATGGGAGGAACAATGCCATGGCTGATATGCTGGTTGATTTGTTGAAGCTGCCCAAGGAGGACGCGCTTTTGGAGGCGCTAGAGAAGAAGAATATCCAAATCCGCCGCGCGCTTGCGCCGGACAAGCTACGCGTGGTTGCGTGGGTTGAGGAGCATTCCAGCCTGAGCGCGGCGGGGGAATGCGACGTGTGCTTTGCCCATACGCCGGTGAGCTGCTTTATTGCCACCGAGGGCGCGAAAATCATCGGCTATGCGTGCTACAACGCCACCGCGCCGGATTTCTTCGGTCCAACAAAGGTGCTGGAAAGCTACCAGGGCATGGGCATAGGCAAGGCGCTGTTGATAAGAGCGCTGCGCGCCCTGCGCGAGGAGGGCTACGTTTACGCCGTCATCGGCGGCGTGGGGCCGCAGGCGTTTTACCAAAAGTGCGTGGGCGCGACCCTGATACCCGATTCCACGCCGGGCCTGTACAAGGATTTCATAGGCGCTTTGGAAAAACAGGCGCGGGGCTAAATTGTGTTGACAAGCCGCCGGTGGCTGGCTATAATACGATGGTACGAGTGCATCCATGCGGTACGGCATCGCCCGTAGGAACGGGCGATGCTGCTTTGCGTTATTTTGCGGGATGCAGGCCAATATGAAATTGTAAAGCGGCCTTCGAGCCGCTGAAAGGAGAATCTGCCATGGCGGATCAAGAGAAAAAAGTCATCCTTACCCGCGAGGGGTACGAAAAGCTGGAAAAGGAGCTGGATTATTACATCAGCGTGCGCCGGAATGAGATTTCCGAGCAGATTGCCATTGCGCGCGGCTTTGGCGACCTTAGCGAAAACGCGGAATATGACGAGGCCAAGAACGAGCAGAGCCGCATCGAGGCCAAAATTGTGGAGATGGAAAACACCCTGCGCAACTGCATCGTTGTGGAGAACGACGAGGTAAACACCGACGTGGTGGGCGTGGGCAACACGGTAAAGGTGAAGAACCTGACCATGAAGATTGACCAGGTCATCACCATTGTGGGCGCGAACGAAACGGATCCCAAGAATATGAAGATCAGCTCCGAAAGCCCCATCGGCGCGGCTCTTTTGGGCAAAAAGAAGGGCGAAACCGTTGAGGTGGACGTGCCTGCGGGCCTGATGAAGCTGAAAGTGGTGGAGATCAGCCGCTGAGCCCGGCCCGCGGGACGGCCCGGCGGGTAACCCTATACGACAAAAGGAGAGGTTTTCATGCCCCAGAATACGCAGGAACAGAGCCCGGCCATGAACGGCCAGCAGCTAAGCGAGCAGGAACAGATTCGCCGCGAAAAGCTGCGCAAGCTGACAGAGGCGGGAAAAAGCCCCTATATCCTTACCCATTTTGACCAGACGCACGAAAGCGCCTTCATCCTTTCCCATTTTGAGGAACTGGAGGGCAAGGAGGTTAGCGTTGCAGGCCGCATGGTATCCAAACGGGTGATGGGCAAGGCCAGCTTTGCCCATATTCTGGACGCGAAGGGCAATTTGCAGGTCTATCTGCGCCGCGACGAACTGGGGGACGAGGCCTACGCCGCCTTCAAGGAAATGGACATTGGCGATATCATCGGCCTGCGCGGCGTTGTATTCCGCACGCAGAAGGGTGAAATCAGCGTGCACGCGCATGAGGTTACGCTTTTGTCCAAGAGCCTGAAGGTGCTGCCGGAGAAGTTCCACGGCCTCAAGGACATGGATTTGCGCTACCGCCAGCGCTATGTGGATATGATCGTGAATCCCGAGGTGCGCGATACCTTCCGCAAGCGCAGCCAGATTATCAACGCTGTGCGCAGCTTCCTGGACGACCGCGGCTTCCTTGAGGTGGATACCCCCGTGCTGCACACGCTGGAGATTGGCGCGGCGGCCCGCACGTTTAAAACCCATCATAACGCGCTGGATATCGATATGTTCCTGCGCATTGAAACCGAGCTGTACCTGAAGCGGCTGATTGTGGGCGGGTTTGACCGCGTATATGAGCTGGGCCGCATCTTCCGCAACGAGGGCATGGATACCACCCATAACCCCGAGTTCACCACGGTTGAGCTGTATCAGGCCTATGCCGATTACAACGATGTGATGAAGCTGGTAGAAGAAATGTATTCCAGCGTGGCGCAGAAGGTGTGCGGCTCCACCCTGATTCCTTACCAGGGGCAGATGATTGAGCTGAAGGCCCCCTGGCGGCGCGTAACCATGGCCCAGGCCGTAAAGGACGCCTGCGGCGTGGACTATGCCGAATGGAAAACCGATGAGGAAGCGCGCGAGTGCCTAAAGCGCATGGACGTGCACTGTGAGAAGGACGCCAAGCGCGGCGACTGCCTGTCCGCCCTGTTTGACGAGTATGTGGAGAGCACGCTGGTGCAGCCCACCTTCGTGATCGATTACCCGGTGGATATTTCGCCCTTGGCAAAGCGCAAGCCCGATAACCCCGACCTGACCGAGCGCTTTGAATTCTTCATCAATGGGCATGAGTTTGGCAACGCCTTTAGCGAGCTGAACGACCCCATCGACCAGCGCGCCCGCTTTGAGGAGCAGGTGAGGCTGCGCCACGCGCAGGGGATTACGACCGCGCAGGTGGACGAGGACTTTGTAAACGCGCTGGAATACGGCATGCCGCCTACGGGCGGCCTGGGTATCGGCATCGACCGCATGGTGATGCTTATGACCAATAACGACTCCATCCGCGACGTGCTTCTTTTCCCCACCATGAAGCCTATGGAAAAGTAAAGAGCCGAAGAACCCGGCATAGATGCGGAGCTGTGAAGCTTTGGCAGCATGAAGGCCTTGCGCCTTGCGCCAGATTTCCAGCAGGTTTCCCTTAACCGACGGGGAATTTGCGCGCGGGCAGAGAAAAACGCATAATTGATTCGTATTGCGCTTGCACGATACGGCACGGGAAGATGGGCAGTTTCCAATCGGAATCGCCCATTTTCTTTTGCCGGAAAAGAAAAGTGCGAATGAAAAACTTCGCAAGCAAAATCAAGCGGGTGGCTATTCGGATTTGGTAAGATAAGGCCAAGTCAGTTGAAAGGAGGCGATACGGTGTACGAGTGGTACCGGAATATTCAAAAGATCGTTGAGGAGATAGACGGCTGTATTCAAAGCCACAGCGACGAAGCGTTAACGCTGAATCGGCTTGCTGGGGAATTGGGATATTCAACGTTCTATGTATCAAGGAAATTCAAAGAGATTTCTGGAATGCAGCTCAGAGATTATCTGCGGTATAGGAAGCTGGCTTTCGCTTTGAAGAAAATCCGCGATACGGATATGGGTATTTTGGATATTGCCTTGAATTACGGGTTTTCCTCTCACGAAGCATTCACCCGCGCGTTCAAGGAGGCATATGGGATGACGCCAAGCGAGTACCGTCAAAATCCGGTTCCGGTTGTGCTTCGCACCGTTATCAAGCCTTTTGACTGCTATCTGTTAGGAATTGGAGGAACAGGCATAGCAAAATCAACCGAGGGCGTAAAAACGTATTTTGTAACGATTCCCGCACATAAGTTCTTGCACATCAGAAATTACGAAAGCATAGGGTATTGGGACTTTTGGCAAAAGCAAAGCCATATTCCCGGACAGGACTGTGAAACGATTTGCGGACTGCTGGACAGTATCAAGGGGAAATTGGACGATAGGGGCGGGGACGAAGCCGACAGCGGAAGCGGCCAGCTTATGGGCTTTATTAACGAGCCAGCCGGAAGAATATGCAGTTGGGGCATCCCTCTTGCGGAAGCTTATGGCGTTCGCCTGCCGATGGATTATGACGGCGAAGTGCCGCCGCAGATGCAAATTATGGATGTTGCGGAAGGAGAGTACATTGTTTTTGAACACGGGGCGTTTGACTTTGAAACGGAAAACGCCATTGTGGAGGCGAGAATTGAGAAAGCAATGAAGGAGTTTGACTATTCGGGCAGCGGCTACCAGCTTGACCTTACGCCGGGCAGAGTGTTTTATTTCTATCACGATTGCAAACAGTTTTGGAAATATGTAAGGCCAGTGATAAAACGAAAATAAGCAAGGAGCTTTGTGCTTTGGGCTCTAAGGGCGACCCCCTCAGGGCCCTTTGTTTTATGCGGCTTGCGGATTCTTCCAAAATGAATCGCGGGCCTTAAAGGGGGAATCAAGCAATTATGGGTTGAAAAGCGGCCATAGAAATGATAAGATGTGGATGTTTAGCACGAAATGCCGCTATACCGAGCCGTCGTTTTTTAACGGCAAAGCCATGGCGCTGGGGCGGGCAGGGGCCCGCTCCGCCTTTTTTTCAAACATGGGAGGACGTTTGTATGAAGCTACCTATTACCCAAAGACGGGTGCGCAACCACCTGACCTATGCGTGGTGGCAGTATGTGCTGCTGGTTTGCGTAGCGGTGTTTGGCTGGAACCTGATCTATACGACCACGCGCTACCGCAGCCCGGAGCCGCTCAAGGTGGAATGGTACGGCGAAGGGTATGTGGACGCCGGGCAGCAGGCGCAAATTGACGCGCTGCTTGCCAAGCTGCATGGCGAGCTGTTCCCGGACATGGAAGAGGTTACCTTCACGCCCGTGGCCTATGACGATACATATGGCGATATGCAGCTGTTTGTATGGGCAAGCGCCGGGCAGGGCGACCTATACACCCTGTCGGCGGAGGCGTATAAGAACCTGGCTTCCGGCGGGGCGATGCTTGATTTACAGCCCTATATTGACGACGGGACGCTGCGGGTTGAGGGCATCGACCTGAAAAACGGCTATGTGACGGACGCCGAAACCGGCAAACGGTATTTGATGGGAATCCCGATTGACAGCCTTACGGGGCTGGAAAGCTACGGCATCGCGCCGCAGGGCAAGGTAATGAGCATCCTTGTGAATGGCGGCAATACGGAAAACACCATGAAGCTGATGAAGTGGCTTTTGGAGAATATGCGGGAATAACGGGCGCATAAGCAGGGGGCGCGCTTTCGCGGGGAAGCGCGTCCCCTGCTTATGCCTATGCAAAAAAGCCAGCCGGGGCATTGGCCCTAGGCTGGCTTTTGGAAAAAAGGCTGCGTTAAATCTCCATGATAATAGGCAGGATCATGGGGTTGCGCTTAATTTTATCGAAAATGTAGCGGTGCAGCTCGTCTTTGATACGGTTTTTCATGTTCTGCCACTCGCTGCCGTCGATGCGGCCATAGCTGAGCACGATGCTGCGGGCCAGCTCGCGGCTGCATTCGATGATATCCTCGTTTTCACGCACGTACACAAAGCCGCGGCTGATGAGATCCGGGCCGGAAACAAGCGCGCCGCTGTCGCGGTCGATGGCCATAACGACGATGATCAGGCCGTCCTGGCTTAAATGCTTGCGGTCGCGCAGGACCACGTTGCCCACGTCGCCGATGCCAAGGCCGTCCACCAGCACGCCGCCGGTGGGCACCTCGCCCACGATCGCCAGGCTATGCTCGCTCATTTCGATGACCTGGCCGATCTCGGGAATGACGATGTTCTCGCTGCGGGTGCCCAGGGTTTCCGCCAGCTCCGCGTGCTGCCACAGCTTGGAATACTCGCCATGCACGGGCAGGAAGTACTTGGGCTTTACCAGCACGTGCAGCAGCTTAATTTCCTCCTGGCAGGCGTGGCCGGACACGTGCACCTCGCCCAGCTGGCCGTAGATGACGTTCGCGCCGCAGCGGTAAAGCTGGTTGATAACGCGCGCTACGGGCTTTTCGTTTCCGGGGATGGGGTGGGCCGAAAGGATGACGGTATCCGTCGGGCGGATTTGCAGCTTGCGGTGTTCGCCGTAGGCCATACGGGTTAAGCCGGCCATCGCCTCGCCCTGGCTGCCGGTGGTGACCACCAGCACCTCCTCGTCGGCGTAATTGTCCAGATCGTCCACATCAATGAGGTTTTCTTCCGGAATGCTCAATTCGCCAATGGACATGGCCACGCGCGTGACGTTAACCATGCTGCGGCCCACAAAGCACACCTTGCGGCCAAACATGGCGGCGGAATCCACCACCATTTGCACGCGGTGAATGTTGGAGGCGAACATGGCTACGATCACGCGGCCCTTGGCCTGCTGGAACATATCGATGAAGGTTTGGCCGATTTTGGTTTCGCTCATGGTGTAGCCTTTGCGCTCAATGTTGGTGGATTCGCAAAGGAACGCCAGAACGCCGTTCCTGCCAAGCTCGGCAAAGCTGGCCAGGTCGGTCACCTCGCCGTCGATGGGGGTATAGTCCACTTTAAAATCGCCGCTAAAAACGATGGTGCCGGCGGGGCAGGTAATGGCGATGGCAACCGCCCCGGCGATGGAGTGGTTCACATGGATAAAGCGCACAGTAAAGCATCCCAGGCGGATTTCATCGCCCGGTTTGACTACGTTTAGGGCAACGCCGGCGATGCGGTGCTCCTTGAGCTTAAGGTCCACCAGCGCCAGGGTAAGCTTGGTGCCGTACAGGGGCATGGGCACCTGCCTGAGCACATAGGGCGTTGCGCCGATGTGATCTTCGTGCCCGTGGGTAAGCAGCAGACCGCGGATGCGCTCGCGGTTTTTGATCAGGTAGGTTACATCCGGAATTACCAGGTCTACCCCTAGCATGTCTTCCTTGGGAAAAATGGAACCGCAATCAACGACGACCATGTCCTCGCCGTATTCCACAACGGTAATGTTCTTGCCAAATTCGTCCACACCCCCCAAAGGGATAATGCGGAGCTTTTGCTCTGTTTCTGCCATTTGAGCCTCCTTTTTGCGCGGGTTTGCGCTCGTAATGGTATGGAATGGGGGCCTATTCCGCAGGCCGCGGGAAGCAAGCGTCCGCGACCAAACTTCTAAAGACGCAAGGCTGCAAGGCCGTAACAAAAACACTGCGCCCAACATCCTTGTTGCACGTACGTTCAGCCATATGAGGGCAGAAAAGCCCTTTCTAGCCTACGTTCCCATATAACAACAGTAGTATACCACAGAACTGCGGTTTTGAACAGGGGAAACGCGATGCTTTTCTTGACAGACTCTGCATGTATTTTTTGTAGCAGGTTGCCCATAAAAAGGCCGCCGGGAAGGAAACGTTCCCGGCGGACGGGCCGTCGAAAAAGCTCGCCTGCGGCGATCTTTTCCGACGAGAGTTGCGCCGTTCGCCTACTCGCCTACGGCTCGCCGGGCGGCGAACGGCGTAAGGAAACCTTGCTACGCAAGGCTTCCGGCCCCACCG
>ENA-UOJG01001779-UOJG01001779.1-human-gut-metagenome-genome-assembly--contig:-C47-NODE-1779-length-21036-cov-44.380773_pt1 | contig 21036 bp, 13 predicted proteins | sample MGYA00242340_ERZ723887 | MGnify/ENA metagenome assembly ERZ723887 | reverse complement strand
GCAGCTGCCGGAGCGGTGCTTAAGCCGCAAGGCGGGAATTGTGCGGTGTTGCCATTGATTTGTGTTCCCAATTATGTTCAGGAAAGGGTATACCCCACACGGTAAATGGTCTGGATCTCCTGTTTCAGCCCCAGTTTGCGGCGCAAATGCTGGATATGTACATCCACCGTGCGGGTAATGCCGATGCAGGGGTAACCCCAGGCGGTATGCAGCAGGTCGCCGCGGCTTACAGCCTGGCCGCGGTGGTCAAACAGCACTTGCAGCAGGGCAAACTCCTGCGGGGTCAGGAGAATATCCTCCCCGTGGCGCGTAACGGCGCGTGCCTGCCAGTCAATATTCAAATCCTTGTAATGCGTTGCGGTATAAGTGCTGTGCATTCCCATACGATAACCTCCTTTGGCGGAAAATTTCAACTTTCTATAATATATAAACGAGGCATGTAACCAAGATGTTACAACTGTAAATGTAAAAGATTTATGTCTTTGAACAATGTTTTCAACTTTTCCACAGTGGAAACGGTGGGAAAATCTGTGAAAAACGTTGAAAACTCAGAGTTGCAAAATTGCGCAGGAATAGATAACGAAGTATCGTGTGATTATTTTGCAGAGATGGTGGAAAACTGACCGTAAGCAGGAGAAATTATCCGCAAAAAATGTGGTCAATGTTGAAAACTGCCCTGTGGCAGGGTGGGAAATGGGGAACTTTTGCGGGAAATATTGTGCGCGGGAGGGAGACATGGGACGGTTGACGGGAAAATAAAGGGGTAGGGCGGGGTGACCTGACCCCGCCGGAACTTTGCCTGGTTGCAAGTGAAAACTGGCGCAAGGAACAAGAAAAAGAGCATGTGCCCCATCCCTCAAAGATGTAAGCACATGCCTTTTTCTATTTCTATAATTCTATTCTATCGCCATTAAAGTTTTTCGCCAGAACTTTTTTCAAAAAGGCCGCCAATCTCCCATAAATAAAACCTCACATCTTCGGGAAGATAATGCGGATGGTGGTGCCGGTGCCAACGGTGGATTCCAGATCAATGCGCGCACCGTGCAGAACAGCGATATGCTTGACAATGGCGAGCCCCAGGCCTGTTCCGCCGGTCGCCTTGGAGCGGGATTTGTCCACTCGGTAAAAGCGCTCAAACACGCGGCTCTGGCTGTCCTGTGGGATGCCGATGCCATTGTCTTCCACGCAGAAATACGGGCAGCCGTCCGCATTGGTGCCGCAGCTCAGCTCCACATGGCCACCCGGCCGGTTGTAGCGGATGGCATTGTCGCACAGGTTGGTTACAAGCTCGGTCAACAGGTCGTGGCTGCCGCGCACCGTAACGGGCTGTACTTTGTATTGCAGCGTAATGTAGGCTTTGCGGGCGTTCACCGTCATGTTGGTGGCAACATCCTTGACCAGCACGCCAAGGTCCACCGGTACAAAATCGGCGGTGGGGCTGTTTTCCTGCTGCTTGCTCATGCCGTCCAGTTCCGAAAGCTGCAAAATATCCGATACCAGCGTGATCATGCGCTGGGCTTCCTTGTGGATACGGTGGCCAAAGGTGGGAATGTCCTCCTGTTTTGCCATGCCGTTTTCAATCAGCTCTGCATAGCCGGAAATGCTTGTCAGCGGGGTTTTCAGCTCGTGGCTGACATTAGCGGTAAACTCCCGGCGGATGGTCTCATTGTCCTCCCGCAGCTTGCGGTCAGACTGTACCGTGTGCGCCAGCGGGATCAGCTCCTCATACGGCACATTGGCCTCGATGCAGTCCAGGTGCTCCGCCATTCGGGTGATGGGCTGCACCAGATGCTTGGTAATGACCTGCGCCAGCACCAGCGCCAGAATGATGATAAGGATGCACCCGGCCACCAGAACAGGCAGCACGCGGTTGTAGCTGCTCCACATGTTGCTGGTTTCGTCCGCCAGCCGCAAAACGCTTCCGTCCGTCAGGCGCACGGCATAATAATGGGTGTCGTACCCAAGGGTTGCACTGCGGCGCACGCTGGTACCAGTGCCCTCTGCCATAGCCTGCTGGATCTCTGGGCGGTTGGCATGGTTGGGCAAGGTGCTGGGATCAGCAGTGGCAGAATCGTACAAAACGGTGCCATCCTGGGCCACAAGGGTCAGACGCAGGCCGTCTGCATACTGGGCCAGCTGCTCTGGCTGTGGGTCGGCAGAATGCTCATACCCCACCGCAATAGCTTCCACCGTGCGGGAAAGGTCGGTGTCAAACTGCTCGGCAAAAGCGTGCTGGAACAGCAGCGCTGCCCCCACCACGCTGAGCAGGAGGGACAAAATACCCACAGCCATCAAAGTGGTGCGCAACAGGTGAGCCATGCTGCGCGGCGCAGTGATGTGGGCGGTTTCGGCGGTATCAGGCATCTTCCCCGGCCTCCGTGCCCTTGGCGGACAGTTTGTACCCCACCTTGCGCACGGTGCAGATGGCGTCCCCGGCATGGCCCAGCTTTTGGCGCAGGGTCCGCACGTGCATGTCAATGGTGCGGCTTTCCAACAGGTCGTCGGTATCCCACACGGCTTTCATGATGCGCTCGCGGGCCAGAACTTCTTCGGGATGCTCCAAAAAGAAATGCAGCAGCGAATATTCCTTAAAGGTCAGCTCCACCGGCTCACCGTCCACCGTAACGGTGCGGGCAACGTCATCCAGCGTGATGTCTCCAAACCGCAGGATGGTGGTGCTGGCTGGTGCGGTGCTGGCGCGGCGCAGCACCGCCTTGACGCGGCTGATGAACTCCATAATGCCGAACGGCTTGCAGAGGTAATCGTCTGCACCGTGGTCCAGCCCTTTTACCACATCAATCTCGCTGGTTTTGGCTGTGACCATGATGACTGGTACGGTGCGGGTCGCGGCGGTCTCCCGCAGGCGGCCCAAAATCTGGTAGCCGTCCTCATCGGGCAGCATAACGTCCAGAATCACCAGGTCGGGCACGGTCTCCCGCACGGCAGCCCAGAAGGAAGCCCCGTCCTCAAACCCGCGGACGGTGTACTGGTTGGTTTGCAGAGCATACTGCTCCAGCTCACGGATGGATGCGTCATCTTCAACAATATAGATCATAAGATCCTCCAAACAAACAGGCCGAAACCTGCGATGTGCCACAGGTCCCGGCCCATTTTACAGGGGAAAGCCCTGCGATAATTATTTTTTCTGCTCCGGTGCAGCGGCAGTTCCGCTGGGGCCGGGCTCAAAGGTATAGCGGCCGCGGTAGCGCTCATAGCGCTTTTCAAAACTGGGGCTTTCACCGTTTTTGATGTGGTTCAGGTATTCATGGGTATCAAAGCGGTCCTCCGATACTTCAATCATGGCAACGGCAATGTTGGAGCAGTGGTCCGCAATGCGCTCATAGTTGGTTAGCAGATCATCCAGCACAAAACCGTACTCAATGGTGCAGGCGCCGGCCTGCAGGCGGGCAATATGGCGGGTTTTGACTTCGCGCACCAGGCCGTCCACAACCTGCTCCAGCGGCTCGATCTTGCCGGCGGCGTAACAGTCGTTCTTCTGGAACGCATCCACGGTGCGGTTCACGATATCCTGAACGGCGGCCTCCAGAACGGAAAGATCGTCGATCGCTTCGTGGCTGAAGTGGATGGATTTTTCCTGAATTTCCTGCCCGGCCTTGAGCAGGTTGACCGAGTGGTCAGAGATGCGCTCCAGGTCATTGATGGTGTGCAGCAGGGTGTTGATGGTGCGGTTGTCCTCGCGGGAAAGTGCCTTGGCACTCAGCTTGACCAGATAGGTACCCAGAACGTCCTCGTAATGGTCCACAGCGTCTTCCTTGCGGTTCACCTCGTCGGCAATGGCTTCATCCCACTTGTGGGTCAGGGACATGGCCTGCAGCAGGGAGGTGCGGCAGATCTCAGCCATATCGCCGCCGGTCAGCATAGCGCGGCCAACGGCAACGGACGGGGTGGAAAGCAGGCGTTCGTCCAGCAGGGAATGCTGCTCGCCCGCCTGATCCTTGCTGTCCGGCACGGTCAGGATGGCCAGCTTTTCCAGCACGCGGTTGAACGGCAGCAGGATGGCGGTGGTCACAATGTTGAATATCGTGTGCACAATGGCAATGCCAAAGGTGTTGGCGGTTTCGTTGTAGAACGAGAATCCCAACAGCGCATGCAGCCCGTAAAAACCGCACAGGAACACCAGCGTGCCGATGAGATTAAAGTACAGATGAACAAATGCGGTGCGCTTAGCATTTTTGTTGGCACCGGCAGAGGAGATTAGCGCGGTAACGGTGGTGCCGATGTTCTGGCCCATGATGATGGGAACCGCCGCCGCATAGGTGACGGCACCGGTGGAGGTGAGGGCCTGCAAAATACCCACCGAAGCGGAGGAAGACTGCAGCACAGCCGTCAGCACGGCACCGGCCAGCACGCCCAGAACCGGGTTTTTGAAGCTCAGAAACAGGTCCATGAACCAGGGCTCATCGGCCAGAGGACTCATGGCGGTGGACATGGTGTTCATACCGGCCATCAGGACGGAAAAGCCCACCATGATCTTGCCCACGCCGCTGCGGCGGTCCTTATCCTTGCCCAACATATAAAGGAAGATGCCGATAAAGCCAAGGATGGGGGCCCACGCGTTGGGGTTCAGCATCTGGATGGCGAAGGAATCACCCTCCAGGCCTGAAAGCGAGAGCAGCCAGCCGGTAACGGTGGTACCGATGTTGGCGCCCATGATGACGCCGATGGCCTGGTGCAGCTCCATCAGGCCGGAGTTGACAAAGCCGACCGCCATAACGGTGGTGGCACCGCTGGACTGGATCACTGCAGTGATGACCATGCCCAGCAGCAGCCCGCGCACCGGGCTGGCCGTCATTTTGGAAAGGATGCCTTGCAGTTTGCTGCCAGCGGTCTGCTCAAGGGCTTTGCCCATGAGGTCCATGCCGTAAAGGAACATGGCAATACCGCCCATCAGCGTGAACACATTAAAAATGCTCATACAGGGGGTTACACTTCCATTTCTCTTTTGTTATGTTTTCATTGTTGGGTGCAGCCGCACCCGGAGCAAAACCGAATCAAATCGTTTTGCACATGCCCACAATGGCACGATACCGTTACCTATTATAATAGAAAACAGGGCTTTATGAACACCAAAAGCCAGTAAAAGAATTGTAAAGACTGTGTAAAATGTCGAATCAACGCAAGAAAACTGCTAAAATTGGCACATTGTAAAAATTTGGCGTATTGATTTTGGGCAACTTTACACAAACTTTGCAAAAGGAAAGTTTCCATTACCAAAGCTTTACCCGGATTGTACTGCACTATGGTCGATACTGGGGAAACAGCGCGGTACAATAAATACGCACTCAGGAAGAACGAATAGGAAAACACGAACCCCTGAGCGAATGTGTGAGATAGAATAACAGATACAATTAAGGGAGAAGAAAGTTTATGTTAAAGCGTAATGTTTCCGCTGCAGTTGCTGCTGCTCTGGCTCTCAGCCTGGCCGCCTGTGGTTCCAGCCCAGCATCCTCCGCTGCTTCCAGCGAGGCCGTCTCCAGTGAGGCTGCTTCCAGTGAAGCCACTGCTGCACCGGCTGCCGGCGATTTCGATGTCGATCAGGACATCACCGTGATTTCCCGTGAGGATGGCTCCGGCACCCGCGGCGCTTTCATCGAGCTGACCGGTGTGGAAGCCAAGAACGATGCAGGCGAAAAGGTTGACAACACCACCGAGGCGGCTGGCATCCAGAGCTCCACCAACGGCGTTCTGACCGCTGTTTCCAACGATGAGACCGCAATCGGCTACATCAGCCTGGGTTCTCTGAACAATGATGTCAAGGCTGTCACCGTGGAAGGCATTGCGCCCAGCGCTGACACCGTGAAGGATGGTACTTACACCCTGGCTCGTCCGTTCAATATCGTTACGAACGGCGAAGCTGCCGACCCCGTTGCCGTGGACTTCATTGCTTACTGCATGAGCACCGACGGTCAGGCCCTGGCCACCGAGGAAGGTTACATCGGCGATGTTGGCGCTGATTACACCAGCACCCAGCCCGCAGGCAAGATCGTGGTTGGCGGTTCCTCCTCTGTTTCCCCGCTGATGGAAAAACTGATCGAAGCGTATAAGACCGTGAACCCCAACGCAACCCTGGAACTCCAGACCACCGACTCCACCACCGGCGTTTCCGGCGCACTGGATGGCACCTACACCATCGGTATGGCCAGCCGTGAGCTGAAAGATTCTGAGGTTGAGGGCGGCGCAAAGGCGACTGTCTTGGCAAAGGATGGCATTGCTGTTATCGTCAGCAACGACAACCCCATTGATAACCTGACCGTTGACCAGATCAAAGGCATCTACACCGGCGAGCTGACCACCTGGGCAGACGTTCAGTAATCCCCCTTTCTAAAAAAGACGGCTGTTGCGGCGGCAAAAGGCGGCAACGGCCGTTTTTTGAAAGCCATCGGTATATAGTTCCTGAGCAAAGACAGGAGAGTATGGGAAAATGAAAACAACAACTTCGCACCTGAAAGAGATCGTCATGCAGGGTGTATTTACCGCCTGCGCGTGCATCTCCATTCTGGCCGTGGCGCTGATCTGCATCTTCTTATTTGCAAACGGCCTGCCCACCATTTTTGAGATCGGCCCCCTCAAGTTCCTGCTTGGCACCACCTGGAAACCCGGCAACAACCTGTACGGCATCCTGCCCATGATCCTGGGGAGCATCTATGTCACCGCAGGCGCGATCATTGTGGGGGTGCCCATTGGGCTGCTGACGGCCATCTATATGTCCCGTTTTGCATCGCCCCGTATCAACAAGGTGCTGTTGCCGGCGGTACAGCTGCTGGCTGGTATCCCCTCGGTCGTGTACGGCTTCTTCGGCATGATCGTTATGGTCCCGGCGGTGCAGGCTATGGTCAAATCGGACTTTTTCAAAACTGTGCTGCACGTGAAAAGCGGCAAGGGCATGAGCCTGTTTACCGCCAGCCTGCTGCTGGGCATCATGATTTTGCCCACCATCATCACGGTCAGCAAAACCAGCCTGGACGCTGTGCCCCAAAGCTATTACGAGGGCAGCCTGGCTCTGGGGGCTACCCATGAGCGCAGCGTGTTTTGCGCGGTGCTGCCCGCCGCCAAAAGCGGCGTAATGTCCGCCGTAATCCTGGGTGTTGGCCGCGCCATCGGCGAAACGATGGCCGTTGTGATGGTTGCCGGCAACCAGACCTGGATGCCCAAGGGCTTGTTCCAGGGGCTGCGCACGATGACCTCCAACATCGTCATCGAGATGGGTTACGCTGCAGACCTGCACCGCGAAGCGCTGATCGCAACCGGCGTTGTGTTGTTCGTTTTCATTCTGCTGATCAATCTCTGCTTTAGTTTGGTAAAGGGGGGCGAAAAGAATGGCTGATTTTGCTGCAACCGCCGGTAAAACCGATGATATGACCCACGCAAATGCAAAAATCGTTCCCCCCGCCCGCCACGAAAACCGCATGGCGGCCCGCGCGTATGCCCTTGTCATGCGCTGGCTGGTGCGGCTGGCGGCCCTGATTACCGTGGCGATCCTTGTGTTCCTGATCGGCTATATCCTGGTCAACGGTATTCCCAACCTCAAGCCGTCCCTGTTTGAGTGGACCTATAATTCCGACAACGTATCCCTGATGCCCGCGCTTATCAATACCATTCTGATGACGGCGTTCTCGCTGGCCATTGCCACACCGCTGGGCATTTTTGCTGCGGTCTGGCTGGTGGAATACGCCAAACGCGGCAGCAAGCTGGTCAAGGTGGTGCGCATCACCACCGAAACGCTGCAGGGCATCCCCTCCATCGTATACGGTCTGTTCGGTATGCTGTTCTTTGTCATGCAGCTCAAATGGGGCTACAGCCTGATCGCCGGTGCCTTCACGCTGGCCATCATGGTGCTGCCGGTCATCATGCGCACCACCGAGGAAGCGCTGCTTGCAGTGCCGGATTCTTACCGCGAGGGCAGCTTTGGCCTGGGGGCCGGCAAGCTGCGCACCGTATTCACCATTGTGCTGCCCAGCGCCATGCCGGGCATCCTATCCGGCGTGATTTTGGCAACGGGCCGCATTGTAGGCGAAACCGCGGCCCTGATCTACACGGCCAGCACCGTTGCCGCCGTGCCCGCCAGCGTGTTCAGCTCCACACGTACCCTTGCCACCCATATGTATCTGCTTTCCAACGAGGGCCTGCATATCAATGAAACCTACGGCACTGCCGTGGTGCTGTTGATCCTGGTGCTGCTCATCAACAGCCTGTCCAGCTTTATTGCCGGCCGCCTTGCCAAAAAGTAATGCCGAAAGGAACTGCATGATGAATAAATTCGAAGTTAAAAACATGGACCTGTATTACGGCAGCTTCCATGCACTGAAAAATATCAATATTGCCATCCCCGAAAAAGAGATCACGGCGTTCATCGGTCCTTCCGGCTGCGGCAAGTCTACTTTTCTGAAGAGCCTGAACCGCATGAACGACCTGGTGGAAGGCTGCCGCATTTCCGGCGATATCCTGCTGGACGGTGTGGATATCTATAAGGATAAGATGGATGTCAATGTGCTGCGCAAGCGGGTTGGCATGGTGTTCCAGAAGCCCAACCCCTTCCCGATGAGCATTTACGATAACATCGCCTACGGTCCCCGCACCCACGGTGTGCGCAGTAAGGCGCAGCTGGATAAAATTGTGGAAAAAAGCCTGCGCGGCGCTGCCATCTGGGACGAAGTGAAGGACCGCCTGAACAAAAGCGCGCTGGGCATGTCCGGCGGCCAGCAGCAGCGTTTGTGCATTGCCCGCGCCCTGGCGGTGGAGCCGGAAGTTCTGCTGATGGACGAACCGACCTCTGCCCTGGACCCCATCTCCACCTCCAAGGTGGAAGAGCTGGCTCTGGAATTAAAGGACCGCTACACCATCGTAATCGTGACCCATAACATGCAGCAGGCCGCCCGTATTTCAGATAAGACGGCGTTCTTCCTGCTGGGTGAGCTGGTGGAAATGGGCGATACGGAACGCCTGTTCTCCACCCCTGAGGACAAGCGCACGGAAGATTATATTTCCGGCCGTTTTGGTTGATCGGAGGAGCAATACCATGCCTAGTGTGCGTAAATCTTATGATGAAGAGCTTTTGCAGCTGGATACCTTGCTGGCCCGCATGGGTCACGAAGCCGGTGCCGCCATTGAAAGCGCACTGACTGCCCTGCGCAATGATGATATTGAACTGGCCCGCAGCGTGGTTGCGCGGGACAGCCAGATCGACGCAAGCGAACACGAGATCGAACACCGCTGCCTGCAGCTGCTGCTGCGCCAGCAGCCGGTGGCTTCGGATCTGCGCAAGGTCAGTACAGCCCTGAAAATGGTAACGGATGTGGAGCGCATCGGCGACCAGGCTAGCGATATTGCGGAGCTGGTGCTGCACCTGCACGCCAAATCCACCGATGCCGTGGGCGTGCTGGAAGATATCCTGAAAATGGGCGATGATGTGCTGAAGATGGTCAAACGCTCCATTGCCGCCTATGTGCAGGTGGACCTTGCCGCCGGCGCGGAAGTGATCGCCCATGATGATGTCATCGACGCCGCGTTCAGGCGCATCAGCAGCGAAATTGCCCAGTACATTGCCGCCCACCCCGCCGAAGCAGAGACCGCGCTGGATCTGTTTATGGTGACCAAATATCTGGAACGCCTTGGTGACCACGCCGTGAACGTGGCCGAATGGGTCGAATTCTTAAAGACCGGCGTTCACAAATCCCGCAAGATCGTGTGATCTTGCCCGGCGGCGTGTGAGGCCGCTCCAAGGTGAACCTGAAGCCAACTGCTTGGATTTTGAATTTTCAGGTACACCCAATAACATTGCCATTCTCTTTTTTATGTTTTCCTATACCGCACCAAAGGGCCAGCACTGCACGCTGGCCCTTTGGTGTTTTTATGTGTAGACTGCTGGGAAGGAAACCTGGCAGAAAAGTGGAAGAAGCAATGCAGAGTGTGTTATACTGGAAAGGACAAATCGAGAACGGCTGCACAATATGAGCACTGCGATGAGATTTTGAAAGAAAAGACCGCACACCTCTTTATAACCCAAAAGCCCAAAGCGGCACGGTTCACTTAACCGGCAGCTTTGGGCTTTTGCTGTTTTATCAGAGAAAAAATTACGCGCTTACATCTTCAAACTGGCTGTTGTACAAATCGGCGTAGAACCCGCCAGCGGCCAACAGGTCGTCGTGGGTGCCCTGCTCCACAATGTCACCATCCCGCATGACTAAAATCAGGTCGGCGTCCTTGATGGTGGAAAGCCGGTGGGCAATCACAAAGCTGGTGCGGCCGCGCATCAGGTTGTCCATGGCGGTCTGGATGCGCTGTTCGGTGCGGGTGTCCACACTGCTGGTGGCTTCGTCCAAAATCAAAATTTTGTTGTCCGCCAGAATGGCGCGGGCAATCGTCAGCAGCTGTTTCTGGCCCTGGCTCACGTTGGAAGCATCCTCGTTCAACTCCATCTGGTAGCCGCCGGGCAGCGTGCGGATAAAGTGGTCGGCACAGGCGGCCTTGGCGGCGGCGATGACTTCCTCATCGGTGGCATCCAGGCGGCCATAGCGGATGTTTTCCATAATGGTGCCCTGGAACAGCCAGGTATCCTGCAATACCATGCCAAAGCCTTCGCGCAGGGCGCTGCGGTCAAAGTCCTTTACGTTGTGGCCGTCCAGCGTAATGGCGCCGGAGTTGACATCGTAAAAGCGCATCAGCAGCTTGACCATGGTGGTTTTGCCTGCGCCGGTGGGGCCGACAATGGCAACTTTCTGGCCGGGTTTTACATCGCAGCTGAAATCCCGGATAACAGTCTTTTCCGGCGTGTAGCCAAACTTGACATGGTCAAAGGTGACCTGGCCGTCAATGCAGGCGGGGTCTGCCCGGCGGGCGGGGTCAGCGTTTTGTTCTTCTTCTGGCTCACCCAAAAATTCAAACACGCGCTCCGAAGCCGCCGCCATACTTTGCAGCATGTTGCTGACCTGGGCCAGCTGCTGGATGGGCTGGGTGAAGTTGCGCACATACTGGATGAACGCCTGGATGTCACCAATGGTGATGATGCCGCGCGCGGCAAAAATGCTGCCGGAAACGGCCACTGCTACATAGCCCAGGTTGCCCACAAAGGTCATGATGGGCTGCATCAGGCCGGAAAGGAACTGGCTTTTCCAGGCAGATTCAAACAGGCGGTTGTTGGCTTCGTCAAAATCATTCAGAACGGCATCTTCGCGGTTGAACGCTTTGACCACATTGTGGCCGGAATATACTTCCTCCACCTGGCCGTTCACGGAGCCCAGAACTTTTTGCTGGGCACGGAAATATTTCTGGCTGAACCTGACCACCAACAGCACCAGCGCCATCGAGACCGGCAGGATCAAAATGGCAATCAGCGTCATCGTGGGGCTGATGGTCAGCATCATGATGAGCACGCCGATCATGGTGGTAATGCTGGTGATCAGCTGGGTAATGCTCTGGTTCAGGCTCTGGCCCAGGGTGTCCACATCGTTGGTAATGCGGGAAAGTACCTCGCCCACGGTGCGCTTTTCAAAATAGGCAAGGGGCAGGCGGTTGATCTTTTCGCTGATCTGGCGGCGGAAGTCATAACACATCTTCTGCGAAAGCCCGCTCATGATCCAGCTCTGGCAGAAACTGAACGCAGCGGAAACCAGATACATGACCAGCAGGATCAGCAGGATTTTGCCGATATAGCCAAAGTCAATGCTGCCGGTGCCCCGCAGCTTGGCCACCCAGCCGGTGGCCAGGGTAGTGGTGGCTTTGGCCAGCACCTTGGGGCCTGCAATATTAAAAATCGTGGAAAGAACGGCAAAAACAATCACGGCAATCAGGCGGAACTTGTAGTGCCCCAGCTCTGCCAGCAGGCTGCGCATGGTGCCCTTAAAGTCTTTTGCCTTTTGGGTCGTCATTCGTCCGGGATGCGGCATCAGGCTTCCCCTCCTTTCAGGTCCAGCTCTTTGTTGCTCAGCTGGCTGCGGGCAATTTCCTGGTAAGCCGGGCAGCTTTCCATCAGCTGGGCGTGGGTGCCTTTGCCCACAATGCGGCCATCTTCCAGAACCAAAATCTGGTTGGCGTGCAGCACAGTGGAAATGCGCTGTGCCACAATAATCACGGTGGCGTCGCCGGTTTCGGCTTTCAGCGCGCGGCGCAGGGCAACATCAGTCTTGTAGTCCAGCGCGGAGAAGCTGTCATCAAACAGGTAGATCTTCGGGTGTTTGGCAATGGCGCGGGCGATGGAAAGCCGCTGCTTCTGCCCGCCGGAAACGTTGGTGCCGCCCTGGGCAATGGGGCTTTCGTACCCTTCCGGCTTGGCGGAGATGAACTCTTCCGCCTGGGCAATGCGGGCGGCGGTGCGCACATCGGCATCGGTGATATTCTCGCCGCCGAATTTCAGGTTGGAATCAATCGTGCCGCTGAACAGTACGCCCTTTTGCGGCACATAACCCAAAAGGCCGCGCAGGGTGCTCTGTGGCATCTGGCGCACATCCACGCCGTCTACCGTCACGCTGCCGCCGGTCACATCATAAAAACGGGTGATCAAATGCAGCAAACTGGTTTTGCCGCAGCCGGTGGAGCCGATAATGGCCGTGGTCTGGCCGGGTTTGGCGACAAAATCAATATCGTGCAGGGCGTCCTCGCTGGAGCCGGGGTAGGTAAAGTTGACATGATGGAATGCGACTTCGCCGTTCCAGTGGTGCTGATTGAGGTCAGCGGGGATGGCTTCCGGCACCGGGTCATGGATGGCCGGCTCGGTGGTCAGCACTTCGTCAATGCGGTCCGCGGCAACGCCGGCACGGGGCAGCATCACGGCAACCATCGTCAGCATCAGGAAGGACATCACGATCTGCATCGTGTAGGTGATAAAGGCGATCATGCTGCCCACCTGCATGGTGCCGGCATCAATCTGTTTGCCGCCGAACCAGACGATCAGCAGGGAAGTGCCGTTCATAATCAGGGTCATAAAGGGCATCATGGCGGCCATTACCCGGTTGGTGAACAGCTGGGTGCGCATCAGGTCGGTGTTGGCGGCGTCAAAGCGTGCTTCCTCGTGCTGTTCGCGGCTGAATGCGCGGATGGGCATAATGCCGGTCAAAATCTCGCGGGATACCAGGTTCAGCCGGTCCACCAGCTTTTGCATGATCCTGAACTTGGGCATGGCAAACTGCATCAATACCGTAATCAGCGCCAGCAGCAAAGCGACGGCCAGCACAATGATCCAGGTCAGGCTGGAACCCGCCTGCGCCACATGGATGATGCCGCCAATGCCAAGGATGGGGGCATACGCCACCATGCGCAGCAAAATTACGCAGGTCATCTGGATCTGCTGTACATCGTTGGTGGTGCGGGTGATGAGGGATGCGGTGGAAAACGTGTCCGTTTCAGAGGCAGAAAAGCTGACCACCCGGCGGAACACACCGCGGCGCAGATCCCGCGCAATGGCAGCCGCCACGCGGGAAGCAAGCAGCCCCACCAGAACCGCGGCGGCAACCATCAACAGGGTCAGCCCCAGCATCCGGCCGCCGGTCTGCATCAGGTAGTTCATCTGTACTGCATCGCTGATGCTAAGGGCCTGATATTCCAGCCCCACCAGCAGCACTGCCTGGGCTGAAAGCCCGCTCAGCTCACTTTCGCCGGCCTGACCCATGGCTGCGGCCAGCTGGGCCTGTACGGCATCCCGGCTGAAACCGGGCATCTGGGTCATGGCCGCAAACTGGGCGGTAACGGTATCCAGCGCGGCGGCATCCGGGGCGTTGCCCTCCCCGGCTGCCTGAGCAGAAGCCAGATAGAGCACAATATCCGGGGTAGAAAATACCTCCGCCAGCGTATCCCGGTCCGCATCAGCCCGCAGCAGGCGGACCGTATAGGGGGATGCGAGCTTTTTCTGTAAGCTGGTAGCGGAGGAGAGTGCGTTGTCGGTGCCGCCCGGCTGGGTGTAAGCGGCTTCCACCGCGGCGGCGTCCGCGTCCGTCATCAGCAGCTCCAGCACCTGCAGGGTGGAATCCCGCACTACTTCTGGCACAGCGTCCGCAATGCCGGACTGTTGGATGCCGGTATCCACAATTTTGCTGGTGTAGTCCGGCAGGGTCAAATCGCCGTATGCCTGCACCAACAGCAGGGCAATAATAACAAGGCAGGCCGCCCAGTGTTTGGCCAGATGTTTGAAAATTTTTGTCATGGCATCTTCTCCTTTTCGGCCAGCAGCTTTTCGTTCTGGCGCTCAATGGCCTGCAGCAGGGTTTCGGCATCCTTTGCAAACTGCTGGCAAAATTCTTCGCCCAGGTCATCCATAATGCCGGTGATGTAATCATTCAGACGGCTTTCGCAGATCAGGCGGGATTCCTCCCCTTTTGGGGTGATGCGCACCAGAGTGCGGCGACGGTCATTGGGATCGGTCTGGCGCTGGGCCAGGCCATCCTGCTCCAGTGTGCGCAGTCCGCGGGAAATCGCCGGCAGCGGCTGCTTGAAAATCTCCGCCAGGTCCGAAACATACACGGCACCATCCTGGCCGCGCACCTCAATGGCGTGGTTCAGCCCTTCCAGAATGCCAAGATGCAGCTTGGGGGCGTTGGCAAGGCTTAAAGACGCCCCGCGGCGCACAGACTTTTTCAGCCGGTCAAGATAGCGCATCACGGCTTTGCTACGCTGGTCACCAATATGTCCCTCCATAAAGGTTCTCCTTTCTGTTACTATATGTAAATAGTTGTCATATGTTAAGCGTATGGAAACAGTATAGCCCCGCAGCCGAAAAAAAGCAACGGCTGCGGGGCTGTGTTTTAAATTTGTTTACAAACTACTTATAAATCAAAGTCACCGGTAAACAGCTGCACCCAGTAGGGGTGGCCGTCCACCATGGTGTAGCCAACGCCGATGCAGTCAAAGTTTTCGCTCAGAATGTTGGCGCGGTGGCCGGAGCTGTTCATCCAGTCGTTCATCACGATCTCCGGGGTTCTCTGGCCCATGGCAATGTTTTCGCCGGCATAGCCATAGTCAATGCCCAGGTGCCACAAAATGGTAAAGCATTCAGAACCGTTGGGGCGGGTGTGGCTGTATCGCTGGGAAAGCTCCTTGGCGCGGGCTGCTGCGGCAACCATCAGACGGTCGTCCTTGACCAGGGGCTGCAATCCGCGGGAGGTGCGCTCCTGGTTGACCAGTTCGATCACGCGGTCTGCCATGGCTTCCTCGCTGGTCGTAATGCTGGCCTGCATCACGCCGGTATCAACATCAAAAAGGTACAGATTGCCGTCGATCGTCACAATGCCTTTGGCCATGGTGCCGTACACCTGGTCAAAGTAATAGGTGCCGTCATTGTTGGTATCCCAGCCTTTTACCATGTGGCCGTTGGCGTCATACCGCACCCACTTGCCGGTGCCGTCTGCGTTTTCGGCCCAGTCGCCGGCTTCGGATTCCTGGTATACATCCTTGCTGACGGCTTTTGCACCCTGCTGCACGTTATCCAGCCAGTACCAGGCATCGGAGGCCGGATCATAGATTTCTTTGCCGCGGTAGGCTGCATTATTGGGATCATAACCCTGGCGCTTGCCAGCCTCGTACCAGTAATCTTTGCCGTCCATGCTGTGCCACATCAGGTTGCAGCCAATGCCGGTGGTGGTATCAAAGCTGCAGGGCAGGTTGTCCACCACAATATCGCCCTTGGCCATGGCGCCGGTGATCAGGTCAAAGTAATAGGTGCCGTCATCGTTGGTATCCCAACCTTTAATCATATGGCCGTTTGCATCGTAGCGCACCCATTTGCCGCCGTTGGATTCCTGGTAGACATCCTTATTGACGGCTTTTGCGCCGCCCTGCTTGGCGTCCAGCCAGTACCAGGCGTCGGAATCGGGGTCATAAATTTCCTTGCCGCGGCCGGTGGTACCCTGTTTCACGCCGTTCTCGTACCAGTAATCCTTGCCGTTCACGGTTTTCCAACCGGTGTAGGTGGAAGCGCTGTCGGCGGTTTCCGGCGTGGCGGTCTCTTCCGCCAAAGCGGGCAGTGCAGCAGCACTGCACAGCAATACGGCGGTCAGAACGGCCGCGCAGCGAAAACGAAATTGCATGGGATATTCCTCCTGCATGTACTTCTTTTATAAATGTGTTGATCGAAATGTGTTGATCGGAATATTTCAACTCTCTTTTGCGGGGTTCGGGGATGCCTTGATTACGCCAAGGCCCAAATCACTGGATAGCGGCGCGCAGTATTTCAAGCAGCGGGGTGATCATCCCGGCTGCAGCGGGACCGCCAAAGTTCACGATGCCGCGCAGCGGCATGGAATCCAGCATCTGAGCTACGGCTTCGCTGCTGGCAATCTCGCTGCCGCCTGCGTTGCCGCCAGTCAGGGCATTGCCCGCCTGTGCCAGCACCTGCTGGATGATGGCAGCTGTGCGGTCATCCTTGGAAAGCTCACCGATGGTGGTGTTTTCGTCAATCACGAACGGGCGGCGGCGCGGGGTGCTGAACCGCACGCTGAGCGTTGCGTGGATATCCCGGCTGGAATGGCCCAGCAAAATCTTGTACTCGCCTGGGGCGGCGTACCAGCTGCCCAGCGTTTCGTCATAGTAGCTCAAATCCTGCGCGGTCAGGGTGAACTCTACCTGCTTTTCCTCGCCAGGTTCCAGTTTGACCTTCACGAACTTGCGCAGCTCCTTGGGCGGGCGGCCGGTGGTGCCGGTGCAGTCTGCTACATACAGCTGCACAACTTCCTTGCCGGGCATCATGCCAACATTCTTCACGCTCACCCGTACCCGCACGCTGTCGCCCTCGGCAAACTCGTCCGCCGTCAGCTGGGCATTGCGGTACACAAACCCTGTGTAGGAAAGCCCGTGCCCAAACGGCCACAGCACCGGCATCTTGCGGGCATCGTACCAGCGGTAGCCGACATACACGCCCTCGCGGTATTCCACATGGCGGCCGTCACCGGGGAAGTCGAGATAACACGGGGTATCTTCCAGCCGCAGGGGCCAGGTTTCCGGCAGGCGGCCGCTGGGGTTGGCATCGCCCCACAGCAGGGCGTCCGCCGCAGCGCCAACACCTTCGCCGCCCAGATACATGCACAGCACGGCGTTCACATCGTTGGCCCAGGGGCATTCCACCGGGGAACCGGTGTGCAGCACCACAACAGTGTTTTTCTGCACGGCGGCCACGCGGGCAATCAGGTTGTTCTGGCTTTCCGGCAGGCGCATATGGCTGCGGTCAAAGCCTTCGCTTTCAAAAGATTCCGGCAGGCCCGCAAAGATCACCGCCGCGTCAGCTTCCGCTGCGGCGGAAACCGCGCGCAGGAACTCTTCCTCCTCCCGCTGGTCCAGATCAGCGGGGAAGCCCTCCACATAGCTCACCCGGCGGCCATGGCTTTCGGCCATTTCCAGCGCGCTGTCCACCCTGATGGTGTTGATGTGGCTGGAGCCGCCGCCCTGATAGCGCGGCGTTTTGGCAAAGCCGCCGATGTATACTACCTTGCTGCCCTTTTTCAGCGGCAGCACACCGCGGTTCTGCAAAAGCACGGCGCATTCCTTGGCCAGCTCTGCGGCGATGGTGTGGTCGCCTTTCAGGTCCAGCTCCGGGGCCGGGGCGGCAGCTTCGTCCGCCGCGCGGAACACAATGTTCAAAATGCGGATCACAGCCTTGTTCAGCGCGGCTTCGCTCAAGGTGCCGGCTTTAACGGCGGCCACGATCTTGGCGTCATTGACACCGCCGGAACCGGGCATTTCCAGGTCAAGCCCAGCCGCAACACCTTTTACACGGTCAGCTACAGCGCCCCAGTCGGACATCACAAAGCCCTTAAAGTTCCACTCGGTGCGCAGGATATCGGTCAGCAGCATGCGGCTTTCGCTGGCAAATACATCGTTCACGCGGTTGTAGCTGCACATCACCGTCCAGGGCTGGGATTTCTTGACGGCGGTTTCAAATGCAGGCAGGTAAATTTCGCGCAGCGTACGCTCCGTCATGTCGGACGATGCGCTCATGCGGCGGTACTCCTGGCTGTTGGCGGCAAAATGCTTGATGGAGGTACCAACCCCCTGGCTCTGTACGCCATTGATGTACCCGGCGGCCAGCTCCCCGGCCAGCACCGGGTCTTCGGAGTAATATTCAAAGTTGCGGCCGCACAGCGGGCTGCGCTTGATGTTTATGGCAGGCCCCAGCACAACGCCAACGCCGAACGCGCGGGCTTCCCGCCCGATGGCCGCACCCTCCCGGCGGGCCAGGTCGGGGTCAAAGCTGGCGGCAGCGGAGCACCCGGCGGGGAAGCAGACCGCCTTGCGGCTGTGGTTGGGGTCGTCCCGTTCCGGGTCCTGGGTGCGCAGGCCGTGCGGGCCGTCCGAGACCATCAGGGTGGGAATGCCCAGGCGTTCCACGGTTTTGGTGTGCCAGAAATCCGCGCCGGAGCAAAGCCCGGCCTTTTCTTCCAGCGTGAGCTGGGCAACCAGTTCGGGAATGTTGTGTTCCATCAAAAAGTCATCCTCCTTTTGTCCACCAGCTGCGGGTGGGGGGCAAGGGCAGGTGGCGGTTGTTCGGGCAGTGGAAACGTGCCGGATACACCGTTCCGCCCACGCTGCCTCCGGGGTGTGCCAAAATGGACACACACCCCCATATTTTGTATCATTATACACCACTTTGCACGCGAAAAGATAGCCTTTTTATTAAAAAACGTAAAGTCTGAAAACTTTTTCTGTGCAGGATGTTGGTGCGTCTGGCATTGTATTTCTCCTCTGTTTCGTGTAAAATTTAAAATTAGGATATACAGCGGCAAAAACGTTTTTTTGGCTGTATTCCAGGGAGGAAAAAATGAAAAAAGATAAACGGATTTTGGCCCTTGTTTTGGCGGCGGCCATGATGGGTACCACTGCGCTTCCGGTTTGGGCCCAGACCCCGGAAACGACGGACAGCAGCGTGGTGGAAGTGGAAGGCACGCTGGAAAACATCATAGCTGCCCGTGAAGCACTGGCTGCGCAGCCGGCAACGCTGGCGGAGGATGACAACAACATTCAGGCGGCGCAGACCATGGTGGAGCGCGTGGCCAATGCCGTAAAGAACCATACGGAAACAGCAGAGAAAGTAAATATCAAAGACCTGAACTTGGATAAAAATCTGGTGCTTTCCACCCTGGCTGACCTGAATGTGCGTGTGGAAGGCGGCGAGGCCATCAGCAAATTGTCCTGCTATTATAGCAGGGATACCGGGCTGGCGGTGGCAATCGGCCTTGAATACTGCACGGCGCAGGATGTTGCCGCCATGCAGGTAAAGCTGGACCAGCTGGTGGACCAGGCCAACACCCTGTGCCAGACGGATCTGGAAAAGGTGTTCTATGTGCATGAATGGCTGGTGCAGAACATTGCCTATGACCGGGAACACCTTAGTGATGATGTGCAGGACGACCACAACCTGCGCGGCGCCCTGCTGGATGGGACTGCTGTTTGTGACGGCTATGCCAAAACGTATGCCCTTACCCTGCGCAAGCTGGGTATCACTGGTGTGCTGGTAACCAGTAAAGATATCGGCCATGCGTGGAACATGGTCGAGCTGGACGGGAACTGGTACCAGGTGGACTGCACCTGGGATGACCCGGTGGACGGTTCGGATCAGCTGGGATATTGCATGCATAAACACCTGCTGTGTACCACAGAGGAGATGAACACCAACCATAGCGATGACGGCGATGACAGCGTTGCCTTTGACCTTGAAAACCTTGGCACGCAGAACATCGTGAACCTGGCCACGGACGATACCTATGAAAACACCTGGTGGAAAGACAAAAAGAGTGCAATCTTCCCGTGCGGGGGCGACTGGTACTATGCGTCCGGCGAACGCCTTTTCTGGCGTGATGACCTGGGCGACTGTGATTCCAACCTGGCGCTTGAAGATGATTCGGGTGTGGTTGCCGGCAGTATTGCGCTGGATGGAACGCTGCTGGTTGCCACGGACAAACAAGCATGCGAGCAGAGCAGCTGGATCAAACAATATGAACTGGATCCGGCCAGCCATGAAGTGACCGAGAAAAAGAAGGAAAGTCTCCAAAGCATCGGCATTGCGGCCCAGTGGGATGGCATTTATTATGCCGTAAGCCAGCAGGAATACCACCAGGATGTGCGCCAGTATATCAAGACAAGGGATATCCCAGTCCCCACAGCAACCCCGACTGCTGTACCTACCGCAACGCCTACCGCAACGCCTACTGCAGCGCCTACTGCAGCGCCTACCGCAACGCCTACTGCAACGCCTACTGCAACGCCGGTCGAGCCGACTGCTACACCTACCGCTACCCCTGTGAAACCCACCGCAACCCCTGCCAGCGGCTATACCGGTTGGAAAACCGTGAACGGCAAGGACTACTGGTACGAAAACGGCGTAAAGCAGGGCACCACTGGCCGCGGCAAGGAAATTTATGACCCCGATTCCGACGCCTGGTACTGGCTGGACGCCAAGCAGGGCGGCGCAAAAGCCGTCAATAAGGATGTCTACCAGGAAACCAACGGCGGCAAATGGGTGCGCTATGATGCCAACGGCCATATGATCAAAGGGTGGGATACCAACGATGACGGTACCTATTACTTTGACCTTGTCACCGGTGCCATGACCAAGGGTGATGCAACGATCGACGGCCTGCCCTGCAGCTTTGATACGGTGACCGGTATTGGCCTGAACTGCGCATGGAAGCGCATAAACGGCAAAAATTACTGGTACGAGGGCGGCAAACGTCAGGGCTATGACCCCAACAACGCAGCCTACCGCGGCAAAGAGATTTATGACCCCGCCAGCAACGGCTGGTACTGGCTGGATAACGTGCAGCAGGGAGCAAAAGCCGTCAGCAAGGATGTCTATCAGGAATCCAGCGGCGGCAAATGGGTGCGGTATGATGCCAACGGCCAGATGATCAAAGGCTGGAACACCAATGCCGACGGTACTTATTACTTCGATTCCATCACCGGTGCCATGGCCAAAGGTACAACCACCATTGACGGTATGACCTATTATTTTGACCCCGCAACCGGCGTAAAACGGTAACAAAAAGCCATAAGGCAATACCGCATAATTCTAAGTGCCGATACGGCGAGCGAGGTGCGGCAGCT
>ENA-UOJG01001777-UOJG01001777.1-human-gut-metagenome-genome-assembly--contig:-C47-NODE-1777-length-21105-cov-27.307078_pt1 | contig 21105 bp, 23 predicted proteins | sample MGYA00242340_ERZ723887 | MGnify/ENA metagenome assembly ERZ723887 | reverse complement strand
GATTGTGAAGATTATGACCGTGTTGAAAGTGTTGTTGAAGAATACATTAACATGAGGCATCAGGAAATTTCAATTAAAACATAAAAAAAAAGAGAGTCCGACTGGCAGGACTTGAACCTGCAACATTTGGGTCTACAGCCCAACACTTTGCCAAATTGAAGTTACAGTCGGATTGGAAAAAAAAAACAGTTTGAGTAAGAGATTATATAATGATGATATATAACCTCAATAGATTGTATTTACACATTAAAAAGGCAGTGGGGAAATAAGGAGTTGAACCCAAAATCCCCAAACGATTAAAGTTTAAGACTCATCTTCCCATATATGACTAATAGGAAGGAGGGGAGATGAAAAGAGATTGCCCACAATTATATTACTTTCTCTTTCACATCTCCTTACACGCCTTAAATTTACACTATTTTTTTTGTCAAGAGATTAACAGAAGACATCACATATCATTCCCTTTGACAATAATACTATGTATTTCATAGTATTTAATGATTTTTTCTAAATTTTTGAGGAGTTAATAGATTATGAGTGGTATAGCAAAGTATAATAACAAATCATGGAATGTTCATCACAGGATAAACAGTTATCCTGTTGGTGAGGATTTTGAATTAACAATTTATCATAATAATAAAAAGTATGAGCAAGTAATGTATGTTGGTCATTCTGCAGTAAGATTGAAAAATGTTAAAGTAGTTTCCCATCTTGCATGGTCTGCATGGACTAATAAGAATGGGGGTAATTATGAGTTAGAGTTTGATTATACTGCTCCTGCACATGGGGAGTATACTATTGAATCATTAATGTGTTGTACTGGTAATGCTACTGGAAGTGTTAAGTTTAATATAGATGGGATTAATCATTCTCATCAGATTAGTCTTGATGATGATAGAAATAATAGGATTGTGCATAGATTCAATACAGTTAAAGGCAAACATACAATTAAATTAATCGTTCCTCAAAAATTTATGGTGCTTGGAATAATTGTGAAAAAGATAGATAAATATGTGGCAGACAGTTTCTTACAAAGAGAATCAAAATTAACCATGACCTCTGCAAAAATAAGCACCAGTGATAAAACATCACCATCAAGCCTCACTTGCACACTCCTCTATGATAATGATTACAAAGATGTTAAAAGCCTAACAGGATTTATATTTGATTTTAGAGATGAAATAAATCTATCTATAAGAGATGTAGATGGAAAAATGACCCAAATCTTCGGAGGATATATTAGTAGTGCAAGTTTGGATAAAGACCAAACAAAACTAACAATCAACGGTGCATCAAGACTTATAGATGGAGATAATCATTGTAGCTTCGAAGCAATGACTGTAGGTGGGAATGTAAAAGATATGGATGAATATGATAAAGGAGATATACAACACTTCAACAGTTATGCAAAAGCAGTAAAATACCTCTTCGATTCTTATGAAGTACCTTTAAAAAACAGTATATCCTCAGATTACATTGGTGGAGAAACATACGCTACAGGATTTGAAATCAAACTCGGAACAACTAATGGTGTAGGTAAACAAATAACTGGAAGTAATGTTGATATAACTAAAACAGGAACTAATATTGATGTAAGAAATAAACCAACACCTAATGTTGTTCAATCCATCACATTATACGATTCTAATTGGTATAATAGTAAACCAGTAGAATTATCTGAGTATCCTATATTCTTTATCAAATACAGTATGGGTAAACCATTAACTACTCGGAAAAGTAATACAACTTCTTCCTCTGGTTCTGCCCCATCATCTGCTGGAACTATCACTGTAACTGGTAAAGAATCATGTGGTTGTGGTTCAAGCCAATATGGATATAAAACATATACTACTACTTTTAAAAATTATTGCCCGAATTGTGGCAGGTCTGGAACACTCCATTTCAACCCTAAAGGGACATATGAAGGCGAATTAACTTGTGGTGATGGAAAAGCACCATGGACTGATGGTTGTGATTCAGATTTCTGTGTAGTATGTGGTGGAGATAAAGCAGGTCATGGAAAATGTAGAAGAGTGAAACTAAGTAGAGTATCAAACCCTCAAGCAGGAGGAAGTGCAAGTTATGGTTCAGATTCTTCTGACTCAACTACTTCTGAAGTAACCATTACTGAGGGTTACGATATTGATAAACCATTTCAAGCATACCTTGTATTTGAATTTTCACTTACACCAGATAAGAATGCTAAAAGATATATGGCTTATCTTGATTTCACAGCAGATGCACCAGATAAGTATACTTATGGTTATTCTGGTCTTGTAGCTTACCCATTAAATGATTTAACACAAGTAAGTAGCGTAGACCTGATTGAAAAGATATATAACAGTACATTCAGTAGTGTCTGGAATTATCCAGACAAACAAAACTTCAGATTATATCTTCGGAGTATCAAGCTTCAATATAAAACATTGAAGAAGCTATTTGAGAATACTGATTCTAATCAGGATAATAGTAGTTATAAAATGATGATTAATAGTGTAGGTTTCCGTAAAGGAACTGTTCTCAATCCTACCAATTTAGATGCTGTTGGTGATACAATTAACAGCACATTGGAAAAATTATTGGAAAGTGCTTTATACAATCTTGAAGTTGTACCTTCAGAGCATAGGGAGAATGATAAAGCAGTATTAACTATGAATACTCAGGTAACTCCTAAGTATAGTGTTAAAGAGGGAGATGATGGGAATATTATTGATATAAGTGATAGGAACTTCAATCCTGTTAATGATTATCATAATCATTCTGTGTATACTTATGTTGAGAAAGAAGAAGTGTTGAATGGTGAAGATGTTGAAGAGAAACAACATTATCGTTTTGTTGAATCAAGGTATCCTGCTGATGTATTAAGGTATGGTGAGATAACTACTGCACAAACATCATCAGATGGAATAAGTTCTGCAGAAGCATATAATCGTACAAAACTCAATGAGAAATATGGGGATAATACTAAAGACAGTCTTACAGTAACTGTGATTGGTTATCCATCAATTTTGAATATTGATGATAATGTTGAATGTATTCTTGAAGATGATTATTATAATGATATTAAAGCTGTTAAATCTATTGAGGTGGAATATGATGTAGCTAATGCTCCTAAAATACAAACCACATTGGGATTGAATAAGATTAGTCCAACTCTTCAATTGAAGAAGTCATTTGAGAAAGAGAGGGCTAAAACTAAGAATAAGGATATTATTATGAAGCAAACTGCTTTGTTTGATGTGAATGAAACATTCTATTGGGAAGAGTGATATTTATGAGTTTTATAGATTGGATTAAAAACCATTTAAGTAGTAAAGAACCTGTGCAGGTAGTATGTAATGATTTGAATAAGGATTGTAGAGATGATACTCCTCTGCAGATAGGATTGTATGATAAGAATGATACTCCTATTGCAAATACTCCTGTATTTTTTTCAATTGTTGGTAAGATATATGAGAAGAAGACAGGCAGTGATGGAATAGCAACATTACCTATTGGTTTGAATATTGGGGAGTATGATTATAAAGTTGAGTTTAAAGGTGATAATAAGTATCGTAGTGGTAAGAATTATGGCAAAGTAACTGTAAATCCGATACTAAGTACAAGTAATTTGACACTTTCACATAAAGATGGGTCAAATTTTAAAGCTACTGTTAAGGATATTAAAGGTGTTCCACAAAGTGGTGTAGATGTAGTATTTACTATAGGTAACAAGGAGTATAAATTCAAAACTAATGCTAATGGAATTGCAAGTTTACCAATAAATCTAAATGTTGGGGTATGGAATATAACTACAAGGTGTTATGATAAAACAACAGTTAATACAATTACAGTTAAAGCACCAGTCAATAAACCAGCATCACCATCAAACAACATAACATACAATAAGAAGAATGGAGTATACACCAGTACACCCCATTATGTTACAAGTGGATGTAATCGTTTAGCACAATGCACATCATACTATTGCGCACCTCATAGTGCTAAACAAGTATTAGCAAAATTCAACAATATAGATATTAGTGAATCTACTCTTGCAGGGTGGATGGGAACTACAACATCAGGTACAGGACACAGTGGAATAGAAACAGGATTCAAAAAATTCAACAGTAAATATGGTACTAATTATAGCATTGAATGGTTAAGATTCAATAGTCTTGGCTCAACTACTAAAGAGAGATTTAAGAAACTTGGAGAACTTATCTGTGCAAGTAACTGCGACTGTATTATCCATTCAAGTTATAAAAACAAATTTGGACACTATGAAACTATTAAAGAGATTAATACCAATAATAATACAGTAGTAGTATTGAATAGTCTTGGAGTAAAAGTAGGGAAAGGGTACAAAGGATATTTAGAAACAAGGTCTTTCAACACCTTCCAATCTTATATCAATAATACCTATGGTGGACAACCAAGTGTAGCATTAATAAGGAGTAAATAAATATGGATATAAAATTACAATTAAAAGTATTAGTAAATGAAATTAGGCACAAATTGAATAAACCTAACAAGAAGGATATTATTGAAGAAGATGATGATGGAAAAAAATATGTGCAATAAATAAGGCAACATTTAAATAACTCGAAATTGAAATATAGTCATGATAATTGCAGAAAAACTATAGGAAAATAGATAGATTCATAGTAAAAAATTATAATACCAATATTTTTTTATGAAAAAATAGAAAATAATGTGATATTACATTATTTCATCATTAAATCCATAATTGAATATGGATCATCTTTTGTTTTTACAGATGGCTTTCCAAGACCAGGAATTGCATTTTTAGCAAATTCTTTATTGGCTTTTTTTGAAACTTCATCAAATATCATTTTGTAAGCAGTACATTGCGGATCAACAGCTTTAGATGTTCCTGCACTTACAATAGCATTATATGGACACCCTCCTTCACAATATTTAAGATGTCTACATTTTTTACAATTTTCACCAACATATTCTCTAAATTCTTGAAGTTTAGTCCATGCATCAGATGTTTTTAAGTCGTCGAATGAAGGATTATTAGCTACATTTCCAAGAACATATTCATCCATTCCAACGAAACGATAACATGGATATATGGAACCATCTGCACCAACAGCTAATGTAGTTCCAATACAATCAGCAAATGTACATAGAGTTCCTCTTCTTCTAAGTGCACTTTTAGCAATATGGTCTAAATCCATTATTGAAAACTTGTCTAAATCATACAGGTACTTATCAAGCCAATCTATTAATAATTTGCCATGTTCTTCCTGATCTAATGCCCAAGGGTCTGCATTATCTCCACGTAAAGATGGAAGTGCTGCATGTATCTTTAGATTCATTTGATTATCTTTAAAGAAATCATATAACTCATCGCTAAAATCTTTAGAATAGTCAGTAACGGTTAAAACGAAATTTACATTTAGACCATTGTCTTTAGCTAATTTATAATTGTCCATGGTTTTTTTAAAGTATCCTTCTCCACGTTGATAATCGTTAATGTCCTCAGGCCCGTCAATACTTGTACTTATAGCTATATTGTATTTTTTAAATAAATCAACCATTTCTGGAGTTAATAGCCATATATTACTTTGTAGGGAAAATCCCTCAACATTAGGAAGTTGTGATAGCTTTTCAAGAGAATACTTGTAGAAATCATAGCCTGCAAGTAATGGCTCTCCTCCATGAAATGTGAAATGAACCTCATCATCTCTAAAATCTTTTAACCATTCTATAATTTGGTCTATGATTTCAGTACTCATCATTTGGCTATTTTTTTCAGATCCCCAACAGTACTTACAGTTTGATGGGCAATTAAGAGTTGGGATTATCATTACATGAAATGTCATTTTATCCGTAATATTTGTTTAATTCTTTAATAAGCTTCTTCTTTTCATCTTCTTCCATATTGTCATTTACAAGAAATATGTAACCGCAGTTGTCACATTTTACAGTATCTAATTCTGCATGGGCTCTGTGGTTATCTAACATACGTCTATGGGCTGTTTTATCTTTTGATCCACATTTTGGACATGGTGCAAGTAGTTCTTCAAGTTTCATTTTATATACCTCTTTATAATTTATTATATTGTTTTGATATTTAAAAGAATTTTTGATATATTGGCATTCCAATATTTTTAATAAACCATAGCTTAAGTTTAAATCCAGGACCTTCAAATTCTTTTTGAACTTTTGAAAGCTCTTTTGGTATATCTAAATGTTGCGGGCATTTTCTTAGACATTTTCCACAGCCATTACAAAGGCCTGCATTTGTCGGTGTATTCATAACTCCTCCAACAGTAGTAAAATAGTTTATAAGGCTTTTAGAAAACAGTCCTTTTTGGTTAAATAGATATTTTTCATTATATATTTTCATACATTCCGGAATGTTTACGTTCTGAGGACAGGGCATACAGTAACCGCATGTAGTGCAGTTAATTTTAATCAGATTTTTGAATATTCTTTTGACGTATTCAATGGTTTCCATTTCCTCTAATGAAAGTGAATGAGGTTCTATATCTTTTGCAATTTCGATATTTTCTTCAATTTGTTCTATTGTATTCATTCCTGAAAAAACACATGTGATTTCTTCATGGTTTAAGATCCATTCAAAAGACCACTGTGCCATAGTTTTATTTGGATTGGCTTTTTTAAACATTTCTTCAGCTTCTTCTGGAATTTTTCCTGCAAGAATTCCTCCTTTAAGAGGTTCCATTACAAATATTCCCATTCCTTTTTGAGAAGCATAATGTATTCCTTCAAAGTTAATCTGAGAATTGTCGTCAAAATAATTATATTGAACCATAGCTACATCCCAGTCATATAAATCTACAAGATCTATAAACTCATCAGCTTTTCCATGATATGAAAATCCGATATATTTTATTTTACCCTCTTTTTTAGCTTTTTCAATAAATTTAAAAACGTCTTTTTTAATAAGTCTTTTCATAGTTTTCAAATCAATATTGTGAAGTAGATAATAATCTATAGTATCCCGATTAAGTCTTTCCAACTGCTGGTTAAGGGTTTTTTCCATATCTTCATATTTTTTTATTGTAAATGCAGGTAATTTTGTTGAAATTTTTACTTTATCTTTATATTCTCCCTGTAAAATTTCTCCAAGGAATTTTTCACTATTTCCCATTCCATAAATAGCTGCAGTATCAATTATATTTATTCCATTGTCGATGCTTTGATAGATTTGCTTTTTAGCTTCTTTTTTGTCGATTTTACCGTTTTTGGAAGGTAATCTCATAGCTCCAAAACCTAATTGCGAAATTTCATCCTGATTTTTCTCAATTACCCTAGTTTTCATAATAATAGTTTTTAGTCCTATTAATTATAAATTGTCTTCGATAAATATATTAAAAAAGATTTTTATAGTATAATTAAATGTAGAAGTTAATATGTAGGTAATTATATGAATGGTAAAATTATATTGGGACTTCCAAAAGGCAGTTTGAACAATGTTAATAGAGGCAATACTTATCAGCTATTTGTAGATGCAGGTTACGAAGTAAGGGGGTATGAGCCGGGCAACGAATCCTATGAAATATCTATTTTAAATGATAATGAAATTAAAGCATATTTAACCCGTCCACAAAGCACTCCTGTAGAATTAAATAGGGGAATGGTTGATATAGCTATTGTTGGAGAAGATTGGGTTAAAGAGGAATCTGTACTTAGAGATAATAAAATTACAAAAATAGGGGATTTGGATTATGGTGAAACTCGTTTAATCGTAGCTGTCCCTAATGATTCTCCTTATAAAAATTTAACTGAATTTTTTAGAGCAAACAAAGAAAGAGATACTCCAATTTTATGCTTTACCGAATATCCAAACTTAACCAGAAAACACATCATGGAAAATGAAGGATATCAGGAAATCTTTGGAGATGCCGTTCCTTTTGTCCAGGTGCGGGGACTAACTGATGGGGATAATGAACAGGTTCAAGTTATTAACTCTGATGGAGCTACTGAAGTATATATTGCAAAAGGCGCAGATTTAATTGTAGATAATACTCAAACAGGAAGCAGTTTGAGAAAAGCAGGCCTTAAAGAACTTGAAACTATTCTTCACTCTTCAGCAGGCCTTTATGCTGGTGTTAATTGTACTGGCGATAAACTTGAAAAAGCAAAAATGATTTTCACTCAATTGTTCGGTGCAATCTCAGCTAAAAAGTACTTTGACGTTAAATTCAATATTGACACCTTAAAGATTCAGGAAGTAAGTGATTATTTAGCTGAAAATAAGTTATGTGCTGATGAACCAACTATTACTAAAGGTCCTAATTTCTCACAAATCAATGTATTAATCCCTAAAAGTAAGTTTCCAGAGATGATTGATGCAATTAAAGGATTTAATGCAACTTCAATTATTCGTAATGATTTAAAACAACTTGTTGAGTAGTCATTACTTTTTCTATTTTTATTTTTTAATAATAAATCATTATATTTATTATTGATTATCTACATAATAATATATTAATTTATAAAAAATGGTAAAAACATGTTAACTTCAGTTCAAAAAGAAATTTTACAAAATTTAATCAACTTATATCAGTCATCTGAAGGGAAATCCATTAAAGGAGAGGATATTGCTGAAGTAATGGATAGGAATCCTGGAACAATTAGAAACCAGATGCAATCTTTAAGGAGTTTAGGATTGGTAAAAGGTGTGCCGGGCCCTCATGGTGGTTATAAACCTACCGTGGAAGCTTATAATTCTTTAAACATTTCAGTTTCTGATAAAGACTCACAGGTACCTATTTATAAAGATGGTGAACAGGTTGAAGGTGTTACTGTAGCTAAAATAGAGTTTACTAGTGTTCCCCAAACTGAAGGATGTGAAGCAGCTATTAAGGTTCTTGGAAATATTAAAAATCTAAATCTTGGAGATGTTATAAGAATAGGTCCAACTCCTGTTAATAACCTTGGTGTAATAGGCCAAATCGTTGGAAGAGACGATATGGATAATATTCTGCTTGTAGACACTAAAACAATAAGGAGCATACCAAAAACCAGCATTGGGGAAATAGCAAGTAGAAATGTCATATCTCTTAATGTAGATTCAACTTTAAAAGAAGCTGCTGAAATACTCTCTTCTAATTCAATTGATGGAGCTCCTGTAATTGATGATAACAAAGTTGTTGGAATGTTTACTGTTACGGATGTTGTAAATGCAATAGCTAAAGACAAGGAGAATCTTCCTGTTGGATCTCTTATGAGTTTAAATATTGTTACTGTCCCTGTTGATATGAAGATAGCTAATGCTATTGAAATCATGTTTAAAAAAGAGCTTGGAAGATTGATTGTAGTGGACCACAATGATAATTTATATGGCATTGTAACTAGAACAGATCTAATTGACTGTATTACAAACCTTAAGCAATTTCCAATATTAACTAAATAAGATCGTGATTTAATGAAGGTAGACCAAATTGATATTAAACCAGATATGAGTGTTAGTGAATTAATTGATCAATTTGATGGCTCTGGCGTGTTAGGTGCTGGAAGAGTAGCTAGAGCTTGTGACTTATTGGCTAAAATGATATCTGATAATGATACTAATGTTTTTATGAGTCTTGGAGGTCCGTTAGTTCCAGGTGGTCTTAGAAATGTATTTGCAGATATGGTTAAGAATCATTATGTTGATTTAATTGTAGCTAGTGGAGCCAATATTACTCACGATCTTCTTGAGAGCTTTGGTGGTAGGCACTATAAGGATAAAGGGGCAGATGATGAAGAATTAAATGCTCAGGGAATTGGAAGAATAGGTGACGTTTTCACTGCTTCAGAGGATTTTGAAGTATTTGAACAAAGAATAACTGAGATATTTGAAGACATCGCTTCATCTAAAAGCCATATTTCAATTCAGGAATTATTATATGAGGTAGGCATTCGAATTGATGATGAAAATTCTATTTTAGCTAATGCTGCTCGTGAAAATGTTCCTATTTTTGCTCCAGGTCTTATTGACAGCATGTTCGGACTTCAGCTATGGATGTTCAACCAGGATCATGATTTCGTAGTTGATGCAGTAGCAGATATGCATTATCTCTCTGATATTGTTTTTAATAGTAAGAAAGTAGGTGGAATCCTTTTAGGTGGTGGCCTTACTAAACATTATACATTAGCTTCTAATCTTTTAAAAGGGGGATTGGACTTAGCTATTCAAATTACAATGGACCGGCCGGAATCTGGAAGCTTAAGTGGAGCTCCTCTTGAAGAAGCGAAATCATGGTCAAAAGCAAAATGCGGTTCTGATTTAGCCACTGTAATTGGAGATGTTACTGTAATATTTCCTCTTATTTTAGCTGGAGCTTTAGATAAAATTAACAGTGATTAAATGTATACTGGGGCTTTGGCACTTTTATTTGCATTATCTGGATTTTTTATGAAGTTTTCAGATGATGCTTTTGATATTAGTCATAACAGAAAATATGCTGCAGTTTTAGGAATAGTCTGTGCTGTTACATCTGCAATAGCTACTGTTTATAGTGCTGGTGCAGCTTATATTTTTATAGGAATCTTGATTGGTAACTTGCTGGCTTTTAAGGTTGATGGACTTCATCACATTATTACATTAGCGGTTTTTATTGTTTTGATTTTGATTTTTGGAATTCCTTCAATAAGCATAGCTATTTTACTTATCTGCATCTTATCTGCTTTAGCTGATGAGATTGGTCATGAATTGGTTTCTAAAAAAACAAGTAATAGGTTTGTAAATCTATTTTTTGAGTATAGATTTACAATGAAGGTTGTTATATTATTATTAGCTATTTTCGGTGCTTTTAGTTTTTGGATATTTGTCTGCTTCTTGTTATTTGAAATAGCTTACGAATTTGCCGGATTTTGTTATGAAAAAATCTATTGAGATTTTTTAATAAATTCTTTCAATGCTTCTTTAGGATTATCTGATTCGTAAATGGATCTGCCGATAATCACGCTGTTTGCATATTGTAAGGTTTCTTTTATTTCTCCACCTTGTTTTCCAACACCAGGGGATATGATGAAAGCATCTTTTCCGACAATTTCTCTTATTTCCTTAAGTCTGTTTATTCTTGTTGCTGGTGCTACATAGTTTTTTATTCCCATTTCCACGCCCATTTCAGCTATTGTATCTGCATCTGATTGTAGGAATTTTTTAGCTCCTGGATGGGACATTTCAGTTAGCAGAAATATTTCACGACCAAAGTCTTCTGCTGTTTCTTTACATGCTTCTACACTATCTGGACCTACAAATCCATGACATATTATTGCATCTGCTCCACTTTTAAATGTTTCAGAGCATATTTTTTCATTTGTTGCAGGTATGTCTGCTACTTTAAAATCACATATTACTTTGTATCCAAAGTTTTCTTTAAGAGTTTCTACTATTTCCAATCCTTCAGCTAGTGCTAAAGGGTATCCTATTTTTATTGTATCTATATCTGGAGTAAGCTTTTCACATATTTCTGATGCTTCTATTCCGTTCATAACATCTAATGCTAATATTATATTGTTTTTAACTTTCATTGTATCTCCTGTTATCTATTCTTTTTTTCATTGATTAATAAATTTGCTATGGGTAACTTTTATATATTATTAAGATAAATTAATATTATGTCAAATTTACTTTATTATATATCCAATAGATTTTATTTATCTTAATTTTTTTTAAAGTTTTTTTGATATTTTGGAGGTTATTATAATGCATATTATGGAAGGATTTTTACCACCAATATGGTGTGCTGTTTGGTTTATAATTTCAATACCAATCGTTATTTATGGAATATATCAAATTAAGAAAGTTTCAGAAAATGTTCCTGAATCAAAAGCACTATTAGCTGTAAGTGGAGCATTCATGTTCATATTGTCTTCACTGAAATTACCATCTGTTACAGGTAGTTGTTCACATCCAACAGGAAATGGATTAGGGGCAGCTATTTTTGGACCTGCTGTTACTGCTGTTTTAGCAACTATTGTACTTCTTTTCCAAGCTTTATTATTAGCACATGGAGGATTAACCACATTAGGTGCAAATATTTTTTCAATGGGTATTGTAGGACCAGTTGTAGCATGGATGGTATATAAAGGTTTAATTAAAAACAATGTTTCATCTACTATTGCAATATTCTTTGCAGCATTTTTAGGTGATCTTTTAACTTATGTTGCTACTGCATTCCAATTGTCTTTAGCATTCCCATTACCATCATTCGGTCAAGCATTAGTTAATTTCTTGACTATTTTCGCTGTAACTCAAATTCCTTTAGCTATTGCAGAAGGTATTTTAACAGTGATTATCTGGGACAGATTAAAAGTATATAAACCAAAATTATTAGAAAAACTTAATCTCTTAACTAAAAAAGAAGATGCAGAGGTAGATGGTTAAAATGAATAATAAATCAATTTTAGCGCTTATAATTGTATTGATAATTATTGTTGTTGCACCATTCTTGATTTATAGTGGTCAAGGAGAAGATGAAGGTTACTTTGGCGGAGCTGACGGTGCTGCAAGTGAAGCGATTGAAGGTAGTGGTTATGAGCCATGGTTTTCATCTATTTGGGAACCGCCAAGCGGTGAAATAGAAAGCTTATTATTTGCTGTTCAAGCAGCTATTGGAGCTATAATTATCGGATATTTCTTCGGATATTGGAAGGGTATATCTAAAAAAGATTAAAATTCACTTTAATTTTTTTTATTTTTTTTAAAGTAAAGTTCAATTATATTTATTTAAAGTAAAGTTTAATATAATAGTGTTGATTTTTTATGAAGTTTGATATGGATTATATTGCACATACTAATAAATTGTCACTGACAAATCCTTACTATAAATTATTCGGATCTGTTATTTTGATGATAGTGACATTACTTTTGAATAATTTATATTTTGATATAGCTGTTTTTGCTGCAATGGCAATATTGATAATGGGAATAGCTAGAGTATCACCTTTAGATTATTTAAAGTTTATAACCATTCCCTTTGTTTTCACAGCAATTACCTGTATTTACTTGATTCTTTTTACAGGCACTGGAGTACCTATATACAATACAGGATTTTTTGGAATAGTTATTACAGATAATTCTTTAAACTTAGGAATCTACACTTTTGGTCGTGTATTTGCATGTTTCTCATGTTTAGGATTTTTAGCTCTAACAACACCAATAGCCAACATATTGCATTGCTTAGCTAAATTAAAAGTTCCTAGAATTTTAATTGAAATTGCTTTATTAATGTATAATACCATTTTCATATTCTTAAATGAGTTAAACACTATGAAAAATGCTCAGGAATCTAGATTAGGATATAGGGGAACAAAATCCACTTATAAATCACTAGGATCATTGTTCAGTAATTTATTTTTAGTTTCATTAACTAAAAGCGAAAAACTACAATATGCTCTTGATTCAAGGGGTTTTACAGGTGAAATACCTATATATGATCCATAGATAATGGGAGATTATTCTAATGCTTAAAGTAAAAGATGTTTTTTACTCATATGATGATGGAACAACTGCTCTTAACGGAATAAATCTTGAAGTTAAGAAAGGAGAAATCGTTGCACTCCTTGGAAAAAATGGGGCGGGAAAATCCACACTTTTTCTACAGTTCAACGGAATCTTAAGGCCAGACAGTGGAGAGATATTTATTGAGGGGAAACCATTGAAATACAATAAAAAGTCTCTAGTCAATGCCAGACAGAAAGTAGGCATAGTCTTTCAAAATCCCGACGATCAGATATTTGCGCCAACAGTAGAAGAGGATGTTGCATTTGGACCATTAAATCTTAAACTTCCAATAGATGAAGTTAAAAAAAGAGTTACTGATGCTTTAAGACGTGTTGGAATGGAAGGATTTGAGAAAAAAGCACCACACTATTTGAGTGGCGGTCAAAAGAAAAGGGTAGCTATTGCAGGAATACTTGCTATGAAACCTGAAATCATGATTCTGGATGAGCCTATGGCAGGTCTTGACCCAGTAGGTGCAGCTAAAATTATCAATCTTTTAAAAGAGCTAAATGAAGAGGGAATAACAATTTTAATTTCCACTCATGACGTTAACATTATACAAGATTATGTTGATAAAATTTTTGTAATAAATGATGGAGAAATAATTGGAGATGGATGTCCTGAGGACATATTTTCTAAAAAAAATCTCCTAAAAAAAGCTCATTTAAAACTACCGATAATAGCCAGATTATTCGAGAAACTAGAGGATAATAATATTATTCAGTGTAATGGAGAGTATCCCTTAACAGTTGATGATGCATATCTTGAAATTGAGAAGTATTTAAAGTAATTTTATTTTCTGCTTACTAATTTTTTTTAATTTTTCTTCTTCGTTTGTATTTTATGGATATATACTTTATTTTATCCTATTTTTAAAGTTCTAGTTTAAAATAATACTATTCTTCTTTTTAATTGCGTTCTATCTTTTTTTAGATTTCCCTGTCATATTGCAGATATTTTAAAGTACATTTTAGAAAAACTTATATAAACTTTACAATAAAGTAATACTAAGTATTTAAATAAACTTAAAAAAAGTATTACTTTTTGTGATAATTATGATAAATAGGATAATGGATTATCTTGCAGGACTGAAAATGACAATAGTTGCAGGAATATTTCTTTTGATTTCAGCAGCATTGATGATTGCTGGAGTGAAAGTTCCAGTTTACTTAAATCCTGCATGGGTTTGTATAATAATAAGCGGTCTTCCACTTGTTTATTTGGCTATAACACGATTGATTTTTGAAAAATGGGTATCTTCAGCACTTCTCATTACTATAGCTATGATTGCTTCAATAGCTATTGGGGAAGTATTTGCTGCAGGTGAAGTAGTATGGATCATGGCTTTAGGTGCTCTTCTTGAAGATTGGACTGTTGAAAGGGCTCAAAAAGGACTGAAAAATCTTATAACATCAACACCACAAAAAGGAAGAAGAATAGTAAATGGACATGAAGAAATTATAAACGTTGATGAAATTGAAATAAACGATATAATCAGAGTATTTCCTGGGGAATTAATACCAGTTGACGGCATTATTGTTGATGGAACAACTTCTGTTGATCAGTCAATCATAACTGGAGAATCATTACCTATTGATAAAAAAGAAGGGGATCCTTTATTCTGCGGAACTATGAATATGTATGGTTCTGTTGATATTAGAGCTACAAGTGGAGGTGAAGATTCATCTCTACAAAAACTTATTAACTTAATTAAAGAAGCTGATGAGAATGAAGCACCAACACAAAGAATAGCTGACAAATGGGCTACAATCCTGGTTCCAGTTGCACTTTTAATTGCAATTGTCGCATGGTTAATAACTGGGGATGTTGTTCGAGGAATTACAGTTCTTGTTGTATTCTGTCCATGTGCTTTAATTTTAGCAACTCCAACAGCAATCATGGCAGCTATCGGTCAGGCTACAAAACATGGTGTCATTATCAAATCTGGCGAATCTTTAGAGATTCTAGGGGCCTTAAATACACTAGTCTTTGATAAAACAGGAACCTTAACATATGGTAAGCTAATGGTTTCAGATATAATTTCAATTGATTCCAATATATCAAAAGAGGAATTACTTAAATTAACAGCATCATCTGAAGTTAAAAGTGAACATCCCTTAGCTAAATCCATTGTTCAGCATGCTAAAGATGAAAATATGGAACTTGAAGAAACTAAAGACTTTAAAATGTATCCCGGAAAAGGAATATCTGCAATCAACTCTTATGGTCAGATTTTTGCAGGAAATGTGGATTTTTTATCTGAAAACAATATTGCTTTAGAATCTGATGCCAAGGAATGTCTTGAAAAACTAAGAAATGAAGGTAAGGCTTCAATAATTGTGGGTGGAAACAGTGGAGTTATTGGAATAATTGCTCTTTCTGATATTATACGTGAAGATGCTTCTAAAATCATAAAAAAATTACAAGACATGCATATAAAAATAATACTTTTAACTGGCGATCATAAAAAAACAGCAGAATACTTTGCAAAGAAAGTGGGAATAGAAAAAGTCTGCGGAAATCTGCTTCCTGAAGACAAACTAAAAATTATCGAAAAACTAGAAAACAAAGGTAGAAAAGTATGTATGATTGGTGATGGTGTTAACGACGCTCCAGCATTGAAAAAAGCAGATGTAAGTATTGCAATGGGTGGAATAGGTAGTGATATAGCAATAGATACTGCAGATATAACGCTGCTTGGAGATGATATCGAAAAAATACCATATCTCAAAAAGCTCTCAAATACCACATTATTTACAATAAAATTCAACATCGGTCTGTCTTTAGTGATTAACGCAGTAGCTATTGTTTGTTCAGTCTTGGGATTATTAAATCCAGTTACTGGAGCATTAGTTCACAATGCAGGATCATGTTTGGTTGTGATAAATGCAGCACTGCTTTATGACAGAAAATTTTATTAATATTTTTAAGGTGGTAGCTAATTAAACAGTTACCACCTTTATGAAATTAAAATAATTTTATATAACTTAATAATATAATAATTATTATTAGGTGAAAGTAATGAGAATTGGAATTTGTGATACAACATTTGCTCGTTTTGATATGGGTTCTGCAGCTATTGATGAACTTAAAAAAAATGCTGCAGACCTGCAAATTATTAGAGAAACTGTTCCAGGAATTAAAGACCTCCCTGTTACAGCTAAAATTCTCATTGAAGAAGAAAATTGTGAAATTGTAATGGCATTAGGAATGCCTGGACCTATGGAGAAAGATAAAGTTTGTGCAAATCAAGCATCAACTGGTTTAATCAATGCTCAGCTCATGACAAATAAGCATATTTTAGAAGTATTTGTACATGAAGATGAAGAAGAAAAACCAGAAGAGCTTAAGAAACTTGCAGAAACAAGAGCTCGTGAACATGCACAAAATCTTATTAAAATGATGTTCCATAGAAAAGCTATGCGTAAAGAAGCCGGAATGGGTATCAGGGAAGGTAAAGAAAACGTAGGTCCTTTATGATTATTTTGGTGTATAGATGGCTCAACAAGAATTTTTAATGTCTGATGAAGATAAAAGCAATACGTTTATAGTTATTCCAGCATACAATGAAGAAGAAAGAGTTCAGCCAGTTATAAATAATCTAGCTGAACGTGGATTTAAGATGGTCATTGTAAATGATGGATCAACAGACAATACATTAGAAAAGCTTAAAGAATCTCAAAAGAAATATCCAAATAATATCTTTATTTTAAACCACATTATTAATCAGGGGATGGGAGCAGCTATCAGTACAGGTCTTGACGCTGTATTAAAGCATAATCCTAAATATATTGTAAACCTTGATGCTGACGGTCAACATGATATTAATGATATTGATAAGGTTTGTGAGCCTTTAATTAAAGGTAGAGCTGAAGCGGTAATTGGTGTTCGTCCTTTTGAGGATATGCCTACCTCCAAAAACTTTGCTAATACTGTAATGAATATTCTTACAAAAGTATTTTATCAAGTTGATGTTAGCGATTCTCAAACTGGATTTCGAGCCCTTACCTTTGATGCTTTAAAGAAAATAGAAATGAACGTTCAGGGCTATATTGTAGCTTCTGAGTTTCTAAGACAATTTAAAGAAAACGGAATTAAATTTGAGGAAGTTACTATTACAACTATTTACACTCCAGAAACTCAAGCTAAAGGAACCAATGCTATGGTAGGAATTAAAATAATGTTTAATATGATTAAACATTTGTTATTTGAATAATGGTGATTGTATATGATGGTTTATCCAATTGTTTTTTCATTTATAGCACTTATAGCTATAATCTACTTATACCAAAGAGTATATTCAAAAAAATCTCCAGCATCATACATATTATGGGGAATAATTTGGCTATTGATTATTTTATTTGCCTTTGCACCGGAGTTAAGTAACCCTATAGGTAGATTCTTTGGTATTTCAAGAGGCCTTGATTTTCTTGTAATTGTAGCTATCATATTGATTTTCTATTTAATTTTTAAACTTTACATGAAAATAGATAAGTTACAACAGGACATGACTAAAATCGTTCGTGAAATAGCTTTAAACAATGAAATAACTGAAAAATCCCATGATGATGAAAAGTAATTTTCACTGAATCATGTTCATTTTTATTCTAATTTTCAATCTATTTTTTATATTTATCAACAATTTTATTTATTAAAAATTTTATATTATTTAACATGATTTATTTTAGAGGGTGTACTGCAAGAGAAAAGGAAACAAAAATAGCAGATGCAACTGAAAAATTATTAAAATTAGCTAATATTGATTATACTATTTTAGAAGATGAATCCTGTTGTGGATCTGTTTTACTTAGGACAGGTTTTGACAGTGAAGCTCAAAAACAGATTGAAAAAAACATTAAGCAATTTAAAGATGAGAAAATATTGACTTCATGTGCTGGATGTTATAAAACATTAAAACAGGACTATGAAAACATTGATGTTATACATATATCAATGCTTCTAAATGATTTGATTAAAGATAATAAGATTGATTTAAGGAATACCTCATTGAAAGTTACATATCACGATTCATGTCATTTAGCAAGGCACTGTAAGGAATTTGACGCTCCTCGTGAAGTAATCAAAGCAATAGCCAATCTTGTTGAAATGGAAAATATTAAAGAGAATAGTCTATGTTGTGGTGCTGGCGGAGGAGTAAAATCAGCTTATCCTGAAATTGCAAATCAGGTTGCAGAAACCAGAATCAACCAGGCTAAAAATACAGGAGCAGAATTATTGATTACTGCATGTCCATTTTGCAAATTAAATCTTAAAGATAGGGGAATGGAAGTTTTGGATTTAACAGAATTTTTAATAGGTGGTCTTGATGAAGAAAAGTGAACTAGAAACAATGAGAAAATCATTTAACACAGTTAAAAGTAGATCATCATCAATTAAGAATTCTCCACAGGTTCTAAAACTTGAAAAAAGAGTAAAAAATATAAAGGAAAGTTCTATTGAAAACAATGATGAATTAATAGAAATGGCTAAAAACTCTTTTAAAAGAAATGGAATTGAATTTTTTGATGCAAAAACAGATTTAGAAGCACAAAATATTATTCTAGATATAATAAAAGATGTTGATTCAAGAGTAATAGCTAAATCAAAATCAAATACCTTAGGTGAAATTGAAGCAAAGGTATTTCTAAAAGAGAATGGTTATGAAGTTGTTGAAACTGATTTAGGAGATAGAATTCTTCAATTAAAAAAAGTTGACAATAAACCGGTTCACCCAACAGGACCTGCTTCTCATTTAAACATAAATGAAATTACAGAAATTGTTAACGAAGCATTAAATGAATCTTTAAGCCCCGTAGCTCGTGAAATTATGGAAACAGTAAGAGGGGATGTATTGGAAAACTTGAAAGAATCAAAAATTGGCATAAGTGGTGCTAATGCAGTAGCGAGTGAAGAAGGTTCTTTGGTTTTTGTCCATAATGAGGGTAATATTTCATTAGTTTCAGCTATGGATTTACATATTATTGTTGTTGGACGTGATAAGTTTGTGGAATCCTTAGAAGATGCTATTTCAATAGCTAAACTTGAAACAGTTTACGCAACTGGAAATTATGTAACCTCTTATATTAATATCATTTCAGGCCCATCTAAAACAGCAGATATTGAGAAGAAACTTCTTAAAAACATGTATGGTGCTGAAAGGGTAGTGGTAATTATTTTAGACAATGGAAGAAGTGAGGCTAACCAAGAATGTTTAAAATGTATTGGTTGTGGGAATTGTATTGTACACTGTCCAGTATATAATGCTGTAGGTAATGAATTTGGATTCAATAATTATTTAGGTGGTCGTGGAGTAGCTATGAGTAAATTTATTCAAGACGATGAAGTTTGTTTTGATTCAGGTCTTTATATGTGTACTTTATGTGGTTTATGTACTCTTAACTGTCCTGTTTCTATTGAGACAAATAATATTATTGAAATCCTTAGAAATGACTCAAAAAGTAAAGGATTCTATCCTAAAGCCCATGGAATTATTAGTAAAAATATTTCTGATAATGATTCTCCATTTTAAGAATAGTCAATCAGTTAGCTATTTTTTCTTATAATGTCCTAATTTTAGGTTAAGCAATTATTTTTCAGTATTTATTTTTTTTAATCTTGATTATTGGTTTGTTGAAAATTTATTCTTGTTTATTAATTCTTATTCATAATTTAATAATATCCTATTGTTAGCAAATGTTTATTATGAAGGAGTTTGATATTAAATATTATATTCTTTAGTGGGTGATTTAGTATGAATGATAGGGTTAAAATAGCTAAAGAGTTTGCAGATACTATTAAATCTGATGATATTAAATTAATTATTTTATTTGGGTCTGTTGCTCGTGGTGAGGATACTGAAGAGTCTGATATAGATATTTTAATTGTTTCACCTAAAGCTGATGAATTGGAGTTTGAAATTACTAAGGTTGTTACGGATATTATTCTTGAAAAAGATGAAGTTATTTCTCCTTTTTTAATTACTGAAGAATATTTTAATGAAACAAGAAATACTTCATTCTTAACTAATGTTCTTAATGATGGTGTTCTAATTGGATGAAGTTAAGGAATTTTTTAATATGGGTAAAGAACAATTACTTGCAAGTAAATCATTACTTGAAAATGAATTTTATAGGGATTCAATAACTCTAGCATATTTTTCTATGCATTCTTCTGCTAAGGCATTGCTGTTAAAAAGGGGTATTTCCCCAAAGACTCATGAAGGCACATTAAGACAGCTAGCCAAAGAATATGTCAAAGAGGGTTTATTCAGTAAAGAAAGTTATAATTATTTTGATTATGCTAGAACAATGAGAAATAAATCTAGTTATGCTTGAGGTATTGTTTTTTCAGAGGATTTAGCTCAAGAAATTATTTCACATGCGGAAAAATTTCTTGATGAAGTAGAACAATTATTATAAATTTTTACTTTCATTTATGGTTGAGATTTATGGTATTTTGGCCCAATTTTTGTTTAGTAACCACATAATTTTATATAGTTTAGTGCTAATAGCACTATGTCCGATTTTAATTTTAAACATAATTAATTTTGCTGTTTAATTGTAAGTTTTTTTTTATTTTCGTAAACTTCAGTTTCTCCAATAGCGGTGGTGCGGTTCTCTGGAGAGGGA
>ENA-UOJG01001774-UOJG01001774.1-human-gut-metagenome-genome-assembly--contig:-C47-NODE-1774-length-21124-cov-7.304286_pt1 | contig 21124 bp, 18 predicted proteins | sample MGYA00242340_ERZ723887 | MGnify/ENA metagenome assembly ERZ723887 | reverse complement strand
TTGAGATAGCCCATTCTTCCTTATGAAGCCTCTTCTGATCCGCAGCGCTTTTCATTTGCTCTTAAAATACGCCGGTAATACAGTAGCGATCCGTATCGGGGTCGAGCTCGGCGGCATAGACGCACGAGCCGTCCGGCGGAACCAGCGCATACCGCCCCGTCTCGCCCTCCAGCCGGAAGCAGACATAGGGGATGCCGTCGTCCTGAATGAGACGGCTGTCATAGAGCTCCCAGTCCTCGTCCGCACCGGCAGCCTCGCGCAGGACCGCCTCCGCATTCCAGCAGGTGTCCATGAGATATTCCTTCTGCGGCGAGCCCCAGCGGCCGTTGTAGGTCAGGTACTCCCCGAAATCGGTGCCGTCCGGCGCCGTCACGGTCAGATAATACATCGCGCCGCCGTCCGGGCGGTCGAACGAGCCGCCGATGACATCGCCCTGCCCGGTGCGGAACGAATAGAGGGCCTTGTCGCCGACATTCAGCCGCCCGCTCTCCCACGTCACGCCGAACACATTGACCCACGAGCCAACATATTTTGCCACGATATAGGCACGGTCATATTCGCCCGCGGGGCCGTTCTGCGTCACCGTCAGCTCCAGCCCATCCAGCGGCTCGTTGAACATCACGCCGAGTGCGCCCTCCGGCGCATCAGGGACGGCTGCGGTGAATGCCTCGTTGATCTCCGGCTCCTCCGGCGTTTCTGCCGTCGGATCGGTCTCCTGCGCGGAAGGCTGCGTCTGCTGCGTGCCCGCTGTCGTTTCCGTTCCGCGGGTCGCGGGCTGGGTGCCAGGCTGCGTCCCGCCCGGCTCCGATGCATCCGCCCCCGTCGGGCTGCAGGCGCACAGGCCCAGCAGCAGGGCGGCAAGAAGAATGGCGATCCCTCGTTTCATACGATGTCCCTCCCGATCTGTCTTCCCGGACTGTTTCTTTTATTAGACGCACCTGCCGGGGAAATGTTCCGCCCGTTCCAAAATTTTTCGCTGCGCGGATCCGCCGATTTCCGCGCGCGGTGCTTGCCGCTTTCCCGGAACTGTGGTATAATCATCTCGAAATTTTTGTTGTACGGAGTATGAAGCACCATGCCGGGAATCACCCTAACCGAAGAAGAGGTCCGCAAGCTCACCTCCTGCGGCAATCCGGATGCCGCAGTTTTATTTTTATACCGCAAGGCGGAACTGCCGCGCGAAACGGCGCTGGCCGCCCTGCACTTCACCGTCCCGCGCATGGTCGGCGCGACGGACACGCTGCGCCAGCTTGGCCTGTGGCAGGAGGAACGCCCGGTGCATCCCACGCCGGAGCGCCCGCAGTACACCGAAGAGGACCTGAAGCGCGAGCAGCAGGCGGGCGACGGCCGCTTCCGCAATCTCGTCGGCGAGGCACAGCGCCGCCTCGGCCGCACGCTCTCCACGGAGGAGCTGAAGATCCTGCTCTCGTTCATTGATTATCTCCGTCTGCCGACGGAGGTCGTCGGCGTTTTGTTATACTACTGTCTGGAGCGCAGCCGCCGCCGCGATTCGCGCGCGCCGTCCATGCGCGCCATTGAAAAAGAGGCCTACCGCTGGGCGGACGAGGGCATCGACACGCTGGAGACCGCCTCGTACTACGTGCAGCAGCAGCTGCAGCTCCACACCCGCGTGCAGCAGCTGCGCCAGCTGCTGCAGATCGACCAGCGCCGCCTGACTCCCGCGGAGGAGAAATATCTGGTCTCGTGGATCCGGATGGGCTTCCGCGACGACACGATCCGCATGGCCTATGAGCGCACCTGTCTGAACACCGGGGCACTCAAATGGGCGTACATGAATTCCATTCTGACAAGCTGGCACGAGCAGAACCTGCACACGCCGGAGGAAATTCTCGCCGGGGACGCCCCGCGCAAGCCGGAGCAGCGCCGCGCCAGCGCCTATCAGCAGCATGACGCCGCTCTGAGCCCGCTGGCGCAGGAGGCCGTGGCCCGCATGCTGGCAGAGGAGGACGATTGAGATGGCATACAGCGAACAGGTGCTCCATCGCGCCCGCGCGCGGCTGGAGCAGGCCAAGGCGGAGCGTGAGCAGGAGAACGCCGCCCACAGAGCGGACGCCTATGCCCGCTATCCCCGTCTGGCCGAGATCGACAACGAGCTGCGCCGCACCATGGCCGAGCTGATGGCCGCGGCCCTGCAGCGCGGCGAGGACCCGTCACAGGCCGTCGCCGCCGTCCGGGAAAAGAATCTCGCGCTCCAGCGGGAGCGGAGCTGGATCCTCGAGGCCGGGGATTTTGACGACGGCTATCTGGACGACACACCCGTGTGCGCCAAGTGCGGCGGGCGCGGCTATGTCGGCGCGCAGATGTGCTCGTGCCTGCGCGAGCTGTGCCGGCAGGAGCAGAAAAAGGAGCTGACGAGCCTGCTCGGCAGCGGCCGGGAGACGTTTGAAAATTTCCGGCTCGACCTCTATCCCGCCGAGTATTCCGAGAGCGTGCGCACCAGCCCCCGCGCCCTCATGCAGCGGAATTTCAACCACTGCCGGAAGTATGCGCAGAATTTCACGATGCAGTCCGGGAACATGCTGTTCTCCGGCGCAACGGGCCTCGGCAAGACGTTCCTGTCCGCCTGCATCGCGCGCACGGTGGCCGACCGCGGCTACAGCGTTGTATACGATACGGCCATTCACCTGTTTTCCGATTTTGAAGCGGAAAAATTTGGCATGTCACAGGAGGAAAACCGCGGGCTTTCCCAGCGCTACCTGCAGTGCGACCTGCTCATCATCGACGACCTCGGCACGGAAATGACGACGCAGTTCGTCTGCTCCGCCCTGTACCATGTGGTAAACACCCGCCTGATGGAATCGCGCCCGACGATCATCTCCACGAATCTGACGCCGGAGCAGCTGTCCGTGCGCTATTCTCCGCAGATCGCCTCGCGCCTGCTCGGCACCTATCGCCTGATCCAGTTCGTCGGGCAGGATATCCGGCGGCTTTAACATTTTGAAATTTCTATCCGCACAGGATAAAAACGGTCCGGCCGTGTCTGCAGAGTCCTGCAGCGCGGCCGGTCGCATTTTTTAACAAGGGAATTCCGCCGGGATTTTCTAAGCCGTTTCTTCGATTTCCGCGCCATATTAACAGCGAGAAAAACGCGGGAGGACGAAAAAATGAATCGAATTTTCAAGCAATTGGCAGCCGTCCTGCTGGCGCTCGTGCTTCTGGCGGGCACGGCGCTGGCGGCGCTGCCGGATAGGCTCATCCCCGGCGGGCAGGCCATCGGCCTGCAGCTGCAGACGGACGGCGTTTCCATCGTGGAGCTGGCGCAGGACAACCCCTGCGCGCGGGAGGCGGGCCTACGCCGCGGCGACGTCATCCGCGCCATTGACGGCGAGCGGGTCAGCACGGTCCGGCAGGTCACGGCAGCCGTCTCCGCCTCGGACGGGCAGGCGCTGACCATCCGCTATGAGCGCGGCGGCAAGGCAGCCGAAACGGCCGTGCAGCCTCAGCGGACCGCGGACGGCTGGCGGCTCGGCGTGTTTGTCCGTGACAGCATCACCGGCATCGGCACCGTCACCTATTATGACCCGGAGAACGGCACGTTCGGCGCGCTCGGCCACGGTGTCTGCGACAGCAGCGCCCTGCTCCCGCTGCGCAGCGGCCTTGCCCTGCCCGCCGCCGTCACATCGGTCACACGCGGCGAGGTCGGAACGCCCGGCGCGCTGCACGGGGCTGTGACGGGGCGCAGCCCATGTGGAACGATCCGCAGCAACACGGAGCGCGGCATTTTCGGCACCATGACACCGCCGCAGGACGCTTCCCCGCTGCCCACGGCCGCCGCCGCACAGGTCCACACCGGCAGCGCGACGATCCTCTCCAACGTTTCCGGCACGGAGACGCGCGAATATGCCGTGCAGATCGTCTCCGTCGAGCCGAATGAGCCGCAGGGGCGCAACCTCCGGCTGGCCGTCACGGACGACGCCCTGCTGGCGCAGACCGGCGGCATCGTGCAGGGCATGAGCGGCAGCCCCATCCTGCAGGACGGGCGGCTCGTCGGCGCGGTCACGCATGTTCTGGTCAATGAGCCGGCGGCGGGCTACGGCATCCTGATCGAAAATATGCTGGCCGCAGCGGGATAAAGTTCGAAAAAGTGGGCGATCAGCGCCCACTTTTCGTTCAGTCCAGAATCACATCGTCAAATTTCCAGCCGAATGCGTCCCGCTTCTGCTGGACTTTCATAGGTCAGTCTGTTCAGAAACGCACTGAGCAGTTTGTGAAGCTCCATGGGATATTTGCAGCCCGTCAGGTCTAATTTTGCCGGTTCCATGCGTTGCCTCTTTCTATGATCTCCGGAAATGCAGGAGTCATTCTACCCCACTGTACCTGTTTCCGCCCCGCTTTACAAGGCGGCTTCCCAAAACGGAAGCCGGTATCGGCCGTACACGTTCGAAGACCGATCATTTCCCAAAATCCATTTGACAACTGGCATAAAGGACGTTATAATAAAAACACAGGCAGATGCCTGCTGGTAACAGACATCCCCCTGCTGTGGGACCTGAACGGTTGCCACGACACATACAACTATTGCGAGTCAAATGACCCCATGAGCCGTCTGTTGGTGGCAGACGGCTCACTTCTTTCTGTTATGGAACTTGTCCCACGCCTGATAAAGCATCCAGGCAATGGAAACGATCCAGAACACATCCTGAAGTGTAATCGTAATATGTATCACCTCCCCGAGAAAAATTTCCCGCGAGGCTATACACACGCCTCCACTCCGCACTCGCGGGATGGCAGGCAACCGTCTTCGACCGCTTACCGTCTATAGCGGACGGCAGGCTCCACAGATTTATTATATCGAGCCGCTGTACAAATGTCAATTCATAATTCAGTCTGTTCAGAAATCTCACCCGCCGCACGGCGGTTTTTTCTTTTTCTGCAGAAAACAGCATGGACGCAGCTGCCGGATTTCGATACAATGTGTGAAAAAAATCGGGTTAACTCCCTATTCCCAACGAAACCATCCCGCAGATTTTCCGTCTGCATAAACAGAGAGCTTCTGCAGCCGCAGAGGCGCGGCAGGAGGCACGAGACCTATGGGCGACGACGAGATTTTGCAGCTGTTCTACCACCGGGTAGAATACGCCATCAGCGCGGTGGAGGAAAAATACGGCAGGCTCTGCCGCTCTGTTGCGCGCGGCATCCTGAAGGATGAGCGCGACGTGGAGGAGTGCGTAAACGACACCTGCATGCGCGCATGGAACGCCATCCCGCCGGAAAAGCCGCGCTCGCTCGAGGCCTATCTTGTGCGCATCACGCGCAACCTGGCGCTCGACCGCTATGCCTATCATCACTCGCAGAAGCGCGAGACCGCGCTGACGGAGGCCTATGAGGAGCTGGAGGCCTGCCTGCCGCTGGCAAAGGACGGCCCGGAGGAGGCCGCCATGGTGCAGGAGCTGCAGCGCACACTCAATGATTTTCTGCGCGCACAGCCCGAGGATGCCCGGCGGTTTTTCCTGCGGCGCTACTGGTACGGCGAGAGCATCGCCGAGATTGCCGAGGCCTGCGGCGCAAGCTCCGGGCGCATCCGCAGCTCGCTGTTCCGCACCCGCGCGCGGCTCCGCAGGAGGCTGGAAGAGGAAGGAGTATTTCTATGAAGCAGGATGACCGGTTTTTCCGCCTGATGCACGCCGTGGACGACGATCTGCTCGAGGAGGCCATGCAGCCGGTGCGCCGCCGCAGGCACGTCTGGATCCCGCTTGCGGCCGCGGCCTGCCTGTGCATCGCCGCCGCGCTGGCTGCCGTGCCGCTGCTGCGCGCTCCGGCCCGGCAGGATGTGCAGCCGGACGGCACGCAGAAGCAGTCCGGCACGAGCGCAACGGAGGCAGCTGTCCCCTCCTCCATCACAACCGATGCAAAGGCGATCATGGACCTCGGCTATACGCTGGCCGTCCCGGCGGATTCGCAGGACGTGGTCTATTCTCTGGTCCCGACGGATTCCGACATTCCCATGGCGCAGGTATGCTATGTGAGCAACGGGATCAGATATACGGCGCGCTCCCTGAAGACGGACTCCGCCGCCGATCTGACCGGTTCATCGGCAAACTGGACGCAGGAGCTGTCCTGGAGCGACGCCGGTCTTGCCATGGACCTGCGCACGGACGGTGAGGAGAGCTGGGTTGGCTGGTATGCCGGAAGCACGGGAACACAGTGGGCGCTCGGTGCCGAGGATTCGGCGCAGAGCGTGCTGCATAGCGCCTGCGGCATTCTGAAAACACTGGGCTACGATGTCGCGGTAGCACCGGATGATGCGGAAGATGTGACCTATGGCGTGCTGGAGATCGACGGGCAGACCGTGGCGGAGACAACGTTCACGCTGGACGGCATCTCCTACCGCTGGCATATGGGCATGAGCGACAGCGCAGACCCGGAGCGCCTTGTGGACCTCTCCGGCTCAGAGCGCGTCTATCCGCACACGGAGGAGACGACCATCCGCTGGTGCCGGGCAGAGCTTTCGGACGATCCCGGCAATGCGGGCTGCAAACTCATCTGGATCGATATCGCGCCGGGACTTGCCTACAGCCTTGAGACGGACGGCACGGTACCGCCCGAAGCGCTGCAGGAGCTGGCAGAGTCGCTGTTTGTCCCCGCGCAGGGAGAATAAATAACGGGTTATTAACGAACCATTTGGGGCTTGCTGCGGTGTTCGCAGCAAGCCCGTTTTTTATCCGACGATCGTCCCAGGCGCGTCTGAGAACGCAGAGCAGACCTCCAGCACGACGTGCTCCCGGCGCGCCAGCTCCACGCAGCGGTCGTGCAGCACGCGCGCTCCGCCGCGGGCCAGCAGAAGCATATCATCATAGGAGATGCGGCCGTATTTCACGGCGTCGGGATGCAGGCGCGGATCACGGTCATAGACGCCGTCGACATCCGTATAGATACGGCAGAGATCGGCGTGCAGGAAGGCCGCCAGCGCGACCGCCGTCGTATCGGAGCCGCCGCGGCCGAGCGTCGTGATATCCCCGGCGGCGTCCACGCCCTGAAAGCCCGCTGCCAGCACGACGCGCCCGGCCCGCAGCTCCCGCTCGATGCGGTCGCCGCGCAGGCCCAGCACCCGGGCGCTGCCGTGGCTGCCGTCCGTCTGCAGGCCCATCTGCCAGCCGCACAGGCTCACGGCCGGGACGCCGAGACGCGCCAGCGCCAGCGCGCACAGGCTGACGGAGACCTGCTCGCCCGTGGACAGCAGGCTGTCTGCCTCCCGCCCGGCGCAGTCCGGGTCGATCTCCCGCCCGCGCGCGAGCAGGGCATCCGTTGCGCCCGCCTGCGCCGAGAGCACGGCGACGACCTCGTCCCCGGCGCGGTGGGCCGCGGCGATGCGCCGCGCCGCGCGGTACAGCCGCCGTGTGTCGCCGACGGACGTGCCGCCGAACTTATAAATGACACGAGCCAAGAAAATTCCTCCTTTCCCGCTGCATTCTATGCCGCCGCGACACGCGCTGCCACGAAATGAGTTTACTTCCGACCTGTTTTGTGGTAAACTTATCAAAGTGTTTTTTGTGAGGTGAGAGCCAGTGCGCTCCGGCTTTGCGCGCCTGCATCCGCTGGTGGACCTGACGTTCTTCGTGCTGGTGCTTGCGTTTGCCATGTTTCTATCCCATCCGGCCGTGCAGCTTGCGGGGCTGGTGTGTGCGGCGCTGTTCGCTCTGCGCTGCACCGGTCGGGGCTTCGGCCGCCGGATGGCCATGCTGCTGCCGCTGATGCTGCTGGCGGCGGTCGTCAATCCGCTCGTATCCCATCAGGGCGTGACCGTCCTGTTCCGTTTCCCTTCCGGAAACGCCTGCACGCTGGAGTCCGTGCTCTACGGCATCTCCGCCGCCGTGCGGCTCGGCACGGCCGTGCTCTGGTTCATGGGGTGGAACGCCGTGATGACGTCCGATAAATTTGTCTATCTGTTCGGCAGGATCCTGCCGTCGCTGTCCCTGACGCTGTCCATGGGCCTGCGCTTCGTGCCGCGCCTGCTGCGGCGCACGCGCGAGGTCGCGCAGGCGCAGAAGCTGGCCCGGCCCGCGGAGCGCGGCTGGCTGGCGGGCATCCGCCGCGCCGGTCGCGTCGTGTCCATCGTGGTCACCTGGGCACTGGAGAACGCCCTCGACACGGCGGACTCCATGAAGAGCCGCGGCTACGGTCTGCCGAAGCGAACGGCGTTTTCGCTGTTCCGCTTTACGCTGCGGGACGGCATCTGTCTCGGCATGCTGGCCGCGCTGGGCGGGATCGTTCTGGCCGGGAGCCTGACCGGCGGGCTGAAATGGTGGTACTACCCCGCGCCCGGCGGCGCGACCGATGTGCAGGCTGCGGTCTGGACGGCGGCCTTCGTTCTGCTGGCCGCATTTCCCCTGATCTTTGACGCAAAGGAGGCGATCCAATGGCGGGCATCACGGTCTCGCACCTGAGCTTTACCTATCCGCAGGAGACGGTCCCCGCCCTGCGGGACGTCTCGTTTTCCGTGGAGGAGGGCGGGTTCCTCACGCTTATTGGCCCGTCCGGCGGCGGCAAATCGACGCTGCTGCGCGCGCTGAAGCCCGCGCTGACGCCGCACGGCAGCTTTACGGGAGATATTTCCTTCTTCGGCGAGCCGCTTTCCGCTCTCGATGCACGGCGGCAGGCCGCCGAGATCGGCTTTGTGCTGCAGAAGCCGGACGAGCAGATCGTCACGGACCGCGTGTGGCACGAGCTGGCCTTCGGCATGGAGAGCCTTGGCTTTTCCACGCCGGTCATCCGCCGCCGCGTGGCGGAGATGGCGAGCTTTTTCGGCATTGAGGAATGGTTCTCCCGCCCGGTGGAGGCCCTGTCCGGCGGGCAGAAGCAGCTTCTGAATCTGGCCTCCGTTATGGCGCTGCAGCCGCGCGTACTGCTGCTCGACGAGCCGACGTCCCAGCTCGACCCCATTGCGGCCGCCGATTTTCTGAACGCCGTGGCGCGCATCCGCCGCGAGCTCGGCACAACAGTCATCCTGAGCGAGCACCGGCTGGAGGAAGCCCTGCCGCTGTGCGACCGCGTGCTGGCGCTGGAGCAGACCGTTCTGGCCCACGGCACGCCGCAGGAGGTCAGCCGCGCCCTGCGCGCGGCAAAAAGCCCCGTTTATTTCTCCATGCCGACGCCGGTGCGCGTCAGCGGCTCCGTCGGCGCGGAAGAGTGCCCCGTGACCGTGACGGAGGGGCGGCAATGGCTGGCGCGCTACGCCGCGCTGCACCCGCTGGCAGACGTTCCGCCGCGCAGGCTCCGCCCCGCCGGAGAGGAGCTGCTCGGCCTGAGGGACGTCTGGTTCCGCTATGAAAAGGACGGCGAGGACGTGCTGCAGGACCTGAGCTGCAGTTTTGCCCGCGGCCAGCTGACTGCCCTGCTCGGCGGCAACGGCAGCGGCAAGACGACGACGCTGAGCCTGCTGGCCGGTCTGCGCCGCCCGCTGCGCGGCAAGCGCTTCTGCCGGACCGATCGCATCGGCCTTCTGCCGCAGGACCCGCAGATGCTCTTTGACCGCGCCACGGTCCGTGATGAGCTGCGGGAGCAGCTCGCCTCCCTGCCGGAGGCGGAGCAGGCGCGGCGCATGCAGGAAATGGCCTGCTTCTGCCGTCTGGAGGGCCTGCTGGACCGGCATCCCTACGATCTTTCCGGCGGCGAACAGCAGCGCGCCGCGCTGGCCAAGCTGCTGCTGGCCGGGCCGGAGCTTCTGCTGCTCGACGAGCCGACAAAGGGCATGGACGCGCAGGTCAAGCGCGAGCTGGCCGCGATCCTGAACGATCTGCTGGAGCAGGGCGCGACGGTCGTCATGGTCAGCCACGACGTTGAATTCTGCGCGCAGTATGCCGACCGCTGTCTTCTGATGTTTGACGGCTCCATCGCAGCCGAGGGCGGCCCGACGGACTTCTTCGCCGGGAATCACTTCTATACGACGGCCGCGAACCGCATGGCCCGCCGCCTGCTGCCGCAGGCCGTGACGTGCGAGGAGCTGATCGCCGCCTGCGGCGGCACGGAGACCCCGCCCCCGGAGCGCCGCGAGCCGCCCGCAGCCCCGCCGAAGGACCTGCTGCACCCGCCGGAGGTCAAGCCGCTGCCGCACTGGCGCAGCCTCGGCGCGCTCGGGCTGCTCGGCTGCGTCGTCACGCTGTTCCTGCAGCTGACGCACAAAATCTCGATCCCGTTTCTGGCTGCCGTGCCGCAGGGCGCGCTGTGCGTGGGGCTGGCGGTCCTTCTCGTCGGCGCGATGCTGCTCGTCTCGCGCAGGACGGGCCGCGCCTCGGAGGCAGGCCCGCGCAGGCATTTGACCAAGCGGACGTGGGTCTCGCTCGGCGTGATCGCACTGGCTGTTCCCGCGACGATCCTCTGCGGCGTGTATCTGCTGGGCGACCGGAAATATCTGTTCATCTCGCTGCTCGTGCTGCTGGAGGTCATGCTGCCGTTCGCCCTGCTGTTTGAGCGGCGCGGCCCGACGGCGCGCGAGCTCGTGCTGCTGGCCGTGCTCTCGGCCCTGTGCGTGGCCGGGCGCGCGGCGTTTTCCGCCCTGCCGCAGTTCAAGCCGGTGCTGGCCCTCGTCATCGTCAGCGGCGTGGCCCTCGGCGGCGAGGCGGGCTTCCTCACGGGGGCGCTTGCCATGCTGCTGTCGAACGTCATGTACGGGCAGGGGCCGTGGACGCCGTGGCAGATGTTCGCCATGGGCCTGTGCGGCTTCCTTGCGGGGGTCCTGTACCGCCGCGGGCTGCTGCGGCGCGGCCGCGTGAGCCTGTGCATCTTTGGCGCGCTGTCCGCCCTGCTCGTCTACGGCGTGCTGATGAACGTCTCGTCCGCCCTGCTGTGGCAGAGCCCGGTGAGCTGGGCCACGATCGGGGCCTATCTGCTCTCCGGCTTCCCGGTGGACTGCGTCCACGCCGCGGCGACGGTCTGCTTCCTGTGGCTGTTCGGCGAGCCGATGCTCGAAAAGCTCGACCGCATCAAGGTCAAATACGGTCTTCTCGCCTAGCTTTATGCGGGTCATTATTATGTTCTTTCGGGCTGCGCCGCACAAAAAAAGTCCCCTCGGATATGAAATCCGAGGGGATAGTCTGCATTTTGGGTCCGGCATGGTGCGCCGGGGTCGGGAAGTACACTCGCATTGGATAAGCTGTAGCGCCATTATAGCACGTTCTGCCTGCGAAGTCTGTCGAACTCAGCAGGCGGCGTGCTTTTTTGTCTGCACGGCGCACCACACGATGGCCGCACCGACGGCGGAAACAATCGTGCAGACCGTCAGCAGCAGCGGCACGCCCGAGGCGTCGAGCAGCGCGCCGCCGAGCACGTTCGCGGCGACCGCGCCGATCGTTCCGGCCGCGCCAAGGAAGCTCTGGCCCTTGACGGCGTCCTGCACGGGGATGATCTCGTTGACATAATACACCGAACTGACGGTATAGAGGGCGAAGCCGCCCATCTGCATGCACTGGGCCAGATAGAACCCGGCCGTTCCGGGCAGAACGAGCGTCAACAGCAGCCGAAGCGTGAAAAACAGGCCGGACAGCCGCAGCCAGCTTCCGCTGCCCGCTTTGCGCAGCAGCAGAGGAAAGCCGAACAGGATGGGAAGCTCCAGCAGGGCCGCGAGCATCGTCGCCGTTCCCTGCGCATCGGCGTTGCCCTTCCACTGGGCCACGCGGTAGAGATAGCTTGCCAGCGTGTTATGGCCGAAGAACAGCAGGAACGCGCCCGCCAGCAGCAGGCAGAAGCGCGGGCTGCCGCGCAGGAACCGGCCAAGGCCGGAGGCCCGCTCCGTCTCCGCCTCCGGCGCATCCTCCGCCGTGCGGGGGAAGCAGAACGCCGTGGCCGTCAGAATGGCGGCAAGGCAGAGGGAGTAGAGCGGCACGGTGCGCAGGCCGCCGCGCAGCAGAAGCACATTGGCCAGCTGGGCCGTCAGGCCGAAGCCGATGGACCCCGCGCCGCGGGAGATGCCGAAATTCAGGCGCATGCCCTTCCGCTCCGCCGCCATACCGAGGGCATTGACGAACGACGGGACGGTCTGCGCCATGCAGCAGGCCACTGCATAGAACGCAGCCGTCAGGGTCAGGCTCTTTGCCGCCGGGAGGAGGGCCGCGCAGCACAGCAGCATCAGCCCGCCGCCGGTCAGCAGCGTCAGGCGGACCGTCAGGCGCGAGCGGTCGCATACGGCGGCCAGAAGCGGCTGCAGCACGAAGCCCGCCGCCGTCGCGCCGCCGAGCAGCAGCCCGATGGCACTGTCGCGCATGCCCATCCCGGCGAGATATCGCTGCGCGTAGGAAATCAGAACGCCATGGATGCTCCACAGGGCGATCTGCATCAGGGTATAGAGCCAGGGCGCTCGTTTCATTGCGTGGCCTCCTGTGAAAAGTACCAGGCGGTCAGCAGATCGACCACCTCGCCGTAGGACTGGCGGCCGGATTCCACGCCGACCGTCTGCAGGTAGCTGTTGTAAATCTTATCCGTGACCTGGGAGACCTTCTGGTCTTCCACTTTTTTATAATGGGAATTGGCGGCGGCGCAGTCGGCGCGGAGCTCATCGCACGCGCCGCTCCAGACCTCGTTTGCCGCAGCGGCATCGACCTTGCGCAGCGCATTGTAGCAGTAGAGGAAGGCCGTGTAGTAGCCGGAATAGGTGAAGCGCGCATCATCGCTTGCCTCGCAGGCGAGGAAGGCGGCAAAGTTTGCCTCGTTTTCGCGGGCGAAGGCCATGCGGTGGCCGATCTCGTGGCACATGGTGAAGGGAACGGAGGCCGCGAAGGTCGTGGAGCTGATGCTGCTTTCTCCGGTAAAGGCGATAAAGATGCCGGTCGTTCCCGTTTTTCCGAACCATTTGCTGCTCAGCAGCGTTTTGACCCGCGCCGTGGAGCCGTCGAAGCAGTGCGTCGTTTTTGCCAGCGTATCATAGCCTGCTCCGGCCTCCTTGCCCAGTGCGGTAAGGTCCGGAACGGCAATCACGCCGTCCGTATCCCGCTCGACGAGCGGTGCGGTCTCATTGGCCTTTTGGAGGAAATACGCCGTCACCTCGCGCAGCTCGGCGGCGGTACGCTCCTGCGTTTCCATGCCGAGACGCTCGGACATCGGCGGCGCAAAATAATTCAGGCCCCACACGGCCATAAAGAAGAAGGCAGCGCCGCACAGCGTCAGCAGCAGGCCGCTGAGCCAGCGGAGAAAATGATGGCGCACAAGGCTGCGGATCAGTGAGATGACGCCCCACAGCACGATAAGGCACAGGCCCGGCTCCCACAGGGGGAAGGACGTGACGCTCGTGACCCCGGCCAGCACGCCGAGGATCCAGCGGGAAAACGCCGGGTAGAAGCGGAAAAAGACGTCTGTCCACTGCGTGGCCGCCAGAACGAGCAGGCCCGTCAGGGCCGCGAGCGTGACGGCGGAGATGAGATTGCGGAGCGGGCGGGTCATGCGCGCCGCCCTCCGCCCCGCAGCTCCGTCAGCACGGCGGGCAGGGCCTCGGCCAGCGCGCGGATGTCGTCCTCCGTCGTCTCATCGGAGAGCGAGACGCGGACGGAGCCGTCGATCCATGCGGCGTCAACGCCCATGGCCTCGAGCACATGGCTGCGGTGGCCCTTGCTGCAGGCCGAACCGGCCGAGACGTAGATATCGCGCTCCTGCAGGGCATTGATGAGACCCTGCGAGCGGACGCCCGGCACGGCAAGATTCAGAATGTGCGGCGCTTCCTGCGCGCCGAGCAGCTGCACGCCGTCGATGGCACGGAGCAGCTCCTGTGCCTGCGCCAGAAGGCGGCGCTGCCGGGCGATGGACTCCGTGCGCTTCGGCAGAGCGGCGCGGCAAGCGGCGGCGAAGGCCGCAATGGCGGGCAGGCCCTCCGTGCCGCTGCGCAGGCCGCTCTCCTGCCCGCCGCCCAGCACGAACGGCGGCAGCGACAGACCGGGCCGGATGTACAGCGCGCCCGCGCCCTTGATGCCGTGGACCTTATGGGCGGAGACGGAGATGAGGTCCGCGCCGAGCGTGCGCGCACGGAACGGGACCTTGAAAAAGCCCTGCACGGCGTCGGTGTGGAACAGGGCGTTCGGGCAGACGCGGTGCGTCAGCCGCGCCATGCGCTCAATGGGCATGACCGCGCCGGATTCGTTGTTCACCATCATGATGCTGACGAGGATCGTATCCGGCCGGAGGGCTGCCTGCAGAGCCTCGAGGCTCACGCGGCCCTCCGCGTCCGGCTGCAGATAGGTGACGGAAAAGCCCTGCCGCTCCAGCTTCTGCATGGGATGGAGCACGGCATGGTGCTCCACAGCCGTCGTGACGATGTGGCGGCCGCGCTTGCCCAGCCGCTCGGCGGCAGAGAAAATGGCCCAGTTGTCGGCCTCCGTACCGCCGGAGGTGAAAAAGACGCGCTCCGTCTCCGCGCCCATGGCCTCGGCGACATCCTGCCGGGCCGCGCGCAGCAGCCGGGCCGCCTCGATGCCGAGGCGGTGGACAGCGCTCGGGTTTCCCCAGCGGGCGGTCAGCGCATCGTTCACGGCCGCAACGGCCTCGGCGCAGGGCCGGGTCGTGGCGGCGTTGTCAAGATAGATCATGTTGCTTCCTCCCGGAACATCTGGCAATAGCCCAGCGGTGAAAAGCCCATGCGGGCGTAGAGTGCCGCTGCGCGCTCGTTTTCCGGCTCCGTTTCCAGCCGGATGCGGCGGATATGCTCCGCTGCGGAAAGGCCGCGCAGCCATGCGAAGAATTCATGGCCCAGGCCGCGGCCGCGGAAGGCGGGGCGGACATACAGCTCCTCCACCCACAGCTCCAGCCCGCCCGCCTCGTGGGAATATTTGAGCGAGAGCAGGCCATAGCCCGCAGTCTCGCCGTCCTGCTCGAGCAGGCAGGCGCGCTGCAGGCTGTCCGAGCGGAACAGCTCGTCGAGCGCCGCGTCGTGGTAGGATGCGGGGAGTGGGTGCAGCACGGCGTCCGTATCGTAAAACTCCGCCAGCAACTCGCGCAGCACGGCGCGGTCGGCGGACGTGACAGGTCGGATCATAGATCGGTCCTCCATAACAGAAAGCCTCCGCCCCGCTGAAGCAGGGCGGAGGCAAGGAATCTTAGTGTTTCTTTGCCAGCGCTTCGCGGATCTTGTCGCACAGGACCTCCGGCGTCAGGCCGTAGGCCTCGAGCACGGCGTTGGCCGTGCCGCTGCGGCCGAAGGCGTCGTTCACGCCATGGCGAACGAGCGGCGTGGGGCAGTTCTCGCTCAGATACTCGGCAACGGCGCCGCCGAGGCCGCCGATAATGCTGTGCTCCTCGGAGGTGACGATGCAGCCCGTCTCGAGCGCAGCCTTCCTGACCAGCTCGCCGTCGAGCGGCTTGATGGTGTGCATGTCGATGACGCGGACGGAGATGCCCTCCGCAGCCATCATTTCGCGGGCCTTCAGCGCCATCTGGACCATGAGGCCCGTGGCGATGACGGTGACGTCCTTGCCGTCCTTCAGCGTGACGCCCTTGTCCAGCTCAAACTTGTAGCCCTCGATCTCGTCCGTGACGGTCTCAACGGCAGCGCGGCCCAGGCGCAGATAAGCAGGACCGTCATACTCGAGCAGCGCCTTGACGGCAAGCTTCATCTCGTAGCCGTCGCAGGGGCACAGGACCTTCATGCCGGGGATGACGCGCATCAGGGCCAGATCCTCGGTGCACTGATGGGTCGCGCCGTCTTCGCCGACGGACAGACCGCCGTGTGAGCCGACGACCTTGACATTCAGGTGCGGATAGCCGATGGAGTTGCGGACCTGCTCCCAGGCACGGCCGGAGGCAAAGATCGCAAACGTGTTCGTGAAGGGCTTGAAGCCGCAGGTGGACATGCCGGCAGCGACGCCGGTCATGTTGCACTCGGCGATGCCCATGTCGAAGAAGCGCTCCGGGTACTTGGCCGCAAAGCCCTTCGTCATGGTCGCGTTGGAGAGGTCGGCGTCAAAGACGACCAGCTCCGGATACTGTTCTGCCAGTTCGACAAGCGCCTCGCCATAGGCGGCGCGGGTTGCAATTTTTCCAGCCATCTTATTTGCCCTCCAGTTCCGCTAATTTGGCCTCGACCTCAGCCTTGGCCTGTGCATACTGCTCATCGTTCGGTGCCTTGCCGTGCCAACCGGCATTGTTCTCCATGAAGGACACGCCCTTGCCCTTCGTCGTCTTGGCGATCAGGACGGTCGGCTTGCCCTTGCAGGCGGCTGCGGCCTCAAAGGCGGCGATGAGCGCGTCGTAGTCATGGCCGTTCACATGGATGACATTCCAGTTGAAGGCGGCGAACTTCTGATCGAGCGGCTCGGACGGCATGACGTCCTTCGTGGCGCCGTCGATCTGCAGGCCGTTGACATCGACGACGGCACAGAGATTGTCCAGATGATACTTCGCAGCGGACATGGCGGCTTCCCAGACCTGGCCCTCGGCGATCTCACCGTCGCCCAGCAGGGCGTAGACGCGGTAGTCCTTCTTCGCCAGCTTGCCTGCCAGCGCCATGCCGACGGCAGCGGAGATGCCCTGGCCCAGGGAGCCGGTGGACATATCGACGCCCTTGACGTGGCGCATGTCGGGATGGCCGGAGTAATGGCCCTTGATGGAGCGGAAGAGCTTCAGATCCTCCTGCGGGAAGAAGCCGCGCAGGGACAGCACCGGGTACAGAGCCGGGGTGCAGTGGCCTTTGGACAGCACAAAGCGGTCGCGGTCCGGATCCTGCGGGTTGGCCGGGTCGACCTGCATGACGTTGAAGTACAGCGTCGTGAGGATGTCCATCGCGGAGAGGCTGCCGCCGATATGGCCGGACGCGGCGGTATGAACGGCGTCAAGTCCGAGCAGCCGTGCCTTGGTAGCCATGATTTCGAGCTGTTTGCCGTAAAGTTTTTCCATAGTGATCATTCCTTTTCGAGTTATTTCAAAACGCAGAAGCGGGATGCTAGGATTGCGTGGGACGAATGCGGCGGACGTAGTATTCTGCAATGGCATAGTTCTGCTTTGCCTGCAGCGCGTCGCCGGAAAGCGTGTAGGTCAGCAAGGCGATGCCCTGTGAGGCAGTCGGAGCGCTGCCCTGCGCGACAAGATACATGCCGCGGCTCTGCATGACGGGCAGCACCGCACGGGTCTGCCGCTGGAGCTGCATCCAGGACGGGCCTTCCCAGCCGCAGCAGTCAAAGAGCACGGACATGAGATAGCACGGCGAGATGGTCGGGCCGGTGCCGGTGAAGTTCTGCCCCAGAACGGCCTTGGCCGCGTCGTTGGTCCAGATGAGATACGGCGTGGTATACAGGTTGTAGAAGCCCTCTGCCGTGCCCTCCTGCACGTTGACGCCCAGCTCCTCATAGAAGCTGTTGCCTGCGCCGAGCGTCGGCTTGTGGTCGCCGAAGAAGACGAGCACGACCGGCTCGGGGTCATCGCGGAACGAGTCGACATAGGCGGCAAGCTGCTTTCCGGTGCTGGCCACGCTGCCGAGATAGTTGTTCACGGTGTAGTAGGCCGCATCGGAGATGCCTTCGTGCGGGATGTAGGTCTCGCCCCAGACGAGGGTGTCGTCCGCATAGGGGCTGTGGCCCTGGTAGCTGACGCTGAACGAGAAGCGCGGCTTCGAGGGATCGCGCGCTTCCCAGCTTTCGGCCCGCTCGGCGAAGAATGCCTCGTCGTTCGGGTGGCCGTCCAGACTGTTTTCGTCCGTCAGCAGATTTTCGTAGTAGCCATCGAGGAAATGGTACGTCTCGAAGCCGAGGCGCTCGTTGATCTTCTCGCGGCTGTAGAACCAGGCATAGCCGGGATGGCCGCCCTCCGTCTCATAGCCCTGCTCAAGGAAGTAGCGCACGAAGGACTCCGTGTCGCGGCGGTAGCGAGGCTGCGGGTAGGAGTAGCCCGTCAGGAAGGCACGCTCGGCATTGATCGTACCGCCGCCGATGGTATCGGAGATGAGCGTACCGGTGTAGCTCTCGGCCTGCAGGGCATGGAAGTCCGCATAGGGGTCCTGCACAAAGCGGTCGGAGACGGTCCCGAACACGGACAGGTCGGAGAAGCTCTCGAGCATCGTCGCGATGACGTTGACTCTCTGCCCCTCCGGGATATCCGCCTCGGGGTAGGCGCTGAGCAGGTCCTCTGCCTTCCGCGCGGAATAGCCGTCCGGCTTTTGGGGCATGGCCTCCGCCAGCGAATTCAGGAAGGAGTAGACAAAGCCCTTCGAGGCATAGTTCTCCGCATCCTTCCAGACGTTGAAGAGGGAGGTATTCGCCTCCATCATGCTGTCATAGAGATCTGTATTGCCGTACCAGAGCTCCCATGCACCGAAGCCCAGCAGCACGATGAGCACCAGCGCCAGAACGCGGAGCCACCAGCGCTTCTTCGGCATGCGGCCGCGCGCCCAGCGGTGCAGGACGATCGTCCCGGCGGCAATGAGGGCGATACCCACAAAGAACATTGCCGGGAAATGCAGCGTATACTGCCCGATGATGCCCGCTCCCTCGCCAATGGTCAGGAAGTCCTCCGCCACGAACGGGTCGCCGCGGAGCGTGACCTTGAAATAGTTGACGAAGTCCATGAGGAACAGCAGCACGGACGGGATAAGGAAGCCAAGCCATGCGCGGTTCGTGGCGAAATAGGTGAAGGCCACGAGCAGTGCGACCGGCAGCAGGTTCAGCAGGTAGATCTTCGGCACATGCAGGTAGGAGCTGAAGCGGCCGCGGGAGAAGTCCAGCGTGCCGATCATCTGCAGCAGCATGTGCAGACCGAGCACGGCCGCGGCCAGCAGCAGGACCGTCAGCAGCCAGCGAACGGCAGGCTTCCGCTCCTTCGGGCGCAGCCGCTCGCGCAGGCTGCGCTTTTCCGAGGCGCTCATGTCAGAATGCGAGCTTTTCGGCAAGCCATGCCTTCAGCTCGGAAACAGGGATGCGGACCTGCTCCATGGTGTCGCGGTCGCGGACGGTCACGGCATGGTCCGCCGGGGTCGTCTCGTCGCCCACGGTCTGGAAGTCGACGGTGATGCAGTACGGCGTGCCGATCTCGTCCTCGCGGCGATAACGCTTGCCGATGGAACCGGCATCGTCGAAATCGACCATGAATTCCTTCTGCAGGTCATGGTAGATTTCCTCGGCAGCCGGGGAGAGCTTCTTCGACAGCGGCAGGACGGCCGCCTTGTACGGCGCAAGGGCCGGGTGCAGATGCAGGACGGTGCGGATGTCGTCGTTGCCCTTCTTGTCCTGCCCGACGACCTCTTCGTCGTAGGCATCTGCCAGGAAGGCCAGGAACGAGCGTTCGACGCCGAGGGACGGCTCGATGACATAGGGGATATAGCGCGTGTTCTTCTCCTGATCGAAATACGTCAGGTCCTTGCCGGACGTGTTCTGATGCTGCGTCAGGTCATAATCCGTGCGGTCGGCAACGCCCCAGAGCTCGCCCCAGCCGAACGGGAACAGGAACTCGAAGTCCGTCGTCGCCTTGGAATAGAAGCACAGCTCCTCCGGGTCATGGTCGCGCAGGCGAAGGTTCTCCTCCTTCATGCCGAGCGAGAGCAGCCACTGCTTGCAGAAGCCGCGCCAGTAGGCAAACCACTCGAGATCCGTGCCCGGCTCGCAGAAGAACTCCAGCTCCATCTGCTCGAATTCACGCACGCGGAAAATGAAGTTGCCCGGCGTGATCTCGTTGCGGAAGGACTTGCCGATCTGGCCGATGCCGAACGGCAGCTTGCGGCGCGTGGTGCGCTGCACGTTGACGAAGTTCACAAAGATGCCCTGCGCCGTCTCCGGGCGGAGATACACGGTGTTCTTCGCGTCCTCCGTGACGCCCTGGAACGTCTTGAACATCAGGTTGAACTGACGGATATCCGTGAAGTTGTGCTTGCCGCACGTCGGGCAGCAGATGTTCTTCTCGTCGATGAAGCTCTTCATCTCGGCCTGCGAGAAGGCGTCGATGGGCTTCGGCAGCTCCTCGCCGGTCTTGGCGCAGTAGTCCTCGATGAGCTTGTCTGCACGGAAGCGCTCATGGCACTCGCGGCAGTCCATCAGCGGGTCGGAGAAGCCGCCGAGGTGGCCGGAAGCGACCCACGTCTGCGGGTTCATGAGGATCGCGCAGTCGAGGCCGACGTTATACGGGTTCTCCTGCACGAACTTCTTCCACCAGGCGCGCTTGATGTTGTTTTTCATCTCGACGCCGAGGGGGCCGTAGTCCCAGGTGTTGGCAAGGCCGCCGTAAATTTCGGAGCCAGCGAACACGAAGCCGCGGTTTTTGCACAAAGCGACGAGCTTGTCCATGGTTTTTTCAGTATTTTTCAGCATAATTTTTCCTCCGGAACGATCCATTTGGAGTTTTTATTACATCATGATCCAAAATAATATTATAAGCGCGAAATTGCCTGAAGTCAAGCGGTTTTGGCGCTTTCGCAGGCGGGAGCATGCCAAAAAAGCCGCCGTCCGCATCAGCGGGCAGCGGCATCGTTTCTGGAAAGCAGATATACACAGTATTGATTCATGCTGATGCCCTCCTGCCGCGCATGCTCCGCCAGAGAGCGATGCAGGCTTTTGGGAATCCGCAGCTTGAACTGACCGGAGTAGTTCTCGAGATCGTCCGGCTCCCGGACCGGCAGGCCGTCCTCCAGAGCCGCCTGCAGCCATGCTCGCTTGGCATCAGCCGCATTGGCAACCGCTGCCTCGAGCGTCTCGCCGCAGGTGATGCAGCCCGGCAGGTCGGGGAAGGACACAACAAAGCCGCCCTCATCGGGGTCCTTTACCAGCTCCATGCGATACGGCAGAGCAAGATATTCATTCAACGTTTTCATGATTCTCCTCGCTTTCTATGACCTGTCTGACCATTTCTACATAGACTCTTTTGATTGGTTCATGCTTTGGCACTGTGATCGGCCGACAACCCGGTTTTCGGAAAGTATAGTGGCTGCTGCCACCGCGCGGTGCACACATCGTATAGCCATAGGATTCCAATACTCTCCGAAGTTCATCAAACCGAAGTTCCCTGCTCAGAGAACGGATTTCACGGAGCAGCTTTTCCCATTTTGACATGCTGGCCACCCTCTCTTTATTATACATGGTATCGTATTTGGTGTCAAGTTGTTTCTGCCGCAGGCAAAAACTGCCGGGGCCACACAGCCCCGGCAGTGGTTATTCCTAAGGAACCTCTGAATAAATCGGCTGCGGCGCTCAGCGGGTCTTTCGCCCCAACTTAT
>ENA-UOJG01001753-UOJG01001753.1-human-gut-metagenome-genome-assembly--contig:-C47-NODE-1753-length-21285-cov-19.666227_pt1 | contig 21285 bp, 20 predicted proteins | sample MGYA00242340_ERZ723887 | MGnify/ENA metagenome assembly ERZ723887 | reverse complement strand
AGCAGCAGATCCACCTTCACCAGATCGCTGGTGCGGTAGCCGGACAGCTCATAGTCCAGCGAAGCGTAGCCCTTGGTGTTGGCCTTGAGGGTATCAAAGAAGTCGTAGATGATCTCGTTGAGGGGCATCTGGTAATGCAGCTCCACCAGATGGGTGTCCAGATACTGCATATCCTTGAACTCGCCCCGGCGATCCTGACACATGGGCATGATGTTGCCCACGAAGTCCTGCGGCGTGATGATGGACACCTTCACATACGGCTCCTCGGCATGCTCGATGCTGCCGGGGTCGGGATAGTTGTGGGGATTGTCCACCTTCACCATGGTGCCGTCGGACTTATAGACATGGTAGATAACGCTGGGCAGGGTGGTGACCAAATCGAGGTTAAACTCGCGCTCCAGACGCTCCTGAATGATCTCCATGTGGAGCATGCCCAGAAAGCCGCAGCGGAAACCAAAACCCAGCGCCACGGAGGATTCCGGCTCGAAGGTCAGGCTGGCGTCGTTCAGCTGGAGCTTCTCCAGCGCGTCGCGGAGGTCGGGGTACTTGCTGCCGTCCTCGGTGTAGATGCCGCAGTAGACCATGGACTGGGCGGGGCGGTAGCCGGGCAGCGGCTCGGCGGCCGGCGCAGCGGCGTCGGTGATGGTATCGCCCACGCGGGTGTCCTTCACGTTCTTGATGCTGGCGGTGAAGTAGCCCACCTCACCGGCCTGCAGGCAGTCGGTAGGCTCGTTGCCCAGCGGCTTCAGGTAGCCGCACTCCAGAATGGTGTACTCCGCGCCGCTGGCCATCATGCGGACGGTCTGACCCTTGCGGATGGTGCCCTCCATGATGCGGAACAGCACCACCACGCCCACATAGGGGTCATACTGGCTGTCGAACACCAGCGCCCGCAGGGGCGCTTTGGGGTCGCCCTTGGGGGCGGGAACGTTGTTCACCACGTCCTCCAGCACGGCGTCGATGTTGATGCCCAGCTTGGCGGAGATCTCCGGCGCGTCCAGCGCGGGCAGGCCGATGATGTCCTCCACCTCCTGCTTGGCCTTCAGGGGATCGGCGGCGGGCAGGTCGATCTTGTTGAACACGGGCAGAATTTCCAAGTCGTGATCCATGGCCAGATAGGTATTGGCCAGCGTCTGGGCCTCCACGCCCTGCGTGGCGTCCACCACCAGCAGCGCACCCTCGCAGGCGGCGAGGGAACGGCTGACCTCGTAATTGAAGTCCACATGGCCCGGCGTGTCGATGAGGTTCAGAGCATAGACCTCGCCGTCCTGCGCCTTATAGAAGATCTGTACGGCGCGGGACTTGATGGTGATGCCACGCTCACGCTCCAGATCCATGTTGTCCAGCAGCTGGTTTTCCATCTCCCGCTCCGGCACGGCGTTGCACTTTTCCAGCAGGCGATCCGCCAGCGTGGACTTGCCGTGGTCGATATGGGCGATGATGGAGAAGTTGCGAATGTGAGATTGGTCAAACATATAAATGAAAGCCTCCTTGAGGAAGTGTCAGAATTGGACATTTATGCATTTGTCGGGCGTAACGTCAAATATCTCGGCAGTACGATTTGGAGCGTTTCGCGCCCCGGCGCGAGTCACTTTTGGCCGCTGTTCCAAAAGTGACCAAAAGAACAGCTTAAACCTGCGGTTTAAGAATCCGCCCACGCTATACTCTGATTTTCATTGGTGCCTTGTACCGCGCGTTCACAGAACATAGTTGGTATCGCGGCGCATGACGAATCGTCTTTCTTCTCGCGCCGCTGCCGCTCATGCAATTCAACGATGGGAGCTGTTGCTCTGCTCGCAACGGCTTGCGGTCATACCACCCTACGGGATCGCACTTACTGCCGTCCCGCCAGCTCGTCCACGTTGTGGACCACCTGCGCGGTGCTTTGGCCTACGCCGGGGGCGGCGGTCAGATCGTCGGAGGTCAGCTCCGGCAGCTTCTCCGCCGCCGACAGCGCCCGCAGATAGGCGGCGCGGCTGCGCAGCATGGCGGCATCCACCGTTCCGGCATCGAAATCCACGGCGGCGGTGGCAAAAAAGTCCTCGTTGCCGCCGGCGCGGCGGTAGAAGTGCCGCAGCAGCGTATAAAGTGCCGTGCTGAGATAGTCGCCCGCGGCGGTGATGGCCGTCCGGTCGCCGCATTTGCCCAGCAGGTCGAACAGCACGCCGGTGGTGTTGACCACCAGCTTCTTTTGCAGCGTGGCCAGAATACTGCCCTTCAGCGTACCCTTTTCGTCGCTGGCGTCGTACAGCTCCGCCGCCTCGATAATGCTGCCGTCACGGCTGGCGGTGCGGCCCAGCAGATAGTCCGCCGAGACGTGGTAGAAGTCGCACACCTTCGTCACGAAGGCAAGGCCCGGCTCGCGGATGCCGTTTTCATAGTGGCTCAGCAGTGCCTGAGAAATGCCCAGCGCGGCGGCTGCCTTCCGCTGGGAAATGCCCGCCTCCTGCCGCAGCAGGGACAGCGTGCGGGAAAAATCAGTTGCCATGTTACTCTCTCACCCTGTTTCTCTGTATTTGAATACAACGGGTAAATTATACACGGCGTTATACGATTTGTAAAGGAGTTTTTGGAGAAAAACTCCCGCGCTGCCGCGCGGGAGTTGGGGGAAAAGCTTTTGTAGGGGCCGGCGTCCTCGACGGCCCGTTCTTTTTATGTCAAGCTTCCGATCTATGCGCGGGGCGTCGAGGACGCCGCCCCCTACACAGCACACGATCGGGTTTTCCTTACTTATTCTTCCGATCGCACACCGAAATACCCAGCGAGCACAGAATGCCCGCCGCGGCAAGACCGATAATCAGAAAGAAGGTGGCGTTATAGGAGCCGCTGGCATCGAACAGCGCGCCGGAGATGGTACTGCCGAAGCTGGCGAATATCAGGTTGCTGTTGATGAGGGGGAAGTTCACCGGATAGTGGGCAGGGCCGAAGTAGGCGCGGCAGAAGGCGGAGTTGGTGGGGGTGACGCCGGAGTAGGCCAGGCCACCCAGCACGAAGCCGATGATGACCACCACGATACTGCGGGTACTCAGCGCCAGAATCAGCACCACCGAGGTGATGATGAACAGCGCGTTCACCAGCTGCATGGAGACCTTGCGGCCATACTTATCATACATGCCGCCGAACAGCACGCGGCCCAGCGCGTTGCAGACGGAGATCAGGCCCACGATGGTGGCCACGGAGGAGGCGGTCTGGTCGGCGCTGGCCTCCCACACCACGCCGCTGGCCTGCGAGATCAGGGCAAGGCCCGCCGCGCTGACAGCGATGGCCCAGACGTAATACAGCCAGAAGGTGGGCTTTTTCACCATCTCCAGCGGCTTATGGTCATGGCCCGCCGCCTTGACGGCGGTCTTGCCGCCCTTACCGGCAGGGGCCACAAAGTCCGCGCCGGGCGCCACAAAGAAGAAGGAGCAGATGGCCAGCACCACGAAAATGATGATGCCCAGCACCACGAAGCTGGTGCGCCAGCCGCCGATATCGGCAGGCGTCCACGCCTGATAGAGCTTGCCGATGATGAAGCTGCCGCCGCCGAAGCCCATCAGCAGCACGCCGGAGATCAGGCCGGGACGGTCGGGGAACCAGCGGACCATGGTGCTCATGACGGCGTTATAGCAAAGGCCGGAGCTGAGACCGCACAGCACGCCGAAGCCGATATACAGCATGGCAAGAGACTGGGTGCGGCTGGCCAGAAAGAAGCCCAACAGGAACAGCACCGCGCCGATGCGCACGGACATCTTGGCACTGAGCTTGCCGCTGAGCAGGCCGCACAGCAGTGAGCCGATGCAGAACAGGATCATGACGATGGTAAAGGTCATGCTGAGCTGCGCCTTGGTCCAGCCGGTGAACTCGGCGGCGATGGGGGTACTCAGCACGCTCCACGCATACACGAGACCGGCAAACAGCAGCACGATCACGCCCACGATGGCGTAGACCCAGCGGTTCAGTTGTTTCATAGGGAAGCCCTCCAAAATGCATATTTTATGTATGGATTTTCACTCTTCTATCCAGTTTACCAAATGATTCAATGAAACACAAGAGCCGCACGGGGAAACATCCGTGCGGCTCTGTTTCGTATCAAGAAAATTATTGCCGTTTTACCGGGCCTCTTTGCCGATCTTCAACCCGGCCTCGAAGGCCTGTTTGTTGAGGGACAGCAGCTTGGGCTTTTTGCCCAGCTTATGTTCGATGGTCTGCCACACCACGTCCTCCGGAACCACCTGCGTATAGCCAACGTAAGCGCCCAGCATAATGATGTTCAGCACCTTGGCGTTGCCCATCTCAAGGGCCATCTCGGTAACGGGCACCTTCACCACCTTGATATCCTCTCGGGTAATTTCGCTGGTGACAATGGAGCTGTTGATGAACAAAGTCCCGCCGGGGACAAGCTTATAGAGGAACTTGTTGAGACTGGGGTCGTTCATGACGATGAGATCGTCCATACTGTCGCCCAAGGGTGCGCCGATGTCGTCATCGGAAATGACCACATAGCAGTTGGCCGTACCGCCACGCTGCTCCGCGCCGTAGGAGGGAAAGAAGGTAACGTTCTTATCCGTCGAGTCGCAGGTGGCTTCCGCCAGAAATTTGCCCAGCGTCATGACGCCCTGACCGCCGAAGCCGGCCACCATCAGATTCCGTTCCATTTACTCGCCCTCCTTACTTCTGTCCCGGATCACGCCAAGAGGGAATTCCTTCAGCATGTTCTGCTCCAGAAAATCCAGCGATTCCAGCGGGTCAAGGCCCCAGTTGGTGGGACAGCTGGTGACGATCTCCACCATGGAGAAGCCCTTGCCGTCCAGCTGGTTCTGGAAAGCCTTCCTGATGGCCGCTTTCGTCCTGGCCACATTGGCGGGGGTGTTGCAGCTGGTGCGCTCCAGATAGTAGGGTGCGGTCAGCTGATTCAAAATCTCGCACATGTGCATGGGGTAACCGTGTTCCTTGGGGTCCCGGCCCTTGGGCGCGGTGGTGGCTTTCATGCCCACCAGCGTGGTCGGGGCCATCTGGCCGCCGGTCATACCGTAGATGCCGTTGTTGACGAAGATGACCGAGAAGTTCTCGCCCCGGTTGGCGGCGGACATGGTCTCGGCCAGACCGATGGAGGCCAGATCGCCGTCGCCCTGATAGGTGAACACCAGCGACTCCGGGTTCGAGCGCTTTGCGCCGGTGGCCACCGCGCAGGCACGGCCATGGGCCGCCAGCAGGTAGTCATAGGTGATGTAATCCATATGCAGACCGCAGCAGCCCACGCCCACGGCGCAGACGGCCTTGTCCAGCAGGTCCATCTCCTCCAGCACCTCGCCGATGAGCTTGATGATGGTGGAGTGCATGCAGCCGGGGCAGAAGCCGGACACCATGTCGGCCTTGATGCCTTTCGTTCTCGCGTAGACTTTTTCCATATTCCGGCGCCTCCTTTCAGTGTTCCAGCAGCGCCTTGGCTGCCTGAATGACCTCGTCGCGGCCCATGATCTCGCCGCCTGCGTGGAGACAGGTGTGGATGGGGCAGCGATCCATGACCGCCAGCTTCACATCGTTGACCATCTGGGCGGGAATGGACATCTCCACATCCAGAATGGCCTTCACCCGGCCGAAATCCAGACCGGCGTAGGTGTCATAGGGGAAGGGATTGAGGGTCTTGGGGCGGATGAAGCCCACCTTATAGCCCTGACTGCGCAGCAGCTTCACCGCGCTGCGGGCGATACGGCCGCAGATACCGTAGCCGGTCAGGACGATCTCCGCGTCGTCAAGGAACAGGGTCTCCACCTGCACGTCCTTTTTCCAGCTGTCGTACAGCGCTTCCATCTCCCGGCAGGCCTGCTCCTGATCCTTGGTGGACCAGCGGCCCGCCGCCACGATACCGCGGGGCTCCTTGGTGGAGTCGTGGCCCACGGCGGAGGTGGCACGCAGGGCGTCCTTCAGGGCCTTGACCTCCTCGGCAGAGCGCATCTCCGGCAGCTCCACCGGCTCCATGATGGTGCCCATGACGCCGTCGGTGAGGATGAGCACGGGGTTATGATCCCGCTGGGCATAGTCGAAGGCGGCATAGGTCATGTCCACCGCCTCCTGCACCGTGGCGGGAGAAAACACCATCATGCGGAAGCCGCCGTTGCCGCTGGCCTTGGTGGCCTGCGTATAGTCCTGCTGGGCGGGCTGGATGGTGCCGATGGCGGGGCCGCCGCGCTGCACGTTGACGTACACCATGGGCAGCCGCGCGCTGGCGCAGAAGCTGATGCCCTCACTCATGAGGCTGATGCCGCAGGAGCTGGAGCTGGTCATGGCCCGGGTGCCGGTACCGGCGGAGCCGTAGACCATGTTGATGGAGGCCACCTCGCTCTCGCCCTGCACGAACGTGCCGCCTACCTCCGGCATGCGGCGAGCCAGATATTCGGGGATCTCGTTCTGGGGGGTGATGGGATAGCCGGCGAAGAACCGGCAGCCGCTGCGCACCGCAGCCTCGGCAATGGCCTCGGTGCCCTTCATGAATACTCTTGCCATGTTCTTCCCTCCTTACTTATACACTTCGATGGCGGCGTCGGGACACATGCGGCCGCAGATGGCGCAGCCGATGCAGTTCTCCGGATGGGCCGCCGTGACGTAGGGGTAGCCCTTGGAGTTCACGTCGTGTCCCACGGCCAGCACGCCCTTGGGACAGAACTTCACGCAGTAGCCGCAGCTTTTGCAGCTCTCCGCGCGGATGGTGACTTGCGGCATAGTGTTTCCTCCTTTGATTCACTGATATCACTCACTCAAGTCCCGCTTCCGGGACGGATATATGGGATGTAATGGGATGAGGGGCAGGGCCGTCTCCCCTTTGGCCTGTTCATACAGAGGGGCGGGCACGGCGGCGGCCTCTACGGCGACGTAGGGCGACAGCATCTCCAGCCCCTGACGGATGCCGTCCAGATATTCCGCCAGCGTGGTGTCGCCGCCCAGATTGGGGTTCAGCAGAAAGCGGGGCATTTTCAATCGGGAAGCTTTCAGAATGGCGGACAGTGTGCCGTCGATATGCTCCGTTGTGGCCGACCACGGGCGGTAGGGGTTCACCACGAACCACACGTCGGCGGCTTTCAGCAGGTGGGCGTACCCGCCGATCAATTTCGCGCCGGTGTCGTTGCCGCCTACGTCCAGAATGACGGTCTTTTCCTCGTCCAGCAGCAGGGGGATCAGGCCGCCCACCTGCGTGGGTGCGTCGGCGTACTGCTGCTGGAAGTGGACGGCGACGCCTGCCCTTTCCAGCAGGCCCTCCGCGTCACGGGAGCGCATCAGGGGTTTGGTCTGGTCAAGGTCGAAGAAGTGGACCTCCCGTTCCTGCGACGCCAGCTCCAGCGCCAGATGGACGGCAAGCTCGGATTTTCCGCACCCGGCTTCCCCCAGAAAGACGATATTCCGCTGCCGCAGCAGCCCTTCCCATGCCATGGTATTCACCTCGGTATGTAAAAATTATCTATGTATATAAAAATTTTCTACAATTTGGAGTGTAACACGTCTTGCAATCCTTGTCAACCGCGTGTAGAATTTAGATAAAATCTTATCTGGAAAGGCGGACAGCGCCATGGAACGGGAGAAACTTTTGATCAAATTCTGCGATTTCCTCACCCATGTGATGGGGCCGGAGACGGAGGTGGTGCTCCACGACAGGGAGGGCACCATCATCTGGATCGCGCAGGGACACATCACCGGACGGGAGGTGGGCCAGCAGGATCTGCTGCCCGCCATGGAGCTGGTAGCCCGGCAGCGGGCCATGGAGGGCTTTGACTACACCACGGGGTACAAGAGCTTCAGCCGGAAGGGAACGCCGCTGCGCTCCTCGTCCCTGTTCTTCCGGGATGAGGAAGGGCGTCTGGACTATGTGCTGTGCGTGAATCAGGACATCAGCGCCTATGTGAATTTGCAGCAGATGCTGGACGCCTTTATCGGCGACCGGCCCGCCGTGGCGCAGGTGCAGCCGGAGCAGGACACGCTGGACGATGTGGTGATGAAGATGATCCTTGGCGAGATCGCACGGCTGAAGCCCGCCGACATCGACAGCAAGGAGGCCAAGCTGCGGCTCATCAAGCGGCTGAACGACAAGGGCATCTTCGGCGCACGGGGCGCGGTGGGCACTGTGTGCGAGCTGCTGCACATCGCCCAGCCCACGCTGTATAAGTATTTGCAGGAAATAAAAGAGGAATGAGACGATCCGTCTCATTCCTCAGTGAAGAGTGAAGAACTGCGGTATGCCGCCTGCGGCGGCATGGTCCCAATATGTGCCGCGCAGCGGCACACCACAACTCTTCACTCTTCATTTTTCACTTTCTCGCTTATTTGATGTCAAATAAGCGTTTCCCGTTCTCCATGGTCAGGCGGGCCATTTCCTCCGTGGTCATGCCCTTGATCTGGGCCAGCTTTTCGGCAATGTAGCACACATTGCGGGAGTCGTTACGCTTGCCCCGCATGGGGACGGGGGACATATAGGGAGAATCCGTCTCGATCAGAATACGGTCAAGCGGCACCATCTCCGCCACCTCCACGGTCTTGCGGGCGTTCTTATAGGTCACAGGGCCGTCGAAACCCAGATACCAGCCCAGTGCCAGCAGCTCTTTCGCCATCTCCACGCTGCCGGAATAGCAGTGGAACACGCCCCGCAGGGCGGGGTACTCCTTCACGATGGCCATCGAATCGCCGTGAGCCTCCCGGTCGTGGACGATCACCGGCAGATCCAGCTCCAGTGCCAGTTCCAGCTGGGCGCGGAACACCTGCTGCTGGAACTCGCGGGGCGGATTCTCCGCCCAGTAGTAGTCAAGGCCGATCTCGCCGATGGCCACCACCTTGGGCTCCCTCGCCAGCTGCCGCAGAGCGTCCATGTGCTCCGGCACGAAGTCGCCGCAGTTTTCCGGATGGATGCCCACAGCGGCGTACACATGGGGATGGCGCGCCGCCAGATCGACAGCCGCCTGAGAGGACGCCAGCGTACAGCCGGGGTCGATCACCAGACCGTCGAAGGCGGCAAGTACCGCGTCACGGTCGGCGTCAAATGCCTCGTCGTCATAGTGGGCGTGGGTATCGAACAGCGTCATACCAGCTGTACCTTGCCCATCTCGGTACCGTCGATGTACTGGGCCTTCAACTCACGCAGGCGGGTCATGTGGGGCTGCTGCATGTGGACGCGCTGGTGCTCCTCGGTCTCCCACTGCTCGATCAGCAGCACCACGTTCTCCTCCTGCGCGGAGAAATAGTAGTCATAGCGGATGCAGCCCGCCTCGGCGCGGATAGTGGTCAGGATGCCCTCGGACACGATGTCCCGGACGTAGCTCTCCCGGCAGCCGGGCTTGGCGGTGTATTTTACATATAGGGTCAGCATTTAAAATCACGCTCCTTTGCGCCTATTGTAGCGCAAAGGAGCGTGATTGTCCATATAAGTTTAGGGTTTGACGAAGTTAACAGAGCTTGGCACCTGCTGGCACGCTATCGTCAATAATCATCAGGTTTACCTTCTCCTCGCCCTTTTCCTTGTGGACGGCGGAGATCAGCATACCGTTGCTGGGAATACCCATCATCTTGCGGGGCGGCAGGTTCAGAATGGCCACGGCGGTCTTGCCGATCAGATCCTCCGGCTCATAGTAATGGTGGATGCCGGAGACGATGATGCGGTCGGTGCCGCTGCCGTCGTCCAGCGTGAACTTCAGCAGCTTGTCGGACTTCTTTACCGCCTCGCAGTTCTTGATCTTCACGGCGCGGAAATCGGACTTCAGGAAGGTGTCGAAGTCCACCTCCTGCTCCACATAGGGCTCCAGCTCGATGGCGGGCAGGGCGGCCTTCTTCTGGGCCTCCTGCATGGCGTTCAGCTCCGCCAGCGCCTTTTCCGTGTCCACACGGGGGAACAGGTTCTCGCCCTTGGCCACCTGCACCTCGGCGGGCAGGGTGCCCCAGACGTTGGCCTTCTCCCAAGTATGATCCCCGGCGGCTGCGCCGATCTTCACAAAGATCTTGTCGCAGCTTTCCGGCATCACGGGGGTCAGCAGGGTGGTGCAGACGCGGATGGTCTCCAGCAGGTTATAGAGGACGGTGGCCAGACGGGCGCGCTTGGTCTCGTCCTTGCCCAGCACCCAAGGCGCGGTCTCGTCGATATACTTGTTGGCGCGGTCGATGACCTTGAACACCTCGTCGATGCCGTTCTGCAACTGCAGCTTCTCCATCTCGGCCTCGTAGCGGTCGCGGAGGCCGCAGACGGTCTTTTTCAGGTCGCAGTCCTCCGGCGCGTCCTCACGGTCGGCGGGCAGCTTGCCGCCGAAGTACTTCTCCACCATGCCGGTGGTGCGGCTGACCAGATTGCCCAGTTTATTGGCAAGGTCGGTGTTGATGGTGGAGATCAGCAGCTCGTTGGAGAAGTTGCCGTCGGAGCCGAAGGGGAAGGTGCGCAGCAGGAAGAACCGCAGGGCATCCACGCCGAACATCTCGGACAGGGCATAGGGGTCGACAACATTGCCCTTGGACTTGGACATTTTGCCGCCGTCGATCACCAGCCAGCCGTGGCCGTACACATGCTTGGGCAGGGGCAGACCCATGCTCATCAGCATGGCGGGCCAGATGATGGAGTGGAAGCGAACGATCTCCTTGCCCACGATGTGGTAATCGGCGGGCCAGTACTTGTCGAAATCGTGATACTTGTCGTTATACAGGCCCAGAGCGGTGGCGTAGTTGAACAGGGCGTCCACCCACACATACACCACATGGCCGGGGTCGAAGTCCACGGGGATGCCCCAGCTGAAGCTGGTACGGCTGACGCACAGGTCCTCCAGACCCGGCTTGATGAAGTTGTTGACCATCTCATTGACGCGGGTGCGGGGCTGCAGGAAGTCGGTGTCCTCCAGCAGGTGCTGCACCTTGTCGGCGTACTTGCTCAGGCGGAAGAAGTAGGCCTCCTCCTCGGCGTCGTGGACCTCGCGGCCGCAGTCGGGGCACTTGCCGTCCACCAGCTGGCTCTCTGTCCAGAAGCTTTCGCAGGGGGTGCAGTACTTACCCTTATAAGCGCCCTTGTAGATGTCGCCGTTTTCGTACATCTTCTTGAAGATCTTCTGCACGGCCTCGCAGTGGTAGTCGTCGGTGGTGCGGATGAACCGGTCGTTGGAGATGTTCATCAGCTTCCATAGATCGCGGACGCCGCGAGGGCCGTCCACGATGCGGTCCACGAAGGCCTGGGGGGTCATACCGGCTTCCTCGGCCTTGGTCTCGATCTTCTGGCCATGCTCGTCGGTACCGGTCAGGAACATGACGTCATAGCCCTGCAAACGCTTATAGCGGGCGATGGCGTCGGTGGCCACGGTGCAGTAGCTGTGGCCGATGTGCAGCTTGTCCGAGGGGTAGTAAATGGGTGTGGTGATATAGAAGGTTTTCTTTTCCATGGGGATATCTCTCCTTTTCCGCCGCCCCGAATGGAAGGACGGCTTAAAATTATTTTTCCTGTTTTTTCTGAAAATATAAAACGCCCTTAGCGTCATGCTAAGGGCGACTTGAACCGGTCGCGGTACCACCTTGCTTCGCCCCGGCCTTGCGGCCGCGGCCTTACGGAGTGCCAGCACACTCCCGCGCTTTAACGGGCGCTCTCCCGTTCCGGCCTGACGGTTTTTCCGCTTGGCCGGACAGCTCCGGAGCCATGTTCGCCGGTTTCCTCCGCGCCCGCTTTCACCTCTCCGGGCTCTCTTGTGGCGGTATCTGCCGGTTACTCTCTCTTTCATCGCTTTTTCTCTGCATTTTATGCATTTTTGGGTATCATACTCCAAAATGTAGAGTTTGTCAACCGTTACGGCGGTTTTCTGTGTAAATTCACGCTTTACAGCGGAAGAAAAGTTTTGTATAATGTGGGTTGGAAATTTTTTATGGTGGCGAATTACCATACACACAGGAGGAACAAAAATGTCTTTCAAGATTCTTGTTATCAATCCCGGTTCCACTTCCACCAAGATCGGTGTCTATGAGGACGAGACCCTGCTGTTTGACAGGACCCTGCGTCACAGTGCCGAGGATATCGCCCAGTTCAACTCCATCCCCGCCCAGAAGGACTGGCGCTGCCAGCTGGTGCTGAAGGCCCTGCGGGAAGAGAATTTCGATATCAACACCCTGTCTGCCGTTTCCGGCCGCGGCGGTCTGCTGCGTCCCATCCGCGGCGGCACCTACGCCGTCAACGACAATCTGGTGAACGACTGCACCATCGGCGTGCAGGGCCAGCATGCCTCCAATCTGGGCGGCATCATCGCCCGCGAGATCGGCGACTCTCTGGGCATCCCCTCCTACATCGTTGACCCCGTGGTGGTGGACGAGCTGGCCGATGTGGCCCGCTATGCCGGCCATCCCCTGTTCCAGCGCGTCAGCATTTTCCACGCCCTGAACCAGAAGGCCGTGGCCAAGCGCTACGCCAAGGAGCACGGCAAGAGCTACGAGGATCTGAATCTGATCGTCTGCCATCTGGGCGGCGGCGTCTCCATCGGCGCGCACTGCCACGGCAGCGTCATCGACACCCAGAACGCTCTGGACGGCGACGGCCCCTTCTCCCCCGAGCGCTCCGGCTCCCTGCCCACCGGCCAGCTGGTGAAGCTGTGCTGCAGCGGCAAGTATACCGAGGCTGAGCTGAACCGCATGCTGTCCGGCCGCGGCGGTCTGGTGGCCTATACCGGCTCCAACGACATGCGCTATCTGCTGGCCGAGGCCAAGAACGACAAGAAGGTCGCCGGTGTGGTGGAGGCCTTCCACTATCAGATCGCCAAGGAAGTGGGCGCCATGGCCGTTGTCATGAAGGGCAAGGTGGACCAGATCATCCTGACCGGCGGCATCGCCTACGGCAAGGAGACCGTGGACGCCATCAGCGAGATGGTGGATTGGATCGCGCCCATCACCGTGTATCCCGGCGAGGACGAGCTGCTGGCTCTGGCACAGGGCGCGCTGCGTGTCCTGCGCGGCGAGGAGAAGGCACAGGAGTATCGCCGTCCCCGTCCCACCGAGGCGTAACAATCAGCGTATTCTCTAAGGACGCCCGGCGGCTTTCGCTGTCGGGCGCCTTTTCCCTTATTGAAAAGGAGGTCATTTTTCATGTTTATCAGCAACGATATCCGGTATATCGGCGTCAACGACCATCAGGTGACGCTGTTTGAGGGGCAGTACGACGTGCCGCTGGGCATGGCCTACAACTCCTACGTCATTCTGGACGGGAAGATCGCCGTGATGGACACGGTGGACGCCCATTTCGGCAAGGAGTGGATGGACAACCTGACGGCGGCGCTGGAGGGCCGCACGCCGGACTATCTGGTGGTACAGCACATGGAGCCAGATCACAGCGCCAACATCGTGCGCTTTATGGACGCCTATCCCGCCGCCGTGGTGGTGGCGTCTCAGGCGGCGTTCCGGATGATGAAGCAGTTCTACGGCAGCGACTACGCCGACCGCCGTCTGGTGGTGGGCGAGGGCGATACGCTGGCGCTGGGCCGCCACACCCTCACCTTCCTGACCGCCCCCATGGTACACTGGCCGGAGGTGATCGTCACCTATGACGGCACGGACAAGGTGCTGTTCTCCGCCGACGGACTGGGCAAGTTCGGCGCGCTGGATGTGGAGGATCCCGAGGGCTGGGCCTGCGAAGCGCGGCGCTACTACTTCGGCATCGTGGGCAAGTTCGGCGCACAGGTACAGGCGCTGCTGAAAAAGGCCGCGGCGGTGGACATCCAGACGGTCTGCCCCCTTCACGGCCCGGTGCTGACCGGCGGGGAGCTGGCGGAGGCCCTGCGGCTGTACGACATCTGGTCCCGCTACGATGTGGAGAGCGAGGGCGTGATGATCGCCTACGCCTCCGTATACGGCAACACGGAGAAGGCGGCGCAGCTGCTGGCCGAAAAGCTGAAGGAAAAGGGCTGCCCCAAGGTGGCACTGACCTGCGTGCAGCGGGAGGACTGGGCCGAGGCGGTGGAGGACGCCTTCCGCTACGGCAAGCTGGTGGTGGCCGCGCCCACCTATAACGGTTTCCTGTTCCCGGCCATGCGGGAGTTCCTTGAGCACCTGACCGAGCGGAATTATCAGAACCGGCAGGTGGCATTCATCGAAAACGGCTCCTGGGCCCCTGCCGCCGCGCGGGAGATGAAAAAGCTGCTGGAGGGCTGCAAGAACGTGACCCTGGGCAGCACGGTGACCATCCGCTCCGCCATGACGGAGGAAAACAAGGCGCAGCTGGATGCGCTGGCAGATGAGCTTCTATAAAGTTAAAGATGCCGTCCGGTCGAAAGCCGGACGGCATCTTTTTGTATAGGGCATTTTACTGCTAGGCAGGAGTGCCGCAGCGGGGGCAGACGCCATTTTCCAATCTGGCGCCGCACTCTTTGCAGAAAATGGCGGGCTGTACCGGGGCTTGCATCGGCTCCTGCATGGGAGGCTGCACCGGGGCCTGTATTGGCTCCTGCATGGGAGGCTGCACCGGGGCTTGCATCGGCTCCTGCATGGGAGACTGCACCGGGGCCCATGCCGCCTGCACCGGCTCCTGTGCCGGAGCCTGCGTCTTGCGCTGGAGGACGGCGACCTTCAGCTCCTGCACGTCGGGCGTGGCAAACACATCACCGGCGGCTCTTCCGGTCTGATCGGCCAGCTTATGGTTGATGGCGATCACATTCTTCACCAGCAGAACCACCATCATCAGCAGCTCATAGCTGAGGCGAACGACAATGGGACCCAGAACGATGTACAGCAGTCCCATGCCGCCCATCCATTTGACACCGCCGCTCCAGTAATCTCTCTGGATATTGAACAGCTGCATCACACCGTAGAGGACAACGAAAGCCGTAGAGAAGATATACAGCGCCTGCAGGATCTTTTCCACCACAAGAAACTTGAAGCTGCAAAGGTCTTGCAGGAATCTGCCAAAGGCATTCATTTTCTCACGGCGCTTTTCCGGCACGATGAAGATGAACGCCAGCACCGTTGCGGCAATCGCAAGAACAGCCGCGATGACAAGGAAAATTATTTGCTTCATAGGGCTCTCTCCTTTTCTATGTTTGTACTTCCATGATAACAGCTGCTTGCGCCGTTGTCAACACACAGGATACAAAAGGCCGCCCGGCCAAACCGGACGGCCTTTTTGCCTGTTATCCTTTTACGACATAGCTTCCGCTCTCCACCGGGGCGGCGACGATGGATACCAGGCGGGTATCGGCATCGAATTTCTCCGGCAGCTGCTGCCGCAGCGCCGCGGCATCCACGCCGCGAACTCTGCGAGGCTTTTGATTGTGCCGCCGCAGCGGCACACCGAAGCTCTTCTCTTTTCTCTCTTCACTGAACTAACAGGAAGGACACCCGTTCGGGTGTCCTTCCTGTTAGTTTATTCGTTTACTGCTCGCGCTTCTTGCGGAAAACAACGGCCGTGCCTGCCGCGGACAGGATGCTCAGTCCCATGTAGGCGGCGATACCGGCATCGAAGGTCTTGGCGGAGGTGATCTTCTTGTCCTCCGTGGGGACGATAATGGGCTTATCGCACTGGGCGGTGATGCTGATGATCTGGCCGTCCAGCTTCCAGCCCTCGGACTGTGCGGGCGGCTCGATCTCGGCCTGCACCGCGACGCCGTTTTCAAGGGAATTCACAACAGGCCCGCCATTGTACCAGTAAATGGTCACATAGCCGGTGGTCTTCCGGGTATGGGTGGTGCCCACCGCCTTGCCGTACTGGGCCACATAGCTGTCGGCGGCGGCTGTGGTCAGCGAAATGCGGGTCTCATAGTACCTTCCGGTCTCGTTCCACACCAGCGTATAGGTCAGCTGGTCAGCGGAGGGCAGGGCAAAGTCGCTCTTGGCGGCGTGTCTGCTGCCGGTGCAGGAAACACCGATCTTCAGCCCTATGCTCTTCAGCTCGTCCATTGTGGGGGCCGCGGCGGCGAAAATAAAGCCATCCGACCACGCGGTCTCCTTCACATACGTCCACGCGCCGTTCTGGTACAGCAGCGCGATAGGGCCGTTCGATCTAAGCAGGTGCGCAACGCCCGTATCCTTGTTGTACTGCATAAGACCGACCGTCGGGTCGAAGGGGATACAATAGCCCCATGTACCGTTGAAGTCCGACCAGAAGATCCAGCCGCCGCTCAGATCAAGCGCATCGGGCGCCACGTCATATGTTCTGTAATCGCTGCAGCAATCGCAGGACACACGGACCCGCAGCGGCATCTGCGCCAGCTCTGCCATCGTGGGCGCGGCAGGCTCCTTGCAGGAGGTCGTGAACACCAGAGAACCCTTCTGGAAGCCGGTATCGGCAACGACCCATTTGTCCGTGTCATAGGTCAGCGTCAGACTGACCGCCGCCGCGCCGGACAGCGTGTGGCCTTCATACCATAAATTAACGTCGCTCAGGAACGACTCACCCAGAATGGTCAGGGTGCAGGTGTATGTCCCGTTCTCCTCGGTCACCTCGGTGGCCGTAAAATTGCGGGGGAATATCTTATTGAAAGTCCGGTTGTGATCCGTCTGCTCCTGGCATTGCAGGGTGATGTCGCCCACCAGCTCATACACCGCCGCTTGATCCGGGGCAGCCGGGGCATCGGCCCATGCGGTGACGGTCAGCAGGCACAGCGCCGACAGTAGGCTCAGCAGTAAGGCAAGTCGTTTCTTTGTCATGTGCATCCTCTCTTTCCTTGTTGGCCCTCAGGCATGTGGATATTTTTGGTATATTTTCATTGTACGGGATTTGCCCTCCGATTGCAAGAAGCCCTTTCACACAGGAGTATACAAATATCAGCGGGATTTTTGGGCAGAATACCGGTACGCATACCAAAGCTTTATCAAAATAAACAGAAAGGACATCCGCAGGGATGTCCTTTCTGTTTATTTCACAAGATAGCTGCCGGTCTCCGCCGGTACGGCCACGATGGGCACAAGGCGGGTATCGGCATCGAATTTCTCCGGCAGCTGCTGCTGCTGAGCCACGGCATCCACGCCGGCTTCCAGATAGATGCGGTCAAAGTTCTGCGCCAGCATCTCCGGCGACAGGCCGAAATCGGCCGCCGGCTCGCTGCGCAGCACGATGCTGACCTTGACGCTGTCCGGCAGGTTGGCACGCAGGCTCTGAACAAAATCCGTCAGCACCTGCACCTTATCCACACCCTCCAGACCGGCGATGGAATCCAGCCGTCCGGCGGTGGGATAGCTAAAGTAATCCAGCGCGATCTCGTCAAAGCCCAGCTGGGCGTACTCCTGACACAGTGTGGTGATATACACCAGCACCTGCGGATTGGTGGGGTCCAGCCACGCCATGCTGGCGGCATCGTACCAGAAGCTTCCGCTTTCCACGCGCATGGCCGCGTCGGGGTAGGCCCGGACAAAGTAGCTGTCGCAGAACACGGACATGCGGGCGATGGAATAGGCGTCGCCCGCCAGCAGCGTTTGCAGGTTGGCCATGGTGTCATACTGCGCCACGTCTACCTGCTGCGGCACCTCCACCGCCGTGGTATAGGTGATGGAGCCGTTGACCCGCTTGGTCTCCACAGCAAAGGCGTTCTCCGTCAGGCTGTCCAGCACCGCCTGAGGATCCTGCCGCAGAATGTTGGTCTCCAGCATCTGGGCGTGCAGCGTCTCCAGATGGGGCGCGTAGCCGGTGTCCACATAGTCGATGGTCACCTCGCCATCCGGTACGCCCGGCTCCTGCTGGTCAGGCTGCGGCTCCTCCTTCCGGAAGGGCCACTCGATGTGGGCCTTGCCTGCGTCGTCATAGACGATGTAGTTCTGGATCACCAGAAAGGCTGCCGCCGCCAGAATCACCGCCACCAGCACCGCGGCCAGCACGATCTGCTGGCGGCGCTTGCGGCCCCGGCCCCGATAGTTATGATAGCCCTTGGTCATGGTCAGGGCTGGATGTTATCCAGCAGACCCACGCGGCGTGCGTGGCGGCCGCCCTCGAACTCGGTGGTCAGGAACACCTCGGTGATCTTCTTGGCCAGATTGGGGCCGATGATGCCGGCGCCCATGGCCAGCACATTGGCGTCGTTATGGCGGCGGGTCATCTCGGCGCTGTAGCTGTCGCCGCACAGAGCGCAGCGGATGCCCTTGACCTTGTTGGCGGACATGGAGATGCCGATGCCGGTGGTGCAGATAACGATGCCCTTGTCACATTCGCCGCTGGCCACGGCACGGGCCACCTTCTCGCCGTACACGGGATAATCCACGCTCTCGGTGTTATAGCAGCCGAAATCCTCGAACTCGTAGTCGTGCTCCTCCAGCCAGATGAGAATGTCCTGCTTCAGCAGATAGCCGCCGTGATCGCAGCCGATGGCAATTTTCATGATGATGTTCCTCCTAATGGTCGTTTGTATGGTGTGTTCCTGTTAAAGCGCCTGAAATGAGGGCTTCATGCGGTCAAAGGTGGTGAAATAGCGGAAGCCGCACTGCCGCAGCAGCTCCTGCCGCGCCTCGATGGCGCAGCCCAGATGCTCGGCGATATGGGCGTCGGAGCCGAGGGTGATGATCTCGCCGCCCAGCTGGCGGTACAGCGTCAGGATATCGGCGTCCGGCAGCGGGGTATTGCCCCGGTTGGTGTTGCACTCGATGCCCAGCCCCTTGGGGATGATGGTGCGGAGGATCTCCTCCACCTGCGCCATGTGGGGCCGGAAGGAGATGTTCCTTCCCCGCAGCTCGTTGATACAGCGGATGGGCAAAGTCAGGTGGCCCAGCACGCTGAACCGGCCCCATTGGGCCAGCTTCAGCTCCTGCTCCAGATAGGCGTCGATGACGGCGTGGTAGTAGGCGTCGTCCCGGTCGCCGTCGATGTAAAAGAGGTCGAACCAGCCGTTCTCGTCACGGGACATGTGGACGGAGGCGATGATGAAGTCCAGCGGAGGCGCGGTATCCAGCAGGTGGGCCGCCCGGTCAAAGCCCAGATAGGCCTCGCCCAACTCCGCGCCCAGCTTCAGCCGGATCCGGCCGCCCCATTGCTCCGCCGCCTCGTCATACTGGTGTTGGGCGGAGGCCCAGTCGTAGTCCGAGCGGGGGATGGTGGTGCCCCAGTGAAGGGTATCCACATGGTCGGTGAAGCAGATCTCATCCAGACCCCGCTCCACGCCCTGCCGGGCCATCTCCACCATGGTCAGGTGGCCGTCCGGCGAGCCGGTGGAGTGCACATGATAATCAGCCAGATACATCAGTGTTTCTTACCAAAGAAGCTCTTGCGCTTTTCGTAGTTGCTCTCGCCCAGCAGGTCGCTGAACTTCTTCAGGGCTTCCTTTTGCTCCTTGTTCAGATTTTTCGGCGTCTCGATGGTAACGGTGACGTACTGGTCGCCCCGGCCCCGGCCGTTGAGAACGGGGATGCCCTTGCCCCGCAGGCGGAACACGCTGCCGGTCTGGGTGCCCTCGGGGATATCGTACTTCACCTTTCCGTCGATGGTGGGGATCTCCAGCGTGCCGCCCAGCACCGCCTGCGCGTAGGTGATGGGTGCCTCGCAGAATACGGAGGTGCCCTCCCGGCGGAAGATCTCGTGGGGCTGCACCATGACGGTGATCAGCAGATCGCCGTTGGGGCCGCCGTTCTTACCGGCGTGGCCCTGTCCCCGCAGGGAGATGGTCTGGCCGTCGTCGATACCGGCGGGGATGTTGACCTTGATGGAGCGGCGCTTGCGGATGCGGCCCTGACCGTGACAGTCGGGGCAGGGCTGATGGATGATCCGTCCCGTGCCGCCGCACTTGGTGCAGGGGGAGGTGGAGGCGAACACGCCCATGGGCGTCTGCCGCCGGGTCTGGACGCTGCCGCTGCCGTGGCAGGTGGGGCATACCTCCGGCGTGGTGCCTGCGGCGCAGCCGTTGCCCTTGCAGGTGGGGCACTGCTCGCTGCGCTCCACGGTGATCTCCTTCTCGCAGCCGAAGGCCGCTTCGGTAAAGGAGACGGTGACGGCGGCGCGGATGCTTTCGCCCCGCTGGGGTGCGTTGGGGTTGCGCCGCTGCTGACCGCCGAAGCCGCCGCCGAAGAAGCTGCCGAAAATGTCGCCCAGATCGCCGAAGTCGAAGCCTGCCGCGCCGTCGCCCCATCCGGGGCCGCCGGCGCCTGCGCCGTAACTGGGGTCCACACCCGCGAAGCCGAACTGGTCGTACCGTGCCTTCTTATCGGGGTCGGACAGTACCTCGTTGGCCTCGTTGACCTCCTTGAACTTCTCCTCGGCCTCCTTGTCGCCGGGGTTCATGTCCGGGTGGTACTTGCGGGCCAGCTTTTTATATGCTTTTTTGATCTCGTCCTCCGACGCGCCCTTGCTGACGCCGAGGACCTCGTAATAATCTCGTTTTTCCTGAGCCATAAATTGACCTCTCACTCTATCGGGAATTCAGGGACGTGGGAATGTACTGTAATCCACAACACGGCCGGACCAGCATTTGGTCGCCCGTCTCATATGGATGTCATCTGCCATGCCGGGAACCATCATCGCCGTCATGTAGACAAAAGCGCTGCACGAAGCAATCCACAGGGGCAGAATGTAGCACAGCAGCAGAAGCGGAACGGCAAGTATCAGATTCAGCCGCCGTAAACGCTGGTATTTTCGCAGATGGTACGGGGCCTTACAGTCCCCGTCGGGGTAAAGCCCCAGCAGTCTCCGCCAGCGCGGCGTCTCTGCGCAGCGTTTGCGGCAATAGCTTTTGCTGTGCTTCCAATCCCGTGCCGACGCGGCACAGTCGCGGTATAGCACATCGACCCACAGTGTTGCGAACAGTACTACAAAGAACTCCGTCATGCCCGCTCCTTTTTGAAGTTATTGCCCGCGTGCCGCATGACCGGCAGACTCCCTGCGGGGCGTCGGGGACGCCGCCCCCTACATTCAAAAGCGGTAGCTCCTGTGCAAAAACAAGCCGCAGCAGCGCAGTATTGGCGCAAGAGACACGCTTTTCCTAAACGCCACAACAAGGGACAGGTCACCCTGCCCCTTATTGCGGGATACATTACTTACTTGTTCTGATCGTCGTCATCGACTACTTTGTAGTCGGCGTCGTAGTACTGCTGGCCGCCGTTGGGGTCGCCGCCGGGCTGCTGACCGCCCATGTTGGGATCGCCCTGAGGCGCCTGCTGCTGGTACAGCTTCTCGCTCATCTTATAGAACAGCTGGGTCAGCTCCTCGGTAGCCGCCTTGATGGCGTCGGTATCCTCGCCCTTCAGGGTCTCCTTCAGCTTCTCGATACCGGCCTTGATGGGCTCCTTCTCGCTTTCGGGAACCTTGTCGCCTACCTCGGACAAGGTCTTTTCCGCCTGATAGACCATCTGGTCGGCCTGATTGCGGACCTCTACCTTCTCCTTGATCTTGGCGTCCTCGGCGGCATACTGCTC
>ENA-UOJG01001748-UOJG01001748.1-human-gut-metagenome-genome-assembly--contig:-C47-NODE-1748-length-21360-cov-24.298662_pt1 | contig 21360 bp, 18 predicted proteins | sample MGYA00242340_ERZ723887 | MGnify/ENA metagenome assembly ERZ723887 | reverse complement strand
CCGAATCGACTGTTCTCTTGCTTCTCGTTCTCTGTATCGTTTTCAAGGATCGCGCCGCTCGCATTTCTCGCGGACAGCTTGTATATATTACCACTGCTCGGGTCGTTTGTCAATGGGTTTTTTAGAAAAACTTATTTCTTAACATTAGCCGCTTTTACGATGTCATACTGCCTTGCGTACCACGTCTGGCCGTCGGTCACCATCTCGATATCGCCGCGGGTGGTGAAGAGCAAGTGCAGCTTCCAGCTTTTGACATTCTTGACGGTCTTGGCCGAATCCTTGTTGTCGCCGTTTGTGACGATGCACAATTCGGGGTTGATCGCCTGAATCATGGCCTTCTTGGGCGCATAGATGCCGTGATGCGGCAGCTTCACGATTTCCGCACCGATTTCGGACGCGTGCTCCTTGGCCAGCCAGTCGTGCACGGCGCGCCCCACGTCGGCCAGCATGATGATCGCGCGGTCGCCGAACGCCACGCGGGTGATCAGCGAATGATGGTTGGTGTCTTTGCTCGGATACTGGAACCACGTGATGCGGTTTCCGCCGAAGGACAGATCGGTATCCTTTTCAATAGAAATGATCTCCGTGCCGTGCGCGCGGGCGGTGCTGATCGCCCTTCGCTGGTGCTCGTCATAGTTCAGCGGGAAGGCCGTGTAGAATTTGTCGATTTTGATGCCCTTTTCGTACAGGTAATTGAAGCCGTCGATATGATCGTCGTGCGGATGCGTGTTCACGGCGTAGTCCAGATGATCCACGCCCAGCGCGACGAGGCGCTCATACACCTTCGCGGCCGCGGAATAGGTGCCGCTGTCGATAAGCATGTTTTCGCCGCCGCACTGAATGAGGAAGCTGTCCTTCGCGCCGATGCCCATCACGATCACGCGCATCGTTTCAACGTCCTCGCCGAACGGCTCGCCCGTCTGCGGCCATTTCTTCACAAGCGTTTCCGCGCGCGCCGACGCGCACAGCAGCATGAGACACAGAATCATCGCGGTATATCTTTTCAGCATGAAAGCAACACCTCCCATGATGTAACTATAACACAAACGGGGGCGTGCTGTCAAGCGTCAGATGAGAAGCGGCTGAAGCTGCTCCCCGTTCAGTGCGGCGCGCGCCGCGTCGACAAGGCGGTCGAAGTGCGCCACAAGGCTCTGCGGCTTCTTAATGGGATCGTCCTGCCCGAAGGGCACGAAATAGATTCCGCGCATCGCCATCAGCGCGCCAAGGTTCCTCGCGCCGATGCCCAGCCCGTCGTTGGTGGATACGGCCAGCAGCACCGGCCGGTGGTTGCGCAGCGTGGACTTCACCGCCATCGCCACCGGCGTATCCACGATTCCGTTGGCAATTTTGGAAAGCGTGTTGCCCGTGCACGGCGAAACGATCGTCATATCGACCATCTTTTTCGGCCCGAACGGCTCCACCTGCTCGATGCCGGTCAGAATTTCGCGCCTGGCGATTTCGCGGAAGATGCGGCGGGAATCCTCCGCGGAATAGAAGCGCGTGTTCAGCGTGTACGCGTTCTCGGACATGATCGGAACCAGCTCCGCGCCCGTCTCGCCGAGCGCGCGCCACGCCTCAAACGCCTTTTCGAATGTGCAGAACGACCCGGTCATGGCGCAGCCGATGCGAACGCCCTTCATGCTTCATCCCCTCCGTTCAATGTGCGCGCGACCGCGCGATACAGGCAGCGCGCCGCGCTTTCGGGCGCGTACCGGCCGGGCAGCGCGCTTTCGCGGCGCGCGTTCAGGCCGAGCCGCTTCGCCGCGTCCAGATCCAGCCCATAGGGCGCGCCGGACAGGTCGATGACCACGGCGTTTCGGGACACGCGGCTCAGCTCCTCCATGCCCAGCGCGCGGTCGGGCGACGTGACGAATATCACGCGCATTTCGGAAAGCAGCGCGCGCATGCCGTCCAGTGAAGCCGCCCGCGCGCCGCGCGCCATCGCCTGCAGGCGGCCTTCCTCGCGGCGGGACGCGACCGTCACGTCGGCGTTCAGCCCCACCAGCCATTCGGTCAGCGCGCGCCCGATGCGGCCGTAGCCAACCACCATCACGTGCGCGTCGACCAGCGCGAACGGCGTATCGCGCATCGCGGCGCACAGCGCGCCCTCGGCGGTCAGCACCGCGTTTTCATGCACGAAAACCGGATCGTCCAGCAGCAGGCGCACGTCGTACAGGTTCAGAAGCGTTTCCGGCGGACGCACGCCCGCCAGCAGCAGAAGCGGCGCGCCCGGCTTCAGCGCCTGAAGCGTTTTTTCCGCTTCCGGCGAGAACGGATACCGGGCGATCAGACCATCCGCCGGCGCGTCCCCGCCCGCTTCGGCGACGGCGTAGCCCGCCTCCGCCATCATCTTCCCCAGATACGGAAACCGCGCGTCCGTTTCCGCGATAGCCCACGTCATCAAATCCCTCCCTCTCGTTTCCACCCATTCTATGCCCGCGGGGCGCGGCGGGTGCGGGAAGGTGTTTTCGTCTTACAGAAAAGCGCCGCGCGCGGCTTCTTTCTATATAGAAGGAAGTCGCGCGCGGGCACGTTTTTTCGCGCCGTTTCCGGTGAAGGTCAGCCGCCTGAGAAATTTGAACAGAACGCTTCGCGGGCGAGAATGCGGGCATGGTTTTCCGCGCCGCGTTCCGCGAAGGTCACGCGCGGAGTCCGTCAGCCGCCTGAAAAATTGGAAAGGAACGCTTCGCGGGCGAAGAACAGCTCGAGCCGGGCGGTGCGGACGGCGGAGGCGAAGTAACGCGCGTCGGCGGGGCCGCCTGTCAGCGCGGAGACGGTTTTGCGCGCCGCGTCCAGACGGCAGAACGGGACGCGTTCCGCGAAGGTCACGCGCGGAGTCCGTCAGCCGCCTGAGAAATTCGAAAGGAACGCTTCGCGGGCGAAGAACAGCTCGAGCCGGGCGGTGCGGACGGCGGAGGCGAAGTAACGCGCGTCGGCGGGGCCGCCGGTCAGCGCGGAGACGGTTTTGCGCGCCGCGTCCAATCGGTCGGACAGGCCGCGCGTCAGGCGTTCGCCGTGGTCGCCGACGGCCTTCGTCAGGTCGTCCCGCGCCGTTTTCAGCTCGTAGGCCGCCAGCGCGCATTCGTTTTTCGCGTTCGCGGGCGTGAGCGCGTCCGCGTCCAGCCGTTCGGCGAGGTCGGTCAATGCGTCCTCGCAGGCGGTCAGCGCCCGATAGCCGCGCTCGAACGCGTCGATCTGCGCGTCCGTGGCCGTCATGGTCACAGAAAGCCCGGAAAAGCGCGCGGAGACCACACCCGCGTCGATGCCCTGCTCCCGCAGCCGCGCCGCAGCCGCGCGCGCGTCGGATGCGGCGGCATACGCGCTGCCCACGGCCAGCACCGCGCCGTCGGATTCATAGAGATACCCCGCCGCGCCGCGGTTGGCGTAGCGGGACGCGCCCAGCCGCGCGTCGGCCATCGTCGCGTACGCGCCGGTGTAGACCAGATGGCTTTCGCCGCCCGAAAGCGTCAGGCTCCGCGTGAGGCGGACGGCCACGCGCGCCGCTTCCTCCAGCTCGGCCTCGCGCGCCTTCGTGCGGCACACCGAAACCAGCATGCCGAGCATCACGAAAAAGGTAATCAGAAAGGCGACGAGCACCGTGAGCGTATGCGCGCGTTCGCGGGGAACGCTGGTTCGAATCATTCGTTTTTCGCCTCCCGCCCAACAAAATTCAAAATCACGTCCGCTGTCCGGTTGCGCCGGCGCGCGGTTTGCGGTATAATGGACGCATCCAGAATATACGTGGGAGGTCTTACAAAGATGAAAAACTTTATCGTCGGCGCTCAGCTTTATTCCGTCCGCAGCCTCGCGCAGAATGCCGAGGATCTGAAAAAGACCCTTGCCAGCCTGAAGGAAATGGGCTACAACACCTGCCAGCTGTCCGGCCAGAGCCGCGACATCCCGGATGAGGTCGTGGCGGACATCCTCGCGGAGACCGGCATGAAGGCCGTCGTCACCCACAACTCCATGCAGGACTTTGAAGAGGGCTTCGACGCGCTGGTCGCCCGTCACCACAAATGGAACTGCAGGTACGCGGGTCTGGGCGCGATGCCGGCGGAATACCGCGAGAACGCCGAGGGCTTCCTGCGCTTCGCGAAGCACGCCAACGAAATCGCCGAGAAGCTGCACGACAACGGCCTGACGTTCGTCTATCACAACCATGCCTTCGAGTTCTGCCGTCATGACGGCGTGCTCGGCATGGACATCCTGTTTGACAACTTTGGCCCGCACACCCAGTTCGAGCTGGATTCCTACTGGGTACAGGCCGGCGGCTGCAACCCCGTGGACTGGTTCTACAAGGTAAACGGCCGCATGGAGGTTGCGCACTTCAAGGATATGATGGGAACCAACGGCTTCAACCCGCACCAGACGATGGTGCCCGTGGGCAGCGGCAACCTGAACTGGGCCGCGCTGAAGAAGGCCTGCGAGGAGACCGGCGTCATCTACGCCGAGGTCGAGCAGGACAACGCCGCCATGATGGAAGACCCGCTGGGTCAGATGAAGCGCTCCTGCGAGTTCCTGAAAAAGAACGGCTTCAACCTGTAATGTTTTCCGAAACGGATATTCAGATGATGCGATTCGCGCTTGAGGAAGCGCGAATCGCATTTGCAGAAGGAGAGATTCCGGTGGGCGCGGTCGTCGCGGACGGCGAACGCGTGCTTGCCCGCGCGCACAACCGCCGCGAGACGGACGCGGATCCCTGCGCCCACGCGGAAATCCTCGCCCTGCGAAAGGCCGCCGCCCATTTGGGGCGCTGGCGGCTTCAGGGACTGACGCTCTATGTGACGCTGGAGCCGTGTCCGATGTGCGCGGGCGCGGCGGAAATGAGCGGGCTCGCTCGCGTGGTATACGGCGCGAAGGACGCGCAGTACGGCTGCTGCGGCAGCGTGTACCGGCTGACCGAGGATCCCGCTTTTCCCACATACTGCCCCGCCGACGGGGGCGTGCTGGCGGACGAATGCGCCGCGCTGGTCAGACAGTTTTTTCAAAACAGACGCGTTTCCCATGAAAAATAACCATTTCATTGCGCGCCGCGGTGGTTGACAGGGCGTTTGCAATGATATACTGAAGGCAGAGAGCATCGGAAGCCGGGCGGCCTTCGACTTCCGTGCAGCGCAGTTTCTCCCGGGGGGCTCCGCTTTTTTTCCGGCGGACGGCTTTCCGGGCTTTTCCGGATACCCCAATGCGGGCGTCCGAAGCGGGAAGAGCGGGCTTCCCGCGCCCCTCGCTTTTTGAGGGGAAAGCCTGCCTGCGAACATGACGCGCGGGCGCAGCCACAGCGCGTTGAAAGCATAGAAACTTTTTATATTTTTGAAAAGGAGGGCTATATGGCCAAAAAGACAGACAACTCGGCTTCACGCCGGTCACAGAGGGAGCGCGCGGGCGCGAAAAACCGGCTTCGCATCATCCCGCTGGGCGGGCTGGGCGAAATCGGCAAGAACATGACCGCGTTTGAATACGGAGACGACATCATCGTCGTCGACGTGGGCTCCATCTTTCCCCGCGAGGATATGCCGGGCGTCGACCTCGTGATTCCCGACATTTCCTACCTTACCATGAACCGCGGCCGCGTGCGCGGCTATCTGATCACGCACGGGCACGAGGATCACATCGGCGCCGCGCCCTACGTGCTGCGCGAGGTTCCCGCCCCGGTGTACGCCACGCGGCTGACCGCGGCGCTGATCGAGAGCAAGCTCAAGGAGCACAAGCTGCTGGGCAGCGTGGAAATGAACGTCATCGCGCCGCACGACACCGTGACGCTGGGCGTGTTCCGCGTGGAATTTCTCAAGGTGAGCCATTCCATCGCCGGAGCCTGCGCGCTGGCGATTCATACGCCGGTTGGCGTGGTCGTGCATACGGGCGACTTCAAGGTGGACTTTACGCCCATCGACGGGCAGCTGATGGATCTGGGACGCTTCGCCGCGCTGGGCAACGAGGGCGTGCTGGCGCTGATGGCGGACTCCACCAACGTGGAGCGCCCCGGCTACACGATGAGCGAGCGCAAGGTGGGCGAAACGTTCAATAACCTGTTCGACCACGCGCGCGGGCGCATCATCATCGCCATGTTCGCCTCGAACGTGCACCGCATTCAGATGGTGGCCGACGCGGCGTACCGGCGCGGGCGCAGGCTGTGTCTGGTCGGCCGAAGCATGGTCAACGTGGCGCGCATCAGCATGCAGCTGGGCGAACTGCGCGTGCCGGACGGCTGGCTGGTCGGCGCGGACGATCTCGACCGCTACTCCGACGAGCAGCTGGTGGTGCTGACCACCGGCAGCCAGGGCGAGCCGATGAGCGGCCTGAGCCGCATGGCGTTCTCCGAGCACAAGAAGCTGGAGATTCGGCCGACGGACATGGTGATTATCTCCGCCACGCCCATTCCCGGCAACGAGAAGAGCGTGTCGCGCGTGATCAATCAGCTGGTGCGCACCGGCGCGGACGTGATCTACGAGGCGCTGGCCGAGGTGCACGTGTCCGGCCACGCGCGGCAGGAGGAGCTCAAGCTCATCCACGCGCTCACCAAGCCGAAGTTCTTCATTCCCGTGCACGGCGAATACCGGCATCTGTACCACCACGCGAACCTCGCCATCTCCATGGGCATGCCGCCGGAGAACGTGATGATTCCCGACACCGGCACGGTGATCGAGCTTACGCCCGACGAAATGCGCGCGACCGAGACCGTGCCCAGCGGCGCGGTGCTGATCGACGGACTGGGCATCGGCGACGTGGGCGAAGCCGTGCTGCGCGACCGCAAGCATCTGGCCGAGGACGGCCTGATCATCGTCGTGATCGGCCTTGACCACGAAACCGGCGCGCTCGCCAGCGGCCCGGACATCGTAAGCCGCGGGTTCGTATACGTGAAGGAAAACGAGGACATCATGGACGGCGCGCGCGCCACGGTGCAGCGCGTGCTGGAAACGCGGCTGGATCAGGTGAATTCCACGGGGGCGCTGAAGGACGCGATTCGCGAGGCGCTTTCGAGGTATATTTATGATACGATTCGCCGGAATCCTATGATTCTTACCATTATCGTATAAACGCGAATCGCGAGATGGACGGGGGAGCAAGCTCCCCCGCCACTGCCACCCCCTCGGAAAAGGATACGATTTCCTGCGGAAATCGTTTTGATTGGAAGTTCGAGAGGTTGCGACCCTCTCGAGCACACCCGGAGGCGAAGGGGACGGATTCCCCTCCGCACCACCCTTTCTCAGATTCCGCTGAAATCCTTCGGATTTCCGGGCGCGGAATCTGCAAGGAAGCGATTTTTTCTCCGGGGGACAAGCCCCCTGCGAAAAAATCAGCACCCGGGGCGACCAACCGAAATCTTCGATTTCGCTTGGTCGGTCGCGAAGCGGCTTGCTTGCCCTTTGGGCAAGCAACCTTTCCGACGCGCAGGTCGCCGCCCTCGATTGGAAGTCGAGAGGGTTCACACCCTCTCGAGCTCTCCCGGAGCTGTTCTGGCGAAGATTTTAGTTCCCGACGAAGCAGGCTGTTCTCCTGACGGCTTTGTTTCCGACGACACGAGCGTGGGGCGCTCTGCTCCCCTACACCCCCTCGGGCGACGGAGCGAGAGGGTTGTGACCCTCTCGCGCTCTCCCGGGAATACTCTGAACACACAATTTGAACCAACGGACGGTTTCATACGTCTACAGGGAGAAAATACTATGAACATTCTTGACGAAGCGCACGCGCTGGCGCGGCACCTGAAGGAAACCGAGGAATATCAGACGTACATCCGTCTCAAAGAGGTGGCGTACGCGGATTCCACCAATGAAACGCTTCTGAACGAATACAAGCGCATGCAGTTCCGTTTGCAGACCATCTCGGCAGGCGGAGGGCAGCCGGACAGCGAGGACATGGAGAAGTTCTCGCGCATCGCGTCGCTGCTTCAGCTGAACGAGGACGCGCGCAATTATCTGCTGGCGGAGCTTCGCTTCCAGCGGATCCTTGCGGACGTCTACAAGATTCTGGGCGAGGTTGCCGGCATCGATCTGGACGCGCTCGCCCAGGCCTGACGGAGGAAACACATGGCAGCACGTTCCCGACGCGGCGGCAAAAAGAAGACCAGCCGCCTGTTTGAATCCCGGCGCTATACCCGCGAGACGGTATACCGCGACCGCGAGTACGGCATGTTCTGGTACGCGTGGCTCTGGCAGCTTCTGCGGCCGGTGCTGATTTTCGCATGCTCCCTGCTGATCGTGGTGGGCATCGCGTCCACGGCGTGGAATAAGCTCTACAACGGCTACATCGCCGCCACGGAGCCGGGCAACAGGGAGACGCCCGGGTTCACGATCTCGTCCGGCGAATCCGTTTCCCGCATCGGCGAGAATCTGGAAAAGCAGAGCTACATCCGTTCGGCGCGGCTGTTCAAATACTACGTTCAGTTCTACGGGCTGACCAACGAGCTGCAGTCCGGCGTGTATTATCTTTCGCGCGACATGAACCTGTTCGACGTGGTGACCCAGCTTTCGTCCGGAAAGGGCGTGAGCGAGCGCACAATCCGCATCATTCCCGGCTGGACGTGCGAGGACATCGCCGACTATCTGGTCACCGTGGGCGCGATCGACAGCCGCGACGACTTCCTGACCGCCTGCAAGAATTACCAGAACTATCAGGCCTACTCCATCGCGCTGATCAACGCGGACGAAAAGGCCGACCTGACCAGGCGCACCTATCCGCTGGAGGGCTACCTCGCGCCGGATACCTACCGCGTGTACCTGTCCGCCGACGCGGATTCCATCATCCGCACGCTGCTCACGCAGACCGACCGCGTATACCAGACCCTGTTCGACAACGACGCGACCTACGACGAAAACGGCAACATGATCACCGAGGCCGGGAAAAACGGCACCGACAGCGTGACCCTGACCGACGACGAGATTTTCATCCTCGCGTCCATCATCGAAAAGGAAGCGACCACCCTCGACGATATGAAGAAGGTAAGCGCCGTCTTCTATAACCGCCTCGCCGCCGGCATCAAGCTGCAAAGCGACCCGACCGCCACCTACCTGACCGGCGTGAAGCGGCTGGCGCTCACGGAAAAGGATACCTCCGTGGATACCGCCTACAATACCTACCGCATCTCCGGCCTGCCGGTGGGCCCGATCTGCAACCCCTCGAAGAACGCGCTGACCGCCGCGCTCCACCCGGACGAAACCTTCCTTGCGCAGAACTACCTGTTCTTCTGCGCCGCGGAGCCCGGCGCCGGCAAGCTCGCCTTCGCCCAGACCTACGAGGAGCACGCGCGCAACGTGGCAGCCTACCGCCCGCTGTGGGAGGCCTACGACCGCGAGCAGGGCAACTGACGATTTTTGAACCCCCCGGTCGGAGTCCGCATGGATTCCGGCCGTTTTCCTTTCGGAGCCTTTGATTTTTTAAGAAATTTCCCTCGGGGCATTGACAAAACCGGGAGCAAATGTTATACTACGCTAACTCTTTGCGCTGCGCAGGATTTCCGTGAAAACGGGAAAAGGCGTGCGGACGGGAACGCGTTCGCGCGCATACACAGTACAAACTGAGCAGGCCGCGGTTTCTTTGGAAATCGGTCGGCCGGGTTACCGAGCGTAACAGCAGGACGAAGTTCGCGTCTCTGCGGGACAGATTGACTGGTTCCGCGCAGACGCGTTTTTTCTTCGCAGGCAGGGGGCCGGAGAGGGCGTTCGTCATAGTCTGTTTCGGGAGGGATTTTTTTATGGATGAAAAGAAGATCATTCGCCAGATTTCTACCGTGGGCATTGCGGGAAACGTGGCGCTGGTGGCGTTCAAGATGTACGCCGGTATCGCGGGACATTCGCCCGCCATGGTGTCCGACGCGGTGCATTCGCTGTCGGACGTGTTCGCTACGCTGATTGCGTTTATCGGCGTACGGCTGTCCCTGAAGGCGGCGGACGAACAGCATCCGTACGGGCACGACCGCATGGAGTGCGTGGCTTCGCTGCTTCTGGGCTGCATCCTGCTGGCCACGGGCGTGGGCATCGGCATAAGCGGCGTGCGGACGATTCTCGCCGGGCACTACGACCAGCTGGCCGTGCCCTCGCGCATCGCGCTGATCGCCGCCGTCGTGTCCATCGTGGTGAAGGAGGCCATGTTCTGGTATACGCGCTATTTCGCGAAGAAGCTCAATTCCTCCGCCTTTATGGCCGACGCGTGGCACCACCGCTCCGACGCGCTCTCGTCGGTCGGCTCGCTGATCGGCATCGGCGGCGCGATGCTGGGCGCGCCGGTGCTGGAGCCCATCGCCTGCGTGGCCATCTGCCTGTGCATTCTGAAGGTCGCCTATGACATTCTGAAGGACGCCGTGGAGAAGATGCTGGACACCGCGTGCGACGAGCAATATGAAGCCGACCTCGGCAGCTTCATAAGGGCGCAGGAGGGCGTAAAGACGCTCGACAAGCTGCGCACGCGCAAGTTCGGCAACAGGATTTACATCGACGCGGAGATCGGCGTAGACGGAGAGCTGCGCCTGCGCGACGCGCACGCCATCGCCGAGCGCGTGCATAACGCCGTGGAAAAGCAGTATCCCAACATCAAGCATATCATGATTCACGAGAACCCGGCCTGACGACGGGGCGGGGGAGCGTCGCTCCCCCTGACCCCCTCAAGGAGCCTTAGGAAAACTCGGATTTCGCCGAATGTACGGCGAAATCGACGGCATTTATAACAGGCAAACAGACCGCCGCGCCCGGTGCTTTCTTCCGGGCGCGGCGGTCTGTCTGAATGTGGGGATTATCTTTTACTTCACAGCGTTGACCAGCTCCACGCAGGCGGCGTGAACCTTGGATGCGAGCTCCATGCTGGCGGCGGTGGCGGTCTCGGCGGTGAGGGTTTCGGGGTTCATCTGGGCGAAGGTTTCGTAGCACTCCGTCTGAAGGGCGGCGAGCTTGTCGGTGATGGCGATCTTCTGCTCGTCGGTCAGACTTCCGGCCTCATAGAGGTTGGACAGCGCGTCCATCGTCCAGTATACAGAGTCGGCCCAGTCCGCGGGGAGCGCGCAATAGCCTTCGACCGGCACGCGCTCGCCGTTTTCGTTCTTCTGGTACTTGGTGGTGGGATAGGCCACATCGGCGGTTTCGGGCTTTCCGGCGGCGAATTCGGCCGGCAGCGTGCTCAGCTTGTAGCCCTCGTAGGTGTCCGTGGTCAGCATGGGATAGTAAGGAACGAACACACTCAGCGCCGCGTCGTCCATGGCGACCCATTCCACGGTGTCGGTCAGGCTGTCCTGCGCGGAAATCGCGAAGATGTGGGCTTCGAGGTTGCGGGTGGAGCCGATTCCGGCGATGTGATAGTACTTCACGAAGTCGTCCACGGTGTAGGCGTGATCGAGCACGATGGAGGTGTGCATCGGCATGATGTCGCCCTCGGCGTTCACGTTGGAGATCGTGTAGTCGGATACGGCGGGCTCGTCCTTGGCCGTTTCGGCGTTAAAGAACTTGAGCGCGTTCACCATGCGGCTTCCGGTGCTCTGGTCGGCGTTGTAGGAGGCCACATAGTCGATGGTGTTGGCTTCCTTGTCGCCCACGTAGGAGCCGGCCTTTTCCGCCACGGCGATGACGTCCTTGGAGGCGATGACGTTTTCCGTGTCGTCCAGATCGATCAGGCCGATGATGGACATGTTCGGCTGGGCGAAGGCCATCGAGGACGACAGCTTCAGCGCCACATACTGGGTGCCGGAGGCGTTTTCAATATACCAGGTTTCCTTGTCGTCGGCGATGAAGACGCCGGAGCCGCCCGCGCAGCCCGCCGTGTCGTAGATGCTCAGAAGCAAGTCGACCGCTTCCTTCGCCGTGGACGCTTCGCTGAGCAGCACGGTGGGGATTTCGGCTTCCTCGATGCCGGTGTCCAGATAGGGATCGGCCTCGTAGATGACATCGGAACAGCCGATGGTCTCGGTGGCGCTCACGGTCACGCCCATCTCGTTGGTGCCGCCCGCCTGATAGGGCGTGTGGGCGTGGGTTCCGCTGCAGTCCGGACACTCGTTATTGACCGCCGCGCCGTTGTCGTCGCTGAAGGCGGTGTAGCTGTAGCTGTCCTTTTTGAAGGTGTAGGTGAAGCCGTAGCAGCCGGCGTATTCCTCGCCGGCCGTGTGCTTTCCGGCGGGGCTCACGTAAAAGAGCTTGTTGTAGCTGTTGGAAATATCCTCGGAACGGGCGAACATCGTTGTTCCGTCCGCAGTCAGGTCGGAGCCGACGTAAATCGCCGTGCACGCCATGGCGCTGACGGAGGACAGGCACAGAATCAGAGCGATCATCGAGGTTACCAACTTTTTCATTTTCGAGTTCAACATGTTTGCGTCCTCCCTTTGGTTGATGGACGTATTATAATGCAAGTTTATGCGCTTGTCAAGGGATTTCGTGCATATTTATTCTGTTAATTTCGCATTTCGATGCATAATTACGAATATTCTCTGCATAACAAATAAAAAGGAAGCGAACGCCGCCGCGCCCGCTTCCTTCCCGCATCTGCCAATCTTCTGCTATTTTACTGCTAATCTTAGGACGACACAAATAGTTCATTCCTCCAGCCTGCGCCGGAAGCCGTCGGTCATCAGGGTTTCGCCGTTCGGGAGCACCCAGAGCGCGTCCGCGCCCGCGCTTTCCGCGGCGGCGCGCGATTCCTCGATGGGCAAAAGAAACAGGCGGGTGGAGAGTAGGTCGGCCGCTGCGGGGTCTTTGCAGACGACGGTGACGGAGGAATAGAAATTCCCGGGCATGAGGGTTTCCGGATCGATCAGGTGGTGGTAGCGCAAGCCGTCCCACTCGAAAAAGCGCTGATACACCGCGCTGGTCACGACGCTTTCGTCCTTCACGCGCAAAATTCCCAGCGAATCCGACGCGGAAAACGGGCTCTGCACCGCCACGCGCCAGAAGTCGCGCCCGTCCGGCGCGCCCGCGCAGGCCACGATGCCGCCCAGATTCACCAGCACCGCACCCTCGCCCAGCGCCTTCAGCGCTTCCCGCGCGGCGTAGCCCTTGCCGACCGCGCCGGGATCGAGCTTCAGAAGCGGGTCGGCGAAGAACACCGTGCGCGCCGCCTCGTCCAGAATCACATCACCAAAATCCGTATGCAACGCCGCGGCGCGCAGCGCTTCCTCCGAGGGCGGCGGCCCGCCGGCCTCCCGCGCGTCGTGCCACAAATTCAGCACCGCGCCCATGGCGATGTTGACCGTTTCGCCCGCATCCAGACGGTTGTCGCGATACCACAGGAGCATGTCGAACAGCACGTCCTCCGCTCTCACGGGCGCTTCGGCGGCATGCAGGTTCACATAGTACAGGTTGTGAAGCCCCTCGTACCCATGATACGGATCGAGCGCGCGGTCGATTTCCTCCAGCCGCCGCCACATGGGCTCCGTGCGCCGCCCAAACGCGTCCTCGCTCTCCGCGTACGCGCTGACACGGCACACGGTATCAAACAGGTCGTAACGCGCCTGCTCGTATTTTTCCACGCGCCCGCAGCCGGAAAGGAGCGCGCAAAGAAGAAGCGCCACCAAAGGAAGCGCAGCGCGCCTTGTCATGAGATCGTCACCACCCCGCCCGTCTGATTTGCCCGAAACGCCGGCTGGAAGGAATCTTTTCCGCAGCCCGACAGAAAACGAAAGTCCTTCCACCCCGAGCCGCAAACGCAGAAAAGAAGTCCTCTGTCCCTTGAGGGGGTGCAGGGGGAGCGACGCTCCCCCGCCCTCCGCAGCCCGACAGAAAACGAAAGCTCGTCCACCCCAAGCCGCAAACGCAGAAAAGAAGTCCTCTGCCTCTTGAGGGGGCGCAGGGGGAGCGACGCTCCCCCGCCCCTCGTACCCCACTTACACCCGGAGTGTCTTCCCTGCCGTCACAAGGCACACGTCGCTCTCCGCGACCTCCCGCCCGGTAATGCGCTCAAGCGCCTTCGCGTACAGCGCCAGCTGCGGCCGATACCGCTCAAGCAGCGCCTGCTCGTCGTCGGCACGGTCGGTTTTATAGTCGACCAGCACCCACTTCCCGTTCTCAAGGAAGCACAGGTCGACCGAGCCCTGCACGATGATCTCGCTGGTCTCGGGCGCGTCCGGCACGGCTTCGCGCGCGGGCATGCGCAGATTGAATCGCCATTCGCGCTCCACCACCTCGGCGGCCAGCAGGCGCTGACCGAGCGGAGACGCGAGGAACGCGGCCAAAACCGCCGGGCGCACCGCGTCGGCCTCCGCGCCGGAGAGCCGTCCGCTTGTGCGCATGCCGTCCAGCTGCCGCTTCGCTTCGTTCAGGTATTCGCCCGCCGGAAGCGCACGGAACGGCGCGTAGTCCAGCGCCCGAAGCGCCGCGTGCACGGCGGTGCCGCGCTCCGTAGCGGTCAGGCTCCGCTCCTGCAGGAAGGCCGGGCGCTCCACGACGTCCGGCATGGCCTCCGCGCCCACCACCTCGCGCGCCAGACCGGAGGCCGTCAGTTTGACCGGCGCGTGCGCATCGTTCGCGTGCGGATAGCGCCAGAGCAGCGCGTCCAGCACGTGCGGGTTCGCGTATTTCGCGTCCAACGCTTCCTCCAGCGCGTCCAGCGGAGAAACCGCGTTCTCGCCGTTTTCGCCATTGCCCGCACCCGCGCCCGGCGCGAACACGCGCACGTTCACGCGCGGCTCCTTCCCGGACTCGCCGCCGCCCAGCGCCTGCGCGCCGGGGCAGCCGTAGGCCGCGGCGGCCACGATATCCAGGAAGCTCTTGTATATGCTGCTTTCCCGCGCGGCGATGCGCCACTGGGTGCATTTCGCGCTCAGGCTGGCCACCGTGCCGGTCAGGATCAGGCGCGACTTGGCGCGGGTGAGCATCACGTACAGGATGCGCAGTTCCTCGGCGCGGGACTCAAACGTCTCCTGCGCCGTGATGGCCTGCCGGGCGATGGTGTCGCGGCAGGTCGCCCGCGCTTCGTCCATGTATTTGAGCGCCGGGCCGAGGTCGCGGTGGGAGAGCAGGTTGTCGCTCGCGCGGGTCGAATGCAGCCGCCGCCCCAGAAGGGAGCAGAACACTACCGGAAATTCCAGACCCTTGCTCTTGTGCGCCGTCATCAGGCGCACCACGTCGTCGTTTTCGCCCAGCACGTGCGCCGCGTCGCCGTCACCACGGGCGCGCATATCCTGCGCGTATTCGATGAATTCCGCCAGCGACCCGCCCACAGACTGCTCATACGCCGCCGCGCGGGCGCACAGCACGTCCAAATTCGCCTGTCTCTGCGAGCCGCCGGGCAGCGCGCCCACGTAGGCGTAGAAGCCGGTGTCGGACAGGATGCGCCGAATCAGCGCGGGCAGGCTCATGGCTCTGGAAAGCACGCGCCAGTCGTCCAGACGGCGCAGAAACTCGTCCGCCCGCGGCTGACTCTCCCGCGCGGAAACCACCGCGTCGCAGAAGCTGCCCGTCGGGCACGCGGCGCGGATCTCCGCCAGATTCGTCGTGGTCAGCCCCACGATCGGCGAGCGCAGCACGGAAATCAGGTCTACGTCGCGCCGCCGGTTGGCGATCAGCTTCAGCGCGGACATGACCTCCATCACCTCCAGCGCGTCGAAATAGCTTTCGGACGCGTCGGCGTAGGCGGGAATGCCGTCCGCGGCCAGCACGGACGCGAGATGGTTCAGCGCGCCGACGCGCACGCGCGTAAGCACGCAGATGTCGCGATAGCGCAGGCGCGGGTTTTCCGCTTTCAGCTCATGAATGCGCCGCGCGATCACAAGGCCCTCGCGCTCCGCGTCGTTTAATTCGTCCTCGTCGTCCTCCGCGTCCGCGGCGTCCTCGTCGCGCGCGCCCTTGTTCACGATCAGAAGCTCCGTCGCGTCGTCCTCGCCCTCAAACGACGCGCCCTGATACAGCTTCGCGTCGTCGTCATACAGAATTTCGCTGTCCCCGCCGGTCATGACGCGCGCGAACACGTGGTTCACAAAGTCGATCACGCACCCGCGCGAGCGGAAGTTCTGCCTGAGCACGATCAGCCGCCCGCCGTCGCCCGCGCGGTAACGCGCGTATTTTTCGAGGAACAGGCTGGGCTCCGCGGCGCGGAAGCGGTAGATCGACTGCTTCACGTCGCCCACCATGAACCGGTTGTCGCTCCGCACGATGCGGTTCAGGATGGCCTCCTGCACGTCCGACGTATCCTGATATTCGTCCACGAACACATAGGCGAACTTCGCGCGCACGCTCTCGGCCACGCGGTCGTCGGACAGCGCCGCGAGCGTATATCGCTCCAGATCGGAAAACGTCAGCGCCGCGCGGGCGAGCTTTTTCTCTCGCAGACGGCGGTCGAGGTCGAGCGCCAGCGCGTACAGCCTGCGCATCGCGGGAATCCCGGCGCGAATGTCGGCCAGCGACTGGTCGGGATCGAGCGCCACGGCCTTCCGCGCCGCGTCCAGCTGGGTCTTCACGCGCTTGCGCACGGTCACTACCTCGTCCCGCAGCGCGGTCTCGTCCGGCGACGGCGCTTCGCCGCGCCTGCCGCCGGTTTTCGGGCGCGCCTGCTTGAAGCCGTCCAGCGCCCATCTCAGGTCGCGATAGGACAGGGACAGCATGGCTTCGATCGCTTCCTCGTCCTTCTCCATGGCTTCCATGTAGTTGGCCGGCCCCTCCGGAAGCGACGCGCGCTCCCTGCCGCAGCGATTGCACGCCAGCGCCTCGCGGATGCGCGCGTGGGCGGCGCGCTCCAGCACGCTCAGCCACGCTTCGCCGTCGCCCTCCATGCGCTCGAACGCTTCGTCCATCCAGCCCTCCGCGTCCGGCCGCTCGCGCAGAAAGCGATACATTTCCAGCGCCAGCGCGCGCACCTTCGCGGGGCCGCGGGCGTAGTCCAGCGCGTCCATGTCCGCGCCGCCCGCCTTATACGCGTCCTCCAGCGCCTCGTCCATGGCGCGATCCGTCCACTGCCTGTCCTCCGCGTCGTCCAGCACGCGGAACTGCGGGTCTACGCCCGCCGCCTCGAAATTCTGCCTGAGCACCGATGTGCAGAACGAATGCAGCGTGGAGATCGACGCGCTTTCCAGCCGCTCCGCCTGCTCGCGGGCGCGCGCGTCTCCCTGCGCGGCGCGCTCGGAGAACCGCCTGCGCAGCTTCTCGCGCATGTCGGCGCTGGCGGCGCGGGTGAAGGTGACGATCAGCATCTCGTCCACGTTCGCGCCCTCCTCCACCAGCCGGCTCACGCGCTCCACCAGCACGCTCGTCTTGCCCGAGCCCGCCGCCGCCGCCACCAGCAGATTGGTTCCGCGCGCCTCAATCGCGCCCGCCTGATCCTTCGTCCATCGCATGCAACCGCCTCCGTCCCTGCACCTGTATCTCTCATGAGAAAGTATTTCGCCGCCGCCCGCGCGAAATCCTGCCGGCGGGAAATGTGTAAAAACTCGCCCCGAAAGATTGCGTCCGTCCCCGGAAAGTGGTATGATTAGTATGCATTATGATAGGGGAGGAAGCGGTTCATCATGAAACTCAATCTCAAGTCCCTGGAAAATAAGGCCGTGTGGCTCGAAAAGGGCTATAAGCTGCCCGAGTTCGACATCGAAAAGGTAACCAAGGCTACGCACGAAAACCCCGAGTGGATTCACTTTGGCGCGGGCAACATTTTCCGCGCGTTCCTCGGCGGCGTGGCGCAGCGTCTGCTGAACGCGGGCGAAATGAACACCGGCATCGTCGTGTTCGAAGGCTTCGATCCCGAAATCGTGGAGAAGGCCTATCGTCCGTTCGACAACCTGTGCGTGAACGTGACGCTCGTATCCACCGGCAGCGTCAAAAAGGAAGTGCTCGCCTCCGTGGTCGAGTCTCTCACCATCAACGACGACGCGCGCGCGATTGAAATCTTTGAAAATCCGTCCCTGAAGATGGTGTCCTTCACCATCACCGAAAAGGGCTACACCCCCGCCTTCGCCAGGCGCGACGCGGACGGCAAGCCGGAGGACGCGAAGGGCCTGATGGGCTACCTGACCAAGCTGGTCTACAAGCGCTACCTGAAGAACGCGCAGCCCATCGCGCTGGTGAGCATGGACAACTGCTCCCACAACGGCGAGAAGCTGGAAACCGTCGTCAAGATGGTGGCGGACACGTGGCATAAGAACGGCCATGTGGACGCGGGCTTCATCGACTATCTGAACACCAAGGTCACCTTCCCCTGGACGATGATCGACAAGATCACTCCCCGTCCGGACGCGAACGTAATGAAGGTGCTCGCGGATGACGGCTTCGAGGACGGCGGCCTGATCGGCACCTCCAAGAACACGTTCACCTCCGCCTTCGTAAACGCCGAGGAGAAGGAATACCTCGTCATCGAGGACAGGTTCCTGAACGGCAGGCTGCCGCTGGACAAGGCGGGCGTGTACTACGCCACCCGCGAGACCGTCGAGCGCGTGGAGCGCATGAAGGTCACCACCTGCCTGAACCCGCTGCACACCTGCCTGGCCGTGTTCGGCTGCCTGCTGAACTTTGAAACCATCTGGCAGGAGATGAACGACGAGGATCTGAAGGCGCTGGTCAACCGCATCGGCTACGTCGAGGGCATGCCGGTCGTGACCGACCCGGGCATCATGTCCCCCAGGACGTTCTTAGGCGAGGTGCTCACCGTGCGCCTGCCCAACTGCTTCCTGCCCGACACGCCCCAGCGCATCGCCACCGACACTTCCCAGAAGCTGTCCATCCGCTTCGGCGAGACGATCAAGGCGTATCTGGAAAAGGGCATGGACGTTTCCAACCTGAAGGGCATCGCGCTGGTCGAGGCCGGCTGGCTGCGCTACCTGATGGGCGTGGACGACAACGGCAGCGAAATGGCCATTTCGCCCGACCCGCGTCTGGACGAGATGAAGAGCCGCCTCGCGGGCGTGTCCTTCGGCCATAACGAGAACGCCGAGAAGGCGCTTACGCCCATCCTTGAGGACGAAAGCATCTTCGGCGTGAGCCTTGTGAAGGCCGGTCTCGCGGACAGCGTGATCGAGCACTTCAAGCGCATGAACGCCGCCCCCGGCGCCGTGCGCGCGGAGATCCATTCCGTCGCCATCGCATAACCCTCCGCCCCTCCGGCATAGCCTTGAAAAACGGGCTGTGCCGGAGGCGGTGTTTCTGTGCGAGAGGACATCATTGAACGGGTGGAAACCGCGGCCAGGTACATACTGGCCACCGGAGCGACCGTGCGCGAATGCGCGCGGGTGATGGGCGTGAGCAAGACGACGATTCACAAGGACATGCGCGAAAAACTCAAGCTCATTCATCCCGGCCTTGCCCGCGACGTGGGCGAGGTGCTGGACAAAAACCGCGCCGAAAGGCACCTGCGCGGCGGCATGGCCACGCGGGAGAAATATCATCGGCTGCGGACGGAGGAAGAACAGACAGATGCAGTGGGTATACGCCATTGACGCGGGCGGCAGCACGATGCGCGGCGCGGCCGCAGATCGGCCGGACGCGTTTCGGGAGTCGTCCCTTGTCGCCGCGCGCGGCGGGCAGAACGCGCCCATCGCGTGGGGCGATAAGGCGCTGGGCATTTACGGACGCGAGCCGGAGGATGTGCGCATCCTCCGCGCCGTGAAGGACGGCCTGCCCGCGGATATCGACCTTCTGGCCCGATGGGTCAAACGGCTGTACGGCGAAGCGGACAGGAAAACCGTTCGCAAAACCGGCGTGCTGCTGGCGCTCTCGCCCGCGGCGCGACCGGACGTGCGCGACGCGCTGAAAAAGCGCGTCATCGAAGAGGGCGTGCCCGGCGTGGGTCTGGTTCGCAGCGACCTTGCCTGCGCCATCGGCGCGGGCGCGGACGTGCTTGAGCCCCGATGCACGATGATCGTGGACGTGGGCGACGGGCACATGACCGCCTCGCTGATCGCGGGCGGACGCGTCGCGCGCTCGGAAACGCTGCCGTTCGGCATGGCGCGCGCCGACGAACGCCTGATGGCCGCGCTGCGCGAAAAGCTGGGCTGCGCCGTCGGCCCGCATACCGCGCGCGCGCTCAGGCACGAGCTGGGCGCGGTCAAAAGCATGAGCGGCGACACGGTGAGCGTGAAGCCGGTGTTCGACTTCGCGTCCTCGCTGCCCCGCAACCGGGAAATCCCCGCCGAGCTCGTGCAGGGCTGCGTAAACGAGGTCGTGAACGCGCTCCTCGACCTGCTCGCGCGCGTGACCGCCTTCGCCCCCGCGGCGCTGGCAGCCGACCTGACCGAGCACGGCATGATCCTTGCCGGCGGCGGCGCGCACCTGTTCGGGCTGGATATGCGCATCCGCGAGGCGCTGGGCGTCGACGCAACCACCGCCGAAGCCCCCGAGGAATGCGTCATCCGAGGCATGTGGAAGATTCTGAACAGCCGCGACCTGACCGCCGCCCTCGTCACCGACGTGATGGAGGAATCCCGCCGCTGATGAAACGCATCGTGAAAATCGGCTTCCGCCACGCAAATTCCGTCCCATTCCGCGCCCCCTCGCATCCCGCGCCGCAGTACGCGCGGGGGCTTCGCGCGCCCGCGAAACGGCCGCTGCGGGATGGCGACTGCTCCATTCGCGAACAACATTCCCGCGCACCCGCGGTACTCGACCGACAAACGCGCGAACGCGCGAGAGCCGTCGGCGCGTCTTTCCCGTTCTCCGCGCGGACAAGCCCACCCACGCAATCGCTGCCGGAAGTCGCGTATCTGCCGTATGCACCAGCGATACCCGAACGGCGAACGCGCGATTGCGCGGAAGCCGTCGGCGGAACGAAGGGAGCGTGCGCCGGATGAAACGCATCGTGAAAATCGGCTTCCGCCACGCGGATTCCGTCCCATTCCGCGTCCCCTCGCATCCTGCGCCGCAGTACGCACGACGGCTGTATGCGCCCGCGAAACTGCCGCTGTGGGAAAGCAACCTGTCAATTCGCGAACGACATTCCTGCGCGCCCGCAATACCCGAACGGCAACCGCGCGAACGCGCGCGCCGTCGGCGTGTTGTTCTCGCTTTCCGCGTAGACAAGCCCGTTCCAACGAGCATTGCCGGGAGTCGCGCGTCTGCCGTATGCGCATGCAGCACCCGAACGGCAAATGCGCAACGCGCGGAAGCCGTCAGCCCGTTATCCTCATTCTCCGCACGGACAAGCCCGCCCACGCAATCGCTGCCGGAAGTCGCGTATCTGCCGTATGCGCCCGCAATACCCGAACGGCGAACGCGCGAATGCGCGCGCCGTCGGCGTGTTGTTCTCGCTTTCCGCGTAGACAAGCCCGTTCCAACGAGCATTGCCGGGAGTCGCGCGTCTGCCGTATGCGCATGCAGCACCCGAACGGCAAATGCGCAACGCGCGGAAGCCGTCAGCCCGTTATCCTCATTCTCCGCACGGACAAGCCCGCCCACGCAATCGCTGCCGGAAGTCGCGTATCTGCCGTATGCGCCCGCGACACCCGAACGGCAAACGCGCGAACGCGCGGGAGCCGTC
>ENA-UOJG01001745-UOJG01001745.1-human-gut-metagenome-genome-assembly--contig:-C47-NODE-1745-length-21395-cov-18.416776_pt1 | contig 21395 bp, 19 predicted proteins | sample MGYA00242340_ERZ723887 | MGnify/ENA metagenome assembly ERZ723887 | reverse complement strand
CCTTGCAGTGGCCGATGTGCAGATAGCCGTTGGGCTCCGGCGGGAAACGGGTGTGGACGGTCATTCCCTGGAACTGACCACCCTCTGCGATGTCCTCGTCGATAAAGTTCAGAATAAAGTTTTTGCTCTCCGCTACCTCCTCGGTCTCAGGGGTATTGGTCTTTCTTTCCTCGGTCATTGTCTCACACTCCTTGTAGGTCGTATTATTTTGTGGTAAAAACCAGAATAGTATTATACTCGCTCCCTGCCGGGATTGCAATAGTTTTGCCGCGCTGGGCGCGCATTTTTACAGCGCGTCGAACTCCTCCCGGCTCAAAAGCAGGTTCAGGGCGTCCAGCAGGCCCGTGGTGGTCAGATGCTCCGGCAATTGCAGCGCCCGTATCAGCTCAGCACGGTGCGCCGCGCTGCCGGGGCCGATGAGGCCCTTGTCCATCAGATCGGCGCGGGTGATGCCCGCGCTCTGCTTCATGCGCTCCTCCCCCTCGAAGGTGGCGCCGCAGTTCCGCAGGGCCTGCAGCAGCACGTCGGGAGACATACCCTCCACGCCCAGCTTGCCCTCCTTGCCGCCCTTGCGCTTGCGGCGCTCCTTGCCCATCACATCGGGGACATACGCCTGCTTCACCTGCTCCGGCGGCAGCGCCCCCTTGAGATGATTGCGGATCACGAAGCCCGCGCCGTCGGGGTCGGTCAGCAGTATCATGCCCCGCTTCTCCGCCAGGCGGCGGAAATAGGCCAGCTTCTCCTTATCGCGGAACACGCCGAAGCCTTCGGTGGTCAGGATCACCGCGTCCACCACCTGAGACAGGGCGTTTTTGTCGTAGCGGCCCTCCACGATGATGGCCTCACGGATGCGGGGCTTCACCGCGCACCTGCCAATTCCATCAGGAACAGCTTCAGCTCCGCCTCGCTGTCCATGCCCCGCTCGCTCTTCATGCGGCGATCCAGCTTCTGGCAGCGCTTCACGGCGGTGCTGCACCACTCATGATCCACCTTTCTGGCAGCCTGCATCAGCAGCTTGGCGGGATAGTCGCTGCTCATGCCCCACAGCTGCTTCAGCCAGAAGCGGTCTTTCCCCGTATCCAACGCCATGCGGGCCGTATACAGCCGCCGCAGCTCCTTCCCCACCGCTGCCAGAATGACGATGGGCTCCGTCTGCATCCGCAGCAGATCAGACAGCACCCGCGCCGCGTCATCATACTTCCCGGCGGTGATGCAGTTGGTCATGTCGAACACGCGGGCATCCAGTATGGGGTCGGCCACGGCGTTGATATCGGCAATGGTGACGCGCTCCTGCTTGGCGTAGGCGGCGATCTTTTCGATCTCCGGCACCAGCTCCGTCATCAGCGTGCCGCAGGTGAACAGCAGATGGTCGGCGGTGGTGGGGTCGATGTCGTGGCCCAGTGCCGTGAACCGGCGGCGCAGCCAGTTGACCAGCTGCGTCCGCTCCTGCTGGGCGAACTCCACCACGCAGACATGCTTGTCCAGCGCGGCGCACAGCTTTTTCATCTTGCCGTCCCGCTTATACTCCAGCGTGTCGTAAATAAAAATCAGCGTGCAGTACTCCGGAAAGTCCTCCAGCAGCGCGATCAGGGCATTGCGCTGGCCCTCATCAAGCTTGAAGAGATCCATGTCCTCCACCGTCACCAGCGTGTGCTGGGCCATCATAGGCATGGCCTCCACCGCCTCGGTCAGCGCCTGCACCGACAGGCCCTTGCCGTTGAGGTGGTGGTCGTTGAACTCCTCGAAGCCCGCCGGGATCAGCAGCTGGCGCACCTGCTGCAGATAGCGGCTGCGGAGATACGTCTCCTCGCCGTGGAAGATATACACATTTTGCAGCTGCTCCGCCTTCAGATCGGCCTTCAGCTGGGTAAAACCTTTATTCTCCGCCATGTTCCTCTCCTTCGTGAATGGTGATGCTGCCCTCGGCATTGGTACAGCGTACCGCCGCGCCCACGCGCTCCAGCCGCTGGACGGTCTCCGGCGCGGGATGGCCGTAGCTGTTGTCACCCACGCTGATAATGGCGATCTCCGGCTTTATCGCCTCCAGAAACGCCTCGTCCGAGCTGTACTTGGAACCGTGGTGGCCCACCACCAGTATCTCAATATCCGGAATTGGGTACTTTTTCAGCAGCGCCCGCTCCGTGTCGCCCTTCATGTCGCCGGTGATGAGCACGTCAAAATCATTGGCGCTGCCCAGCACGGACAGGCCCTGCTCGTTGATGTCTCCCTCGCCCACCGGCGGATAGAGGGTCACCATAATATCACCCACCGCCACCAGCGTGGTGCGCCGGACCCACTCCACGGTGATGCCGTACCGGTCCGCCAGCTCCAGCAGCCGCTCCCGGACGCCGTATTCATCCTCCATGTCCGGCAGGTACAGGGTATCCACCTTCAGACGGCTCAGCAGCGTGTAGAGGCCGTTGGTGTGGTCGGCGTGGAAATGGGTGACCGCCACCGCCTTCAGATGGGAAAAGCCCATGGAAGTCAGTGCATCCGCCGCCACAGTGCCCGCGTCCACATAGCTGTTGGAGCTGCCGCAGTCCACCAGCATCGCCTGTCCGCCGGAGTACAGCGCCACGCTCTCGCCCTGCCCCACGTCCAGCACCGTCACGTTCATGTTGCCGCTGCGGTAAACGAGGGTATTGCCCCAGATGGCCAGTGCCAGCAGCGCCGCGCATGCCGCCGCGGCAAACAGGTACTTCCGCTTGCGCCAGCGCTTCACCGCCGCGCACAGGCCGAAGCCCATATAGGCTGCCGCCAGCCAGATACGCAGATAGAGATTGTCGAAATAGACCGCGTGATACCGCCAGCGGGTCAGGACGTAGGCGATCCACAGCACCAACCGGATCAGACCGTAGGATATCCAGCCCAGCGCCCTTGCCAGCGGCAGCCACACAAAGCCCGCCAGCACCGTGACGAAGGACGCCATGAAGGCGTAGCCCGCCAGAGGTACCGCCAGAAGGCTGGCCAGCGGCGACACCAGCGACAGCGTGTTGAAATAATAGGCCACCAGCGGCACGGTGCAGATCATAGCGCTCAGCGACACCGCCAGATTGGCGCAGCCGAAGGAGAGCACCCGCCGGATGTGCTTATTATCGCCCTGATACCAGTCGAAAAGCAGGTGATACAGCCGTCCCGACAGCAACACGATACCGAAAGTAGCGGCAAAGCTCAGCTGTAAGCTGACGGACGCGGCAGCAAAGGGGTTGGGCAGCAGGATCAACAGCAGCGCCGCGCCCAGACTGGTCAGGGGATCACCGTCCCGCCGGAACAGCGGCGCCAGCAGCAGAAAGCCCTGCATGACGCAGGCCCGCACCACTGACGGCGTCATGCCCACCATGCACATATAGAACACCAGCACCCCGATGGTCACGCCGCAGAACAGCCGCCGCCTGTGACGGGGCAGCAGCAGGGCCAGCAGCGTCACCAGAAAGGCGCAGTGCAGCCCCGAAACCGCAAACAGGTGGGCCAGTCCCGCGCCCCGCATGATGGTATAATCCTCGTCGGAGATATCGTATTTATCGCCGGTCAGCTCGGCAGTCACAAAGGCGGCGATCCGCTCATCCGGCCAGATGGCCCGTATCCTCTCCTGAAAGGCCCGGTTCATCCGGACAGGCCACCACCGGGCGCTGTCCGCCGTGCCCTCCTCCACGGAAAGCTCACCCTTCTGATACAGCAGGGCAAAGACACCCCGCGAGGTAAAGGTAGTCAGCCGCGTATCCCGGATATGGGCGGCGTCGTTCCACTTGGCCGTACCGGACACCGTATTGCCCGGCCGCAGCTCCAGCAGCGATGCGTCGCCGTACAGGGTGGCCTTCCGCAGCAGCGAGCCGTCCAGATGCACCGTCACCCGCGCGCCGTAGTCGGTCTCTATGGCGTAGTCGCAGACCACACCGGTGAAGGGCAGCTCCTGCCCGCACTTGTCCAGCACAGGCTGCTGCACCAGCGCCTGATAACCGGTGAAATACGCCAGCGCCGCCGCGGCGGAAATCGCCAGCAGGGCCACGCGGCTCCACAGCTTCCGGCGTTTGCGCAGAAAGAATGCTATGACCGCCAGCATCAGCAAGGCAGCCGCCGCATAGAGGTACCAGCCGGTCTCCTCCATCAGCGCCGCCGTCAGGAACGCGGCAGCAAAGGAGAAGGCCGTCATAGCCAGAACACGCATACGACACTCTCTCCTTTCTCGCTGTGTTGAACTGATTTATTATACCAAATTCCGCCTGTATGGGCAACAAAAATCCCGCCCGGATGGGCGGGATTTTTCGGAACGTGTCTTATTTGATCCGTGAGAGCTTGTCGTTGCACTTCTGCAGAAAGCGGGCGTTGTCGATGACGGCGCGGGTATGGGTGCCCTCGCCGATCAGGCCCTCCTCGTCGGAGGCCGTCACCTTGAAGGCGATCATCTTGCCGTTGGCGGAGATACCGGTCACCTCGGCGGTGGCGGATACCTTCATGCCAACAGGGGTGGGGGCCAGATGGCTGGAGCTGATCTCCACGCCCACGGTGCCCTTGCCCTCCGGCAGCTCGCCCTGCACGCACTGCATGGCGGCGTTCTCCATCAGGCCCATCATGAAGGGTGTGCCGAACACATCCAGCCCGCCGGAGCCCACAGCCTTGGCGGTCATATCGGGGGTCACGGTCTTTTCCATCGTATAGGTCATGCCGACTTCGATCATTTCAGTCCCTCACTTTCTTTTCTTCGTTTTGCTTCCAGCCGCGCCTTACGGGCGGCCTTTTTCCTTGCACGGCGGTGTCTAATGCGAACATTGGAGATTACCTGCCACGCGGGCCACGCTGCGACCAACAGAGCCAGCAGTGTCGTGCAGGCGGACAGAAAGAGAATATCTGTGCGGCTATCCGCAATCTGCTCCTCCTGCCACTCTTCAAAGGTCAGATACACCGTTTCACCATCGGTGATGCTGACCACCGGGAGATACTGGAAAATCCGCCAGCCGCTCACATAACCGATAGTTAGCTCTCGGGGCAGCTTCCCTGCCATGCACTCGCCGCCGAGGTACTCTGATCCGTCGTCAAAGCGCAGCATGGCAAACGGCGTGGAAGTCTTCTTGAAGGAGAACCTGTTCTTGTACCAAACGATGCCGGTACACAGGCCGGTTTTGGTGATCACATCCGTGTGCTGTACCCAGTTCTGGTAGGAAAGCGAGAAACCGACGACACAGCTCTCCATCAGAAGGTAGATCAGCAAAATCACAAGAAGCTTCCGTCGTGCTTTCATACTTTCCTTAGATGCCCAGACGTGTCCAAAGGTCGTTATAGAACTTCAGCGTATCCTGAGGCAGGTTGATGTACAACTCACAGCGGTCCAGCACCTCAGGGGGTGCGGCCATAATGCTGTAGATCTCCTCGTCCAGCGGCTCCTCGTACTCCTCCTCATAGTAGGCGGGGTACTCCGCCAGCGCCTCGGCGTTGGGGGAAGCGTACCAGATGTAGTCCATGTTGGCCAGATTGGATTCAGTGCTGGCGATGAAGTTGATCCACTCCATGGCTTCGGCGGTGTGCTGGCTGGATTTCAGCACGCACATGGCGTCCACGAACCAGTTGGAACCCTCCTCCGGCACCACAAAGGCCAGATCCTCGTTATTCTCCAGCATGGTCAGATAGTCGCCGGCGTAGTACATGGCGATGGCGGCGTTGCCGCCCTCCATCTTGCCGAAGATCTCGTCCATGACGAAGGCCTGATACACGCCCTTGTTCTTGGCGTCGTAGATCAGCTGGAAGGCCTCCTCCAACTGGCTCTCGTCGGTGGTGTTGATGTCGTAGCCCAGATAGCACAGGGCGGCCATCAGCGCGTCGCGGGAGTTGTTGATCATCAGCACCTGCCCGGCGTACTTCTCATCGAACATAGCGCCCCAGCTGGTGATGGGCTCGTCCACCATGGTGGTGTTGTAGATGATGCCAACAGTGCCCCATGTGTAGGGAACGGTGTACTTGTTCTCCGGGTCGAAGCTGAGGGACTTGTACTGCTCGTCGATGAGGTCATAGTTTGGGATGGCGCTGTAATCCAGCTCCGCCAGCATGTCCTCCTCGATCAGCCGCCCGATCATATAGTCGGAGGGCACGATCACGTCGAAGTCCGCGCCGCCCATCTTGATAAGGGAGTACAGGGCCTCGTTGCTCTCCGCCGTCTGATAATTGACGCGGATGCCGGTCTCCTCCTCAAACTGGGTGATGAGATTCTCGTCGATGTACTCGCCCCAGGAGCAGACGTTCACCACGCGGTCAGACCGGGCGGCGGCACCGGTGACGATCAGCACCGCCAGCAGCACGCAGGCAAGGCCGCCCGCCGCGATCTTCTTCCACAGGCCATTGCTCCTCTTGGGGGCGGGCGCGTTGGCCGCAGTGCCCTCACGGTGATGGTGGACATGGTGCTGGGCGTGATTCTCGCGGATGTTGATGATGGCCAGCAGCAGGATCACCGTCACGAACAGCAGCGTGGAGATGGCGTTGATCTCCGGGCTGACCCGCTTCTTGGTCATGCCGTAGATGGTCATGGCCAGCGTGGAGGCGCTGGTGCCGGCGGTGAAGTAGCTGATGATAAAGTCGTCGATGGACATGGTGAAGGCCGTCAGCGCGCCGGACACGATGCCAGGCTTGATCTCCGGAATGATGACCTTCCAGAAGGCCTGCATCCATGTGCAGCCCAGATCCTGTGCCGCGTCCACCAGATTGCGGTCCATCTGACGCAGCTTGGGGCCCACGGACAGGATCACATAGGGGATGTTGAAGCAGATGTGGGCGATCAGCAGCGTGCCGAAGCCCATGGTCAGCCGCTCCGGCAGCACGACGGCGCTCTGCCAGCTGTTGACCCATCCGGCGAAAGCACCCCAGCCGTTGAAGAACACCACGAACAGCAGGCACAGGCTGACACCGGTGACGATATCGGCGTTCATCATGGGGATGTTGTTGACGGCCATGAGGCTATTCCGGGCCTTGCGGCGCATGCCGTAAAAGCCGATGGCGGCAAAGGTGCCCGCGATGGTGGCGATAACCGTGGCCAGCAGGGACACCAGCAGCGTGATATACACGCTGTGCATAATGAGCCGGTTCTGGAACATCTGCTGATACCAGTGGAGGGAGAAGCCCTTCCACACGCTGGAGCTGTTTCCGGCGTTGAAGGAGAAAACGATCAGGATGATGATGGGGGCGTACAGGAAAAGGCCCGTCAGGATCATCAAAAGGCGGTCGCCCGCGGTGTTGGCTCTTTTCTGTCTCATAGCATCACCGCCTGTTCCTCGCCCTCGCCGAAGCGGTTCATCACCAGCATGCAGATGACCACAATAATCATCATCACAAGGGAGATGGCCGCGCCCAGCTGGGGATTATACGCGCCGCCCAGAAACTGCCGCTCGATCAGGTCGCCCAGCAGCAGCTCGGTGCCGCCGCCCAGCATACGGCTGATGGCGAAGGTGGACACCGAGGGGACGAAAACCATGGTGATGCCGGACAGCACACCCGGCAGGCTCAGGGGCAGGATCACCTTGCGGAACACGGTGACGCTGTTGGCGCCCAGATCGCGGGCCGCCTCCAGCAGGGAATAATCCAGCTTCACGATGACAGAATAGATAGGCAGGATCATGAAGGGCAGATAGTTATACACCATGCCCAGCACTACCGCGCCCTGCGTATTCATCATGGAGAAATACTCGATATTGCTGCCGGTGATGCTGTTATACAGGGCGATAATGCCGATCTTCTGAAACAGCTGGTTCAGAAGGCCGTTGTTCTCCAGAATGGTCATCCACGAGTACGTCCGCAGCAGGAAGTTCATCCACATGGGCAGCATAATGAGCACCATGGCGGTCTTCTGGAAGGAAGCCGGCTCGCGGCTGAGAAAATAGGACACGGGATAGCCGATCAGCAGGCAGATGGCCGTGGCAATCAGCGCCAGCTTGAAGGAGCGGCCGAACACCGCCGCATAGTCGCCCATCTGCACGAAGTTATCCAGCGTGGCGCCGCCGTCTCCGTTGGAGAATGCGTAGATCACCATAATGATGATGGGGGCCACCACGAAAATGGCCATCCATACCACATAGGGCACGGCGAAACGGGAGAGCTTATTCTTCATCCTCGCTCTCCTCCTCTTCCAGCTCTGCGCTGGCGTCCGCCAATTCCTCATACTCCTCGGAATAGGAGGAGTAGTCGCCGAACATACCGGAGTATTCGCTCTTCTTCATGATGTGGAAGCCCTCCGGGTCGATCTTCACGCCGATCCGCGCGCCCATCGGCGAATGGTCGGTGGTCTGGATCAGCCATTTGAAGCCCCGGAAGTCCACGATGATGTCGTACTGCATCCCCTTGAAGGTCACGTTGGTGACGGTGCCCACCAGCTGGCCCTGCTCCACAGGCACGATGTCGATGTCCTCGGGCCGGATGACCACGTCCACCGGCTCGTTCTCGGCAAAGCCGCCGTCCACACAGGGGAACTCCTTGCCGTACATCTTCACCACGTTGTCCCGCACCATGGTGCCGTTGAGGATGTTGCTCTCGCCGATAAAGTCCGCCACAAAGGCGTTTTTCGGCTCATTATATATATCTTCCGGCGTTCCGATCTGCTGGATGCGGCCCTTGTCCATCACCACCACGGTGTCGGACATGGTCAGTGCCTCCTCCTGATCGTGGGTCACATAGATAAACGTAATACCCATCTGCTGCTGGATACGCTTCAGCTCGTTCTGCATATCCTTCCGCAGCCGGAGGTCCAGCGCGCCCAGCGGCTCGTCCAGCAGCAGCACCTTGGGACGGTTCACCAGTGCGCGGGCGATGGCCACGCGCTGCTGCTGGCCGCCGGAGAGCTGGTCAACGCGGCGCTGCTCAAAGCCCTTCAGGCTGACCACCGCCAGCATCTCCGTGACACGCTGCCGTATCTCATCCTCCGGCACCTTGGCGATGCGCAGGCCGAAGGCCACGTTCTCGAACACGTCCAGATGGGGAAACAGGGCGTATTTCTGGAACACGGTGTTGATCTGCCGCTTATGCGGCGGAACGTCATTGATCCTCACACCATCAAAGGTAACATCACCGGATGTGGGCGTAGTAAACCCGCCGATGATTCGCAGCGTTGTGGTCTTGCCGCAGCCGCTGGGCCCAAGCAGTGTGAGGAATTCGGAATCGTTGATGTAAAGATTGATGTTGTCGAGAACCAGCTCGTCGTCAAACGCCATGCAGAGATTCCGCAGGCGAATCAACTCTTTGGACATTTATCCTCCCCCGTTCATAAAAAAGATTTTTTCGCCTCTTCTCTCTGTACTCACCGAGGGCCGGAACGGCCTGTATTTTTCGTTGAAATTTGGCATGCTGAAAACAGCAAGACCACTATATATAAAAAGGGGGGAAATGTCAATATAATTTGAAAAAAGTTGGGGAAAGCGGCGCCGCGCTGCCAGCGGCAGATAAAGCAAGCCGCTTTCAAGGCAGTGCCCCGTTCAGCGAACACGTAAGTGGCCGCTGGACGGATGGCACAACGAGGGCAAGGCACCGCAACAGGACTATGATTTGCTTTGTAGGGGGCAGAGTCGTCTGCCCCCTACAAAGCAACTGCCGAACATTCTTGCGCCCATGGAGAAAATATGCTATGATACTGCTACCAATCTTACCCACAAAGGAGAGCGCCATGGACAAAAACGAAAAAAACGTGGTCACCACGGTGTTTGACTATCTGCGCTGGCGGGGCGACCTGACCTTCGCGCAGGACGCTTTCAACGAGGTGGACAACCTTGTGCTGTGCATCATCACCTATCTGAATTTCCGCCGCTTCCCGGAGCTGCGCAGCCGCGAGCCGGAAAATGCCGTACTGCTGGGCGACATCGTCCCCCAGATGACGGCGGAGGATGAACAGCAGGGCCTGTCCCCCAACGACTATATCCCGCTGATGAAGCTGGCCGCCGAATCCCGCCGCTTCGGCGGCGTGCGGATGCTGGGCTATGAAACGGTGCGGGATGAAGAACGGGAGATGCAGCTGGACGCCCTGTCCTTTCTGGTACCGGACGGCACACTGTTCTGCGCCTTCATGGGCACCGACCGCTCGCTGGTGGGCTGGAAGGAGAACCTGAACCTCAGCTTTATGGACGCCGTCCCCGCTCAGATCGGCGCGGCGGAATATGTGGAAGATATGGCCCGGCACTGTCCCGAACGCCCGCTGCGGATCGGCGGCCATTCCAAGGGCGGCAATCTGGCCGCTTACGCCGCCATACACATTCCGGAAAGATTGCAGCATACCCGCCTGCTGGACGCCTATAATAATGACGGCCCCGGCTTCCGCAAGGACGTGACCGACACGGAGGAGTACCGCCGCGTGGCGGAGAAGCTGCACACCTATATCCCCGCCTCCTCCATCGTAGGCGTGCTGCTGGAGCACACGGAGGACTATGTGGTGGTGGCCAGCAACAGCCACGCCGTCATGCAGCACGAACCCCTGACATGGGGCGTACAGGGCCGGCAGTTCATCCGGCGGGAGGAACGCTCGGAGCTGGGCAAGGTATCCGACGACGTGCTGCGGCAATGGATCGCCTCCATGACCCGCGAGGAGCGGGAGGAGTTCTCCGCGGCGCTGTTCGATATGTTCACGCAGGGCGGTAAGCTGCGCTCGCTGGAGGAGGTCAAGCAGGTGGATCTGCTCCGCCGTCTGGCCGCTGACGATAAACAGAAGGGCATCGTGTCGGAGATCGTGCGCCGGTTGATGTCCGACGTAAAGGACGAGTTCCTCCGCTCGGCGGAGGAGGGGCTGAAGGAAACGGCGGAAACGCTGAAGGAGACCGCCGGAAACCTCTATCAGGCGGGACAGAAGGCGCTGGAGCGCCGCAAGGAGGAAAAGTAACATCGTTGTTGCTTTTCCCCGGATCGTGTGATAGAATCAAAGAAAAAAGATTGGAGTTGAGAGAATGAACATTTCCCGCTGAATTTCCGGCACGACATATCCCGGGCGGCAATGACCGCCCTGTTCGTTGTGCCTTTCGCGGGAAATCGGTTCGTCTCTCAGCCTCGTGCATGGTCATGCCCTGTTTTTTTGCGGGTGCAGTATGCGCTTTTTGGCTGTGGGATCTGTTTCCCGCAGCCATTTTTTATGATCGGAGGCATGACCATGTCCATTATTCAGGTAACTGACCTTACGTTCTGCTATGACGGCAGCTATGACAACATCTTTGAAAACGTCAGCTTTCAGCTGGACACCGACTGGCGGCTGGGACTGATCGGCCGCAACGGCCGCGGCAAAACCACGCTTCTGCGGCTTTTGCAGGGAAAATACGCCTATCAGGGCACGATCCACGCAAGCGTGGGCTTCGACTATTTTCCCTACACCGTACCGGATCCGTCGCAGTATCCCATCGACCTGCTGCAAAGCGTCTGCCCGGACGTGCCGCAGTGGCGCTTCCTGCGGGAGCTTGCGCCGCTTGAACTGCCGGAGGAGCTGCTGTACCGGCCATTTTCCACGCTTTCCGGCGGCGAGCAATCCAAAATTCTGCTGGCGATGCTCTTTTCCCGCGAAAACCGATTTCTGCTGATTGACGAGCCTACCAACCATCTCGATCAGGCGGGGCGGGCTCTGGTCAGCCGCTATCTCAGCGGCAAAAAGGGCTTTCTGCTGGTCTCCCACGACCGGGCATTCCTCGACGGCTGCGTCGACCACATCTGCTCCATCAACCGCAGCGGCATCGAGATCCAGAAGGGCAACTACTCCTCATGGTACGAAAACAAGCTGCGGCAGGACTCCTTCGAGCTGGCGCAGAACACACGGCTCAAGAAGGAGATCGGGCGGCTGAAGGAGGCGGCGCGCCAGTCCAGCGCATGGGCCGACAAGGTCGAAAGCACAAAGCTGGGCGCAAACTCCGCAAAGGTCAAGGGCACCGCCGACGCCATGGGCGGCCGGGCCTATATCGGCGAGCAGTCGCGCCGGATGCAGCAGCGGCGCAAAAATCTCGAGCGGCGGCAGCAAAACGCCATCGAGGAGAAATCCGCTCTGCTGAAAAACATCGACAGCAGCGATCCGCTGAAGCTGCATCCGCTGGAATATCACGCCAGACAGCTGGCCCTGCTGCGGGAACTGTCCATCCACTACGGCGGCCTGCCGGTCTGCACCGGCGTCTCCTTCTGCGTGGAGACAGGCGACCGCGTGGCGCTGTGCGGGCCGAACGGCTCCGGAAAATCCAGCATCCTGAAGCTGCTGTGCGGACAGGACATTCCATACACCGGAACGCTGGAGCGGGCGAGCCGGTTGAAGATATCCTATGTACCGCAGGACGCCTCCGGTCTGCGCGGCGGCCTGCGCAGCTATGCGGCAGACTGCGGCATCGACGAGAGCCTTTTCAAGGCGATCCTGCGCAAGCTGGGCTTTGAACGGGTACAGTTTGAAAAGGATATGGGCGACTTTTCCGCCGGACAGAAGAAAAAGGTGCTGCTGGCGCGAAGCCTGTGCCAGTCCGCGCACCTGTATGTCTGGGACGAGCCACTCAACTATATCGACGTCCTCTCCCGCATCCAGATCGAAGAACTGCTGCTCACCTTCCGCCCGACGCTTCTGTTCGTAGAGCATGACCGCGTGTTCTGCGAGAAGATCGCCACTAAAACCGTATCGCTTTGACCGAAAAAACCGCCCGCCGGTGCAGCGCTGCTGCACCGGCGGGCGGTAAATTCTTCTATATGCTGTCGGGCACGGCGCTTACAGGCCCTGCGGGTCGTAGGTGCCGAAGCCCTCGCCCAGTATCTCGTGGGTATCGCAAACGATGACGAACGCATTGGGGTCGATGCTCTGCACCAGCTTCTTGACCGGGATCACATAGCTGCGGCTGAACGCGCACATAACCACCTCTGTGGAGCGATGGGCATAGGCGCCGGAGCCCTCCAGCAGCGTAACGCCCAGATCCATCTCCAGCAGCCGGCGGGTGATCTCCTCATGCATCGGACTGATGATATAGGCCAGCTTGGCGGCGTTGCCTCCATAGACCACCTTGTCGATCATGGTGGTGCAGATATACAGCATGGCAATGCTGTACAGCGCCTGTGTCAGCTGGCGGAAGGTCAGCGAATAGGTGACAATAATGACCAGATCGATCATCATGCACAGCTTGCCGATGGGCAGCTGCTGCGCCTTCAGCTTCACCAGCCGGGCCGCCAACTCCGTTCCGCCGGTGGTGGCGCCCTGCCGCAGCATCAGGCCGAAGGCCACGCCGCAGATGATGCCGCCGTATACGCAGGCCAGCACCGGTTCCAGCGGCTGAAACTGATAAACGGCGTTGATGCCGTCGATCATCAGCGAGCTGACTGTCATGGCGTACAGCGAGCTGACCAGCACATTCTTCCCCAGCAGCTTCAGGCCCAGCACAAACAGTGGCACGTTCATCACCAGCGTCATAACGCCCACCGGAAGGTTCGGGAAAAAGACGTTCATGACCTGCGCCACACCGGTCAGTCCGCCGATGGACATATGGCCCGGCACACAGCACCAGCAAAAGCCAAACGCATACAGCGCACAGCCGAAGGTAATGATCCCGTATTGCTTTACTCTATCCCATATGCGCATACCGCCACCGCCTTATCGCGTAGTATGAGCGCCGGAGCACGTCGCTTCGCCGTCCGCTCTTTCAGACTTATGGTAACAAAAAACTCTTAAAAAGGCAACGGATTTCTTTGAAGCGCGGCGATATTCTTACATGTAATGATACTTTTTCCGTTTGCCCAGCAGGAACGCCAGGCCAAGCCCAAAGGCGCAGATCTCCGCCGCCACACCGGCCCACCAGATACCGTCCAGCTTCCAGATCACAGGCAGCAGCAGAACGGCGGACAGCTTGAATACGAAGGTGCGCAGGAAGGAGATGATAGCCGACACCGCGCCGTCGTTCAGCGCCGTGAAGAAGGAGGAGTTGAAGATATTGAACCCCACCAGCGCAAAGGCCACCGTGGAGATGCGGAAGGCATGCACCGTCATCTGGCAGAGCACATCGTCATACCCCACGAACAGTCGGGCCATAGGGATGGCCAGCGCCTGCGCGATCCCCACCATGGCAAGGCCGCCCGCACCCATCAGCAGCACGCTCTTTTTCAGCAGGTTTTTCAGCTCGCTATGGTTGCCCGCGCCGAAATGATAGCTGACGATGGGCGCGCAGCCGATGGCGTAGCCGATGAACACGGCGGCGAAGATGAACTCCACATACATCAGCACGCCGTAGGCCGCCACGCCGTTCTGGCCCGCCAGCCGCAGCAGCTGGAAGTTGTACAGCATGCCCACCACCGAAGCCGTCACGTTGCTGACCAGCTCCGACGCGCCGTTGCCGCTGGCCTGCAGGATGGGACGCAGCTCCAGCTTTGTTCTGGTCATCCGCAGCAGGCTGGAATTGGGCCGCAGGAAGTACACCAGCGGCAGCACGCCGCCCACCACCTGACTGATGCCGGTGGCAATCGCCGCGCCGGCCACGCCCCAGCGGAACACCGCCATGAACAGCGCGTCCAGCGCCATATTGGTAACGCCTGCCGCCACCGTGATCCACAGACCCAGCTTGGGCTTTTCCGCCGCGATCAGGAAGCTCTGGAACACGTTCTGCAGCATAAAGGCGGTGTTGAAGGCCAGCACGATGCGGCCGTACAGCACGCAGTCCGCCAGCATCTCCTCATCCGCGCCTAGGAAAATGGAGATGGGCTCCATGTAGATGACGCCCACGGTGGAGATAATGACGCCGCAGATCAGGGTTACCACGATCATCATGGTAAAGTACTGGTTGGCCCGGTGCTTGTCGCCCTCGCCCATGGTCTTGGCCACCAGAGCGCTGCCGCCGGTGCCGAACATGAAGCCGATGCCGCCGAAGATCATGATGAAGGGCATCACCAGATTCACCGCCGCAAAGGGCGTCTTGCCCACAAAGTTGGACACGAACAGGCCGTCCACCACGCCATAGATGGAGGTGAACACCATCATGATAATGGACGGCAGCACGAACCGCAGCAGCATTTTATAGGTAAAGTGATCGGATAACTGAATTTTCATGGTCTTACTCCTTGCTCTGTTCCACAGCGCGGGGCAGATATTGCCGCAGGGCCGTGTTATAGCGGCGGCACAGGGACAGGAACTGCGCCTGCTCCGCTTCCGTCATGGTGTTCATGGCCGCCGTCTCCGCCGCCATCACCGGGTCCACGGTGCGGTGGACCAGCGCCTCGCCCCGCTCCGTCAGCACCAGATACTTGCTGCGGCGGTCGCGGCCCTCCGTCAGCCGGAGGAAGCCCTCCCCAATCAGCTTTTTCAGAGCGGAATGCACCGTCTGCTTGGGCTGATATACGGCGGCGCACACGCCGCTCTGGGTCATGGGACGCTCCGCCTCCCGCAGGGCGTACAGCACCCAGAAGGCGCAGTCCGACAGTCCGAAGCCGCGGGCCGCCGCCCGGTACAGGTCGTCCTGCTCCTTATAAAGCTCGTTATATGCCGCCAACGCGCCGCGCTGCTCCATTTGTGTCTCCTCCGTTTGTCTGAAATCGGACTTTCGCAGTATAGTCCGATTTCAGACATTTGTCAAGAGGACTCTTCGCAAAAAATAACGGGCCGTTTTCGGCCCGTTATTTTTATTCAGAACGACACCGTCAGCAGCATCTTGAAGCGCTCCTGTCCATAGACGGCATGAGGCACATCCTTGGGCATCACCAGCGTCTCGCCCTCGGTCAGCACGAATACGTCGCCGCCCACGGTAAAGCGTCCCACGCCCTCCAGCACCGTCACCATGGCGTCGCCGCCGCTGGCGTGGGTGGAGATCTCCTCGTCCCGGTCAAAGGAAAACACGGTAACGCTCATCAACTCGTTCTGCACCAGCGTCTTGCTGACTACCTGCCCCTCCTGATAGGCCACCAGGTCCTTCAGCAGCAGCTTTTCCTTCTTGGCAATATTCTTATACATGGTCGTACCTCCTGTTGTTTTTCCTATTTTCTGCCGTGCCGCCCGCGCTTATCCCGCTTGTCCACCGTTACGGTAAACATAATGGGCAGGTCGATATGCAGCGGCGGCAGGCGCAGATGCTTGACATATTGATTGTAAAAATCCGGAAAGCTCATAGGCTCCGGCGCGGAGGAGTTGGGAAAGGCATAGCGTCCGTCCCCGCACCGGCGCACCAGCACATAGTGACGGGAGCGGCCCGTGTGATACCACAGGATACCCGCCTTGGCGTTCTTCAGATCCCGATAGCGCAGACCGGTGATCTTCATGCCGAAGCGGTACACGCCCCGGCAGACATGGCCGATGGTGGTGCCCATCACGCCCCGCAGGAACACCCGCTCATGGAAAAACTGCCAGACCTCCGTCTCCGTGACCGGCTGGGCGAAGTAACGGGCGGCGTTATACACCGCCATAAAGCCGCAGCCCTGCTTTGCCACCGTGCGGCAGCCGTAGGGAATATCGGTCATCAGGCTCTGGCTGATCAGATAGCCGTCCTCGTCACGGCAGCGGGCGGGAATGTCCATGGCGGCGCCTCCTTGCGTTTTTCTGTATCATACCATCTTTCCGTGAAAAGGGCAAGGCGCGGCGTTGCGATTTCCCCGGCAATATGATAGAATGAGCAAAAACACAGGAGGTCTGAACATGAAGCTTTCCTTCTTCTTGGGCAGCGCCCCGCAGGCAGGCTGCGCCTGCTATGCGGACACCGCGCGGCTCGGCGGTATTCCGGTAACGCCGCCGGTATATGACGGCCATCCCCACGAGACGGCAGTGCTGACCGCATGCTACCATCAGGTGCTGGACGCAGCCCTCTCCGGCGGCTATGGCAGCGTAGCCATCCCCACGCTGGGTGCAGAGGGCGGCTGGCCGCCCCAGTTCGCCGTTCCGGCAGCGCTGGTGGCGGTGGAGAACTGGAACAAGGCCCATCCGGTCGCCCAGCTGGCGGTAACGCTGTGCACGCCGGATCAGCGCACCTATGCGCTGTATGAGGAGTTCGCCGTCACGGAGAAGGACGCGCCCATTCCCGGAAACGTGGTGGGCTTCTTTCACGAATACGGCCCCAACGGCTGGTTCAGCAACTGGTATCCGGCGGTGTTCACCGTGGACGGCGTAACATACCTCAACGCGGAGCAGTATCTGATGCATCAGAAGGCCCTGTGCTGCGGCGATACCGCCACCGCCGCCAGAGTGATGGAAAACCCTGATCCCAAGACGGTAAAGCTGCTGGGCCGGGCCATCACCCCCTATGACGACGCCAAATGGGCGGCGGTACGGCAGGAGGTCATCTACCGGGGACTGCTGGCCAAGTTCGGCCAGAACAGCGGCCTGAAGCACCAGCTGCTGTCTACCGGAGACGCCCTCATTGCCGAATGCTCCCCCAACGACCGCATCTGGGGCATCGGCATCCCGCTGGACGATCCCCGCCATCAGAATCCCGCCCAGTGGCAGGGCGAGAGCATTCTGGGCAAGGCCCTCATGCGGGTACGGGAGACCCTGCGGCAGGAAAACGCATAAAAACAGCCCGTGGAGCGCTGCTCCACGGGCTGTTTTTACGTATAGATAGCTATGTCCCCTGTCCCACCCTGCCGGGGAAATCGACGCCGCGGTAGTAACGATGCATTGTTCTGATGCGCGTGTGCGGTATGCGGCGCGTGCGTCATACAGTGGGGGATCGAACCCCGGAGCTGCGCCCGCTCCATCCATACTGCGAGGACTCATTCTCAGCCTCAGAGATAGCGCCCGCCTTTTCCCGGCTCCTTGATATACTTATTGCAGCTCTGTTGTCCAGTTCAGGGACTGGATGGTCTCCTCCAGCAGCCGCAGGTCGCGGGACATATCGTCCACCTGCTTCTGCATCTGGGACACCTTCACGGTGCTGACGATCCTGATCTCGGTACGCAGGCCCCGGGGCACCACATCGCTGGCGCTCTGCAAGAACTCCCGGTAGAGACCCAGCTTCATTTTCAGGCAGTCCCGCCGGGCCAGCAGGGCCGTCAGGCTCTCGCCTGTTTCGCTGCGTGCAGCGGTGTTGGTCAGGTTGATGCGGCAGATCAGCTCCTCCAATTCGGCGCTGAGGCGCTCCAGCTCGGCAAGCAGCTCCTTGGGCTCCTCGGCGGGCTGCTCGCCCTCCTGCACCTTGGCGTTGTTCATCAGCCGGGAGCCCAGCTGGGCCATGCGGCGCTGGAGGTCGGCCCGTTGGGCCAGTGCGTTGGCAAGCTTCATGATATCACTCCTTGATGGTGTAGCCCTGTTCGGCCAGATACTGATACAGCTGGTGGATATGCTCGTGGTTGCGGGTCTCCACCACCATGCGGACACGGCAGGAGCCCACGCCCACCTTCATGCTGCTGCGCTCGTGGTACACCTCCAGCACGTTGACGCCCTCATGGGACAGCGCCGCCAGATAGGTGGCCAGCGCGTTGGGCTGGTCAGGCAGCACGGTGGAGAAGCTGGCGATACGCCCCTCCGCCGTCAGGCCGTGCTTGATGATGCGCTCCAGCATGGTCACGTCCACGTTGCCGCCGGACAGCAGGGCGCACACGGTCTTGCCCTTCACATCCAGCTTTCCGGACATGACGGCCGCCACGCTGACGGCGCCGGCGCCCTCGGTAATGAGCTTCTGCTTTTCCAGAATGGTCAGGATAGCGGCGGCGATCTCGCTCTCGCTGACGGTGACTACCTTGTCCACATACTGGCGGCACATGTCGAAGGTCAGCGTTCCCGCGGTCTTGACCTGAATACCGTCGGCCATGGTGCCCACCTGCGGCAGGGTGATGATCTTATCCTGACGCAGCGCCTCGTACATGCTGGCCGCGCCCTCGGCCTGCACGCCGATGACCTGACAGGAGGGCTTCAGCTCCTTGACGGCCTTGGCCACGCCGGAGACCAGTCCGCCGCCGCCGATGGCGGTGACGATCATGTCCACATCCGGCAGCTGCTGCAAGATCTCCAGACCGATGGTGCCCTGACCGGCCATGATGCTGTAATCGTCAAAGGGATGGATGAAGGTATAGCCCTTCTCGTCCCGCAGGCGGATGGCCTCGGCATAGGCGTCGTCATACACACCGGGGACCAGCACCACCTCCGCGCCATAGCTGCGGGTGGCCTCGATCTTGGACAGGGGCGCACCCTGCGGAATACAGATCACCGCGTGGATGCCCATGTCGCGGGCGGCAAACGCCACGCCCTGCGCATGGTTTCCGGCGGAGCAGGCAATAACGCCCCTCGTCTTTTCCTCGTCAGACAGCGTGGCGATCTTATAATACGCGCCACGCAGCTTGAACGCGCCGGTCTTTTGCAGGCAGTCGGCTTTCAGGAACAGGCGGCACTCATTGGTGATGCCGGTGCTGGGGATCACAGGGGTCTTGTTGATGACGCCGGACAGTACGCGCTGGGCGTCGTGCAGCATAGCCATAGTCAGCATAGCAGTTCCTCCTTCACAATTGTGCGCAGGACATATACATTATTGAGTTTTCTGTATTTATAGTAGCATACGACACCCGCAAATGCAAGTAATGACAGACGTTTTTCCGCAAATTTGACAAATCGGGAAGTTTTGTCTATAATATACATTTGGTTAAGTATCCGGTGTTGAAACCAGATGCACCTCCGGTAAACATCCGTAGGGGCGACCCTTGCTGACAAAAAGATTTTCCTGTACCACAACATCAACATAAAAAAGGAGAAACCCACACATATGGAGCAATACAAACGCCGCCGGGGCGACCGGCGGGATGGCCGGCTGCTGCGGGAGCTGGATTCCCTGCACTTCATCACCGGCATCATCTACCCCAACCGCTGCGATAACGAGGCCTATATCTCCCAGCGCATCGACCTGACGGCCATCAACGCATACCTCGCCAAGAAGAACGAGACGGAAACGGACTTTCCCTATACTATGTTCCACCTGATCGTGACGGCCCTGCTGAAAACCATCACCCTGCGGCCCAAGCTGAACCGTTTCATCGTCAACAGCAACTTCTATCAGCGCAACGAGGTGTCCGCCGCCTTCGTGGTGAAGAAGCAGTTCTCCGACAAGGGCGCCGAGGCGCTGGCCTTCCTCCACAGCAAGGAGGACTTCACCGTGGAGGACGTGCACGAGTATATCCGCTCACAGGTACAGTCCTGCCGGGGCGAGAAGGCGGATTCCTCCACCGAGAACATGGATATCCTCAACAAGCTGCCCCGGTGGCTGGGCAAGACCGCCGTCAAGTTCATCATGTGGCTGGACAAGCACGGCTGGGTACCCAGGGACATGGTGGCCACCGACCCCTATTACAGCTCCGTTACCCTGTCCAATCTCGGCTCCATCAAGCTCAAGTGTGGCTATCACCACCTGACCAACTGGGGCACCTGCTCCCTGTTCTGCATCATCGGCGAGAAAAAGCTGTCCCCCATCTACGACGCGCAGGGCAACGTGACCATGCACGAGACGCTGGATCTGGGCCTGACCATCGACGAGCGGCTGGCCGACGGCTATTACTATTCCAAGTCGGTGCGGCTGCTGAAATACCTGCTGGAGCACCCCGAAGAACTGGAGAAGCCTTTGAAGGAGGAAGTACAATATGAGTGAAGTCAAGACCCCGTGGAAGGACTATCTGGGCGACGTGCCCATGCACCTGGAGTATTTTCAGGGCAGCATGTTCGACGCGGTAGAGAAGATCGCCGAGCAGTATCCCAATAACATCGCCTTCGATTTCATGGGCAAGTCCACCACCTACCGCAAGATGGTGCAGGAGATTGAAAAGTGCGCCAAGAGCCTGAAAACGCTGGGCGTGCGGCCTGGCGACAAGGTCACCATCGCCATGCCCAACTGCCCCCAGGCCATCTATATGTTCTATGCCGTGAATCTGGTGGGCGGCATCGCCAACATGATCCACCCCCTGTCGGCGGAGAAGGAGATCGAGTTCTATCTCAACGAATCCCAGTCCACCACCGCCATCACGTTGGATCAGTTCTATAACAAGTTCGAGCATATCCGCCAGAACACCGGCATCATCAACATCATCATCGTCTCGGTAAAGGACGCGCTGAGCCGCACCATCCGGGCGGGCTATATGCTGACCGAGGGCCGCAAGATCCAGAAGATCCCCGACGACGCTCCCGTCATCCGCTGGAAGGAATTCATGGACATGTCCCGGTTCTGCTTCTATAAGAACTACCGGGTGGAGCGGGGCTACAACGATCCCGCCGTCATCCTGTACTCCGGCGGCACCACCGGCACCACCAAGGGCATCGTACTGACCAACGGCAACTTCAACGCCTTGGGCCAGCAGATCATTGCCACCAACCCCATGTTCCGTCCCGGTGACCGGATGCTGGCCGCCATGCCCCTGTTCCACGGCTTCGGTCTGGGCGTGTGCGTCCATTCCATGCTCTCTCAGGGCGGCCGCTGCATCCTGATCCCCCGCTTCACCGCCAAGAGCTATGCCAAGCAGATCGTCAAGTACAAGTGCAACTTCATCGCCGGCGT
>ENA-UOJG01001739-UOJG01001739.1-human-gut-metagenome-genome-assembly--contig:-C47-NODE-1739-length-21489-cov-19.450266_pt1 | contig 21489 bp, 22 predicted proteins | sample MGYA00242340_ERZ723887 | MGnify/ENA metagenome assembly ERZ723887 | reverse complement strand
GGTGCTTCTATTCTACACCATCATGGAGGTTTACACAAATTCTGGGATGGACTCGCTATCTACTTCTACTTCTGCATTATTTATATTAAGAACATGTCTATTTCCTGCTCCAGTTCCTGAATTCTTCTCTGCAACGAAAAAATGTGGGCGTTGAGGACCGATTTCCTCAACGCCCACATTTTTTCTGCTTCAGTACCTCCTGGTTCTACGGCCGTCTTGATCCACACATCCTACTCCTATGGTAGTTGTTACTACTCATGGGTCAAAATATTGATATCGTTTTACTCAACGGTGCAAGTTTCTTCACACATGATGCCTTTATGATACGAATAACATTTCGCTTGAACTACCCATAATATTCGTATATGATGATGCTGTGAGGTGATCCAAATGATTTTATCTTCTGAACAGTTAGCTGTCGTACGCAAATACACTGATGCATATCGCATTGACCAAGACAAGTTGGTGGCATATTTGCAAAAGCACAGGACCATCAAGCTGGAGGTTTTTTCTTACTGTTCCAAAGTAAGCAAGCGCTCCATGGGCTCAAGGGGGTACTCTGTTTTTCTAAACGAGTCCACATACAGCGCCGTAGACAGGGATACTTTCATGCGTCGAATCCCGTTTTACTTCTTCCAGGTGCCGTTCGGGGGTGATACACGTACTGGCTTATCCAAGGTGTTCCCCTCAGATCGCAAAAAAACGATGACCGCTGAAGACTATGAAGCATTCTACACTGATCTGGAGTGGATGTTTTATGACCTCCACCTACCCTTGACCACCATCTACGATTATCTTGGAGATCAGTTTACAACGCCCTCTTTAGAAAATAAACGAGGTCGCTTTGGCTCTTTTCTAACGTCCTCTATTCTGGAGGAACATGGTTTAAGTGGCCGGGAGGCGTTCCCCATGTGGCGGCACTATCTCCATCTGTGTCAAGAGATTGGATGGACTGACTATACTCCTCAGCGTTTCATTTCTGCGTATAACTTCGCTTTGGAAGCATCTGGTCTTGACCCCATCTTGTACCGCCCTTTGAAAGACTATATCATCACCTACTACACTCGTATAGATGATACCTATGCGTCCCCAGCATCAGGCTGCGCTTCTGTCAGGACCCAATCAAAGAAAAAATTCTTCCACAGCTTCCTGTTTCTAAATTTGCAACGGCCTATCAAAAGGGGAGTACCACACGCGGAAATGCCGAACCGCATATTGGCAAGAAATTCCTTTTGAAGCTGGATATCACGGATTTCTTTGGCAGCATCACCTTTGAACAGGTTCAGCGCACAGCGTTCAACACACGTTATGTCTCAAGACAAGTTGGGTATCTGCTGACTTCGCTTTGCTGTAAAGACGATTCGCTTCCGCAGGGCGCGGCAACCTCTCCAGTGCTATCCAATATCGTTATGTATCGCTTTGATGATTACATCGGTCGTTGGTGCAGTCAGCGCCAGATCGCATATACCCGCTATTGCGATGACATGACCTTTTCGGCAAACCGTCCGCTCTATGGTGTCTACCAAAAGGTGAAAACTATGCTGCGTGAGATGGGGTTCGAATTGAACGAGTCGAAAACGCATTTTATCGGAAACGACAATCGTCAAAGCGTAACCGGTCTGGTTGTCAACGAGAAGCTCTCCATCCCCAGCAGCTATAAACGAAACCTGCGGCAGGAAATTTACTATACTTTGAAGTTTGGCATAGAGGACAGCATCGTATACGGTAATCGGTTGAATTTTCTCGAAGATGGTCAACCGATTCGCTGCCCTACATATATGACACACCTAATAGGAAGTGTGCAGTATGTCTTGCAAATCGAACCGGAAAATCGTTGGTTTCTAAATGCCAAGCAAAAGCTGCTGGACTATGCTCGTGCATATTTTAGAGACGAAGGATTAGGGGAGGAATACTATTTGCATCGCAGTCGGTTACGCGAAAAAAGATGAATAAAATGCAGGGCGGTGACCTCGGACTTCAGGATCGCATTCAGATTTACAATGCATCATACTCACATTACCAACCGTGTCATGCAGCAGCAGAAATTTCCTCCAGCAAGCTATAATCATGCTATACTTTTCCGGCAGAGTGTGCTATGATTTAGCAGATGTTCGGCCGGTCACGACCGAAATATCTTTTGAAGCGTTGGAAAAGATGCCCTCCCCTTATGATATGGAGGGTCCTGAAAATCTTTCACTAAGGTGACATACCCCTTAGGTTCTCGTGTTGAGAGACGTTGGGGTTCGAGTCCCCATACCCGCACCAAATGTCCGCCGTAATTTTGATAGGATTGCGGTGGTCTTTTTATATTGAACGCGACAAAGTGAAATTTGTGGAGGTAAGGATGTTAGATAGTAAAGGATTTGATTTGTGGGCGAATGGATATGATAAGTCTGTTGGATTATCAGACGAAGAAAATACTTATCCGTTTGCAGGGTACAAAAGGATTCTTGGAATTATTTATAAAACGATAATTGAAAAGCAAAATCCAATCGTACTTGACATAGGTTTCGGTACTGGCACGCTGACTAGAAAATTATATGAAAATGGATGCATCGTTTATGGACAAGATTTTTCGTCCAAAATGATTGAACTGGCTTTAGAAAAGATGCCTGATGCGCATCTTTATAAAGGTGATTTTACACTAGGATTAGTTGAACCACTAAGGCAAAAGAGATATGATTTCATTGTTGCGACGTACTCCATTCACCACCTAACGGATAACCAAAAGGTTCATTTCTTGAAAGAACTGCTGAATTACCTGAAAGATGGAGGTAAGATCCTTATCGGAGACATAGCCTTTGAGACTCGTGATGAATGGTATAAATGCAAAGAAAAAAGCAGCGCTGAATGGGATAGTACCGAGATATATTGCATTGCAGAGGAATTAAGAACGGAGTTTCCCAATTTGTGTTTTGAAAAAATCACATTTTGCTCTGGCGTTCTGATAATATCCAGATAAATTCCGGATTTTCACAATGTTTCGGCCGGAAAACACCGCGTCGAAAATGGATGATTTTCCAGTGAACAAGTATCAATCTAAACAAGTATCAATCTAAAATGTGGTTCTTTGTCAAAAAGAGGGAGCACTCCTGTTGGAGTGCTCCTTTTTCGGTAATGGCGGCATGTCCGGTATTTTCCACAAAATGTTCCGGGAATTCCCCAAACCGACTGAAAAGGTGGCTGGACAAGCCGCCCTGTGAACTGGTATACTATAATTATAATAGAAAGGAGAGGTGCTCTATGGGACTGTATGACGCTGTTGAACGGAACGACGCAGGCGGCAAAAAGGAAAAGACGCTGCATAAGCCGCTGCTGATCGTGCTGGCCATTTTTGTCGTGGTCATTGGACTGGTCGTCTGGGCCTGCCGCTATCAGATCCAGCACCGGGCCTATGTTTCCGCCCTTGCCGACGCGACCGCTGACGCCCGCAGCTCCGGTGCTTTCGCAGTCACGGTGGACAGCGCTGCCGCAGCTGCCGCAGCTGCCGATGCGGACGATCTGGGTCAGCTGCTGGGGCTTATCCGCATGGCCGGACCGGGCCGTCTGGGCGACGCGCCTGACGGTGCGCCCATCATCACCATCGACTACGGCGACGGCACGACGATGGAGATCTGGGAGAAAACGCTGGAGAATCCCGCCAACGACTGGACAGAGGGGCCGTTCTTCCGCTTTACGTTTGCCAATGGCAGGACCTACGGCTACGACACCGACCAGATCCCCATGTATAAGCTTCGGCAGCTGTTTTCCTGACATTACGGAGAGAGGAGCATCATCATGAACGACCACATCCTGACGCTGGCGCGGAAGCACGCGCCCTGTTACCTCTATGAATACGACGTCATGCGGCGGCAGGTGGAGACGCTGCGCCAGACCTTCCCCCGCTACGACCTGCTGTATTCCATCAAGGCCAATCCCTTCCCGCCGGTGGTGCGGGCGCTGGCCGGGCTCGGACTGGGCGCGGACGCCGCCTCCGCGCCGGAGGTGCTGCTGAGCCGGAGGTGCGGCATGGCGAGAGAAAATATCTTCTTCTCCGCCGCCGGAAAGTCCGACGCGGCGCTGGAAGCGGCGTGGGACGAGGGCGAGATCATCGCTGACTCATTGGGCGAGGTGGCGCGTATCGGCGCGCTGTGCGAGAAAAATGGCCAGCACCGGGCCATCGGCGTGCGGATGAACCCAGGCTTCGGCATGGGCGGCGCTGCGGGCGGCCCCAGCAAGTTCGGCATCAACGAGGAGGATCTGCCCCGGCTGAAGGCGCTGCTGGACACCCTGCCGGTGACGGTGGAGGGCATCCACGTCCACCTGAAGTCCCAGAACCTGGACGCTGACGTGCTGGGCGGTTGCTACCGTGACAGCTGGGCGCTGGCCAAGCGGGTACGGGACGCGCTGGGGTGCGGGATGCGTTATGTCAACTTCGGCAGCGGCGTGGGCGTAGCCTATGACGAGGCCTTTGAGCAGCCCATGGCGCTGGAGCGGCTGCGGACGTACACCGACGCCATCGTCGCCGACAACGACGCCACGCTGCGGGCGCGGCTGATGATCGAGACGGGCCGCTTTCCCACGGCGCAGGCGGGCACCTACTGGCTGCGGGTGGTGGACAAGAAGGTCTCCCGCGGCAAGACCTATGTGATCGCGGAGAACTGCATGAACGGCCTGCAGAAGCCCGCGTTGGCGGCCATGCTGCGCCATGAGCTGGGCGGCGCGGCCCCCACCCCCTATGAGCCGCTGTTCACCTCGGAATGGGCGTTCCCCGTCATCGCCCACGGCGACGAAAGCCGCACGGAGACGGTGGACATCGTGGGCAATCTGTGCTGCGCCGCCGACGTGCTGGCGGAGGGCTTCACCGGCCCGGCACTGGCAGTGGGCGATCTGATCGAGGTGCGCAACGCCGGAGCCTACGCCTGTACGCTGACAGCCCAGCGGTTTTCCAGCCATACGCCGCCACAGGAGCTGCTGGTGTATGGCGACGGCACCGTGGAAGCGTAAAATTTGGCGGAACGGGGCGGTTTTTGCCATTTCGCCCTTTACAGTGATAAAGAAACCATGTAAAATAGTAAAAAAGCCCTGCGGGGCAATATGGGAAAGGAAACGATCACTATGGGTAAATTTGTTGTCAAAGCCACCAAGACCGGCTTCGTGTTCAACCTGAAGGCCGGAAACGGCGAGACCATCGCCACCAGTGAAGTCTATACCACCGAGGCCGCCTGCCTGAAGGGTGTGGAGTCCGTCCGCAAGAACGCCGCGGATGCCAAGCTGGAGGATCAGACCGTGGCCGAGGTGGCCGCCGTCACCAACCCCAAGTTCGAGATGTACACCGACAAGGCCGGTGAGTTCCGCTTCCGCCTGAAGGCCCGCAACGGCGAAGTCATCGCCGCCAGCGAGGGCTATAAGGCCAAAGCCTCCTGCCTGAACGGCATCGACTCCGTTCGCCGCAACGCGCCGGACGCCGCCGTGGAGAAGGTCGAGGGCTGACAGAGCCGCACATAGCGAGGGAGCGCCGCAGGGCGCTCCCTTTTTTTGCGGAAATTTTAGAAAAAGCGGGACATTTTCCCCCAAATCGCGTTATGATAGTTGACGGCCGCCAAGAACACACGAAAACTCCCGAAGGAAGTGAGCGATTTGACAGAGGAACAGGCCCTGCGGCAAATGAAGCAAGGCTCTCAGGATGCGCTGGCATGGTTCATCCATCAATACGGTGCGTATGTCAGCACCATTATTTACAATATCATCGGCCAGCGCATGTCCAATGCCGACGTGGAGGAGGTGTCCTCCGACGTATTTCTGGCCCTGTGGAACAACGCGGGGAAGATCCACCCCAACGCCGTCCGGTCATGGCTGGCCACGGTGGCCCGCAACACGGCCCGCAGCCGCCTGCGCCGTGCGCCGGACACCCTGCCGCTGGACGAGGAGGCCATCATCAGCGATGGCCGCGCACCGGAGACGGCGGTGGAGCGGCAGGACATGACGGCCTGCGTCCGCATGGCGCTGCTGAGCCTGAATCCGGTGGATCGCGAGGTGCTGCTGCGGTTCTATTTCTACTATTAGAAAACCGCCGATATTGCCGCGGATATGGAGCTGAACGAGTCTACCGTCCGCACCAAGCTGAACCGCGGCAGGGCGAAGCTCCGGGATTTCCTGACACGGGAGGGACACAACGAAAAGGACGAGAAAGGAGGCGCGGCATGGAATACAATATCTATGACCTGATGGAAGGTATTGCCGACGACGACACCATTACGCTGTCACCCAGCGGCACGGCCGACCTCCGCCGGATAGAGGAGCTGACCATGAACAAGATCAAGGAACAGAACGAGGGACGCCGGGTGAAAAAGCCCGTCCGGCGTGTGACCCGCATGGTGCTGGTGGCCGCCATTACAGCGGCGCTGTGCGCCGTGACCGTGGTGGCCGTGGCCGGAAACGCCACCGGCAAGGTGACGCCTGCCGATACCGCCAAGGCCGGGGAAATGGACGACAAGAGCACCGCCGCCTTCAGCGACGGCATCTCCACCCAGCAGGCGGACATCCGGGACGCCAACGGCAACACCATCCAGCTGCCCGAGATGGAGCGGGTGCCCACCGATCCGGAGACGGCCCAGCGGCTGGTGGGCGGCTATCTGATGACGCTGGACAATGCTACCGTGACCATCGAGAACAACTATTACGGCGACTATACCATTACGCTGGAGACCATGCTCATTGACGAAAAGGGCGCAGGCATGATTACCTACTATGTGGAAAATCCCAAGGGCGTGGCGTACCGCACGAAGGGACTCAGCTACGGCGCGGTGGAGCATACCCAGATGCCCATGGTCGGCGTGACCACGCCGGAAATGGTGGATGCGTCAGGGAGGTGGGTGAGCCACGAGTCCTATCTGGATGAGGAAAACACCACCGACACCCATGTGCAGGCTGTGCTGTATTTTTCCGTGTGCGGCGATTATAAGAAGGGCGAAACCATCTATGTGTCCTTCAACTGGGGGGGCGGCGCTGTGCCGAAGGTCATTGCCATCACCCCCACCAGCTATGTGCCCGTCAGGACCTTCACAGAGAAGGGCGGCACTCACACGGTGGTCTCGCCGCTGGGCATCCGTGTGGATACCGGCGATCTGCTCAGCGACGATCCGAAGGATATTACCATCCGGTACAAGGACGGCACCGAGTTTGTGGTGAAAGGCTCCGGCGTAGACAATAGCGTTACGGGAGCCATGGGCCCCAGCATCGACGCTTATTATCAGTATACGCTGCAAAATTTCAACCGCTTGGTGGATGTTGACCAGATCGCGTCTATTGAGGTCCTCCACCACTATACGGCGGTAGGACAGGATGATAAGGTGAGCGTCACCCGCGTCTACGAGCCGTAAACAGGAAAAGACCGCTTCGGCGGTCTTTTCTTTTTGGGCAGATGCCTTGTCGGGGTTCTCCTTTGGGGTGTTTCGCGCTCCGGCGCGACCTACTTTTGGTCACTTTTGGGGCCGCAGCCAAAAGTGACTCGTGGCCGCAGCTACGAAATGCCTCTCCCTGCCTTGCCTTTTTGCTTGCGCTGTGGTACAATATTCTGGCAAAATCACAACATTTCCGAAAGGAGCTACTGTAATATGGAACTGAAGGACATCCTCAGCCGCGTGGATCATACGCTGCTGAGCCAGAGCGCCACTTGGGCGGAGATCAAGGCCATCTGCGACGACGGCGTCAAGTACGGCTGCGCCAGCGTGTGCATCCCCGCCAGCTACGTCAAGCAGGCGGCGGAGTATGTGGACGGCAAGATCGCCGTCTGCACCGTCATCGGCTTCCCCAACGGCTACGACACCACCGCCGCCAAGTGCTTCGAGGCGGCCGACGCCGTGAAGAACGGCGCGTCCGAGATCGACATGGTCATCAACATCGGCTGGGTGAAGGACGGCCTGTACGATCAGGTGCTGGACGAGATCCGGCAGGTGAAGGCCGCCTGCGCGGGCAAGCTGCTGAAGGTCATCATCGAGACCTGCATGCTGACCGACGCCGAGAAGATCGAGATGTGCCGCGTGGTCAGCGAGTCCGGCGCGGACTACATCAAGACCTCCACCGGCTTCGGCGGAGGCGGCGCTACCCGCGAGGATGTGGCCCTGTTCAAGGCCCACGTTGCCCCTCATGTGAAGATCAAGGCCGCCGGCGGCATCGCCAATTTGCAGGACGCGGAGGACTTTGTGAATCTGGGCGCCGACCGTCTGGGCACCAGCCGTATCGTCAAGGCCGTGAAGGCCATGGAACAGAAATAAGGAGGAACTGACTATGCCTACCCCCCATAATAACGCCGTCAAGGGCGATTTCGCCAAGACCGTACTGATGCCCGGCGACCCCCTGCGGGCCAAATTCATCGCCGAGACCTTCCTGACCGATCCCAAGCTGGTGAACAACGTCCGCGGCGTGCAGGGCTACACCGGCACCTACAAGGGCGTTCCCGTCTCCGTCATGGCCAGCGGCATGGGCATGCCCTCCATCGGCATCTATTCCTATGAGCTGTATACCCAGTACGATGTGGAGAACATCATCCGCGTGGGCAGCGCCGGCGCTATGCGTGCCGATCTGGAGCTGGGCAGCGTGGTGGCCGGTCAGGGCGCCTGCACCAACTCCAATTTCGCCGACCAGTACGAGCTGGGCGGCAGCTTCGCACCCATTTGCGACTTCGATCTGCTGATGGCGGCCGTGGACGCTGCCCGTGAGCTGGGCGTGAAGATGCCCGTGGGCAACCTGTACTCCTCCGATACCTTCTATGACGCCGCGCTGCGCAACATGCGCTACGCCAAGATGGGCGTCATGGCTGTGGAGATGGAGGCCGCCGCCCTGTACTGCACCGCCGCCTATACCGGCAAGCGGGCGCTGGCCATCTGCTCCATCTCCGATAACCTTATCACCGGCGAGGAGTTGTCCGCCGACGAGCGCCAGACCACCTTCACCAATATGATGAAGATCGCGCTGGAGATCGCCGTAAAGATGGACAAACAGTAAATAATCTGTGACAAACGGCCTTTTGTGCGCGACATGAGCACAAAAGGCCGTTTGCTGCGGAATTCCGTAAAATAAGGCTTGCTTTTACCGTAAGCACCTGTTAGAATAACGGTGTATGGCGGTCAAGCCGTACAAATCACTCCTGTCAGGGACAGGAGAAAAAATATTGAGAAAGGTAGATCAAACACATGAAAAAGTTTCTTGCAATGATTCTGGCTTTGGTCATGGCGCTGTCTCTGGTCGCTTGCGGCGGCGGCAACACCACCACTGATGACCCCCAGAATACCGACGAGCCCAACACCAATACCGAGTACAAGGTCGCTATGATCACCGACTACGGCGATATCACCGACCAGTCCTTCAACCAGACTACTTACGAGGCCTGCAAGGCGTTTGCTGATGCCAACGGCGTGGAGTTCTCCTACTTCAAGCCCGCCGGCGACAACACCGCTGACCGTGTGGCCATGATCGAGAGCGCTGTGGATCAGGGCTTCAACGTCATCGTGATGCCCGGCTATGCCTTCGGCGGCGCGATCGTCGAGGCTGCTCCTCAGTACAAGGATGTTAAGTTCATCGCTCTGGACGTCGCCAAGGGCGACCTGCTGGAGGCCGGTGTGGCCGCCAAGGGCGAGACCTATGACTACAATCCCGACAACTGGGATCTGGCCACCTACGTTGACATGAGCAACGTGTACTGCGCCGTGTATCAGGAAGAGCTGTGCGGCTACATGGCCGGTTACGCTGCTGTGAAGCTGGGCTACAAGAACCTGGGCTTTCTGGGCGGCATGGCTGTTCCCGCTGTTCAGCGTTACGGCTACGGCTTCGTACAGGGCGTTAACGCCGCTGCCGAGGAGATGGGCCTGACCGATGTTAAGGTCAACTATGTGTACGGCGGCCAGTTCTTCGGCGATGCCGACATCACCGCTAAGATGGACACTTGGTATGCTGGCGGCACTGAGATCGTGTTCGCCTGCGGCGGCGGTATCTACACCTCCGCTGTTGACGCAGCCAAGAAGGTCGAGGGCGCCAAGGTCATCGGTGTTGACGTTGACCAGGCTGGCGTGATTGCCAACTATGCTGCCGGTGAGGGCGCTGATCAGGCTACCATCGATAGCTTCAAGGCTCTGACCGTTACCTCCGCTATGAAGGGTCTGTATCCTGCCACCTATGACACCCTGACAGACGTCATCGTGAACGGCAACTGGGACAACTATGCCGGCAAGATCGCCACTCTGGGTCTGGTGTCCGCTGACGATCCTACTCTGAACTATGTCCAGATCCCCATGGACAGCACTCAGTGGGCTGACGGCGCGTTCACTCAGGACGACTACAAGGCTCTGGTGAAGGCTATGTTCGACGGCGAGCTGACCGTCAGCAACGACACCACCAAGGAGCCCAAGGACTTCGCTGCTGAACTTGCTACCTCTATCGCTTTCGACGATCAGGGCAAGATTAAGTAAGTCTGAACCGAACAGAAAAAAGAAAGACCGCGAGAGCGGTCTTTCTTTTTTTCAAAAAACGGTGAGATTCCCAAAAAAACTTTGCTTTATGGAGGGAAGTATAGTATACTAGTGCTATATTATTGGTTTCCGTCCCCGCATTGTGCGAACTGCGGCGGGCCATAAAACGGAAGGAGGGCGAAACACTTGGAATCACCGTATGCCATTGAAATGCTGCACATCACGAAACGGTTCCCGGGTATCATCGCCAACGACGACATCACGCTTCAGCTGAAGAAGGGTGAGATCCACGCCCTGCTGGGCGAAAACGGCGCGGGTAAGTCCACGCTGATGAGCGTGCTGTTCGGCCTGTATCAGGCCGAGGAGGGCGTCATCAAAAAGGACGGCGTAGAGGTGTCCATCAAGGACCCCAACGACGCCAATGCCCTTGGTATCGGTATGGTACACCAGCATTTCAAGCTGGTGGAATGCTTCACCGTGCTGGACAACATCATCATGGGCGTGGAGCCCACAAAATGCGGCTTCCTGCAAAAGAAGGAGGCACGGGAAAAGGTGCTGGCCCTCAGCGAGAAGTACGGCCTGCAGATCGACCCTGACGCCATGATCGAGGACATCACCGTTGGTATGCAGCAGCGCACCGAGATCCTGAAGATGCTCTACCGGGATAACGAGATCCTCATTTTCGACGAGCCTACCGCCGTGCTGACGCCGCAGGAGATCGACGAGCTGATGCAGATCATGCGGAATCTGGCGGCCGAGGGCAAGTCCATTCTGTTCATCTCCCACAAGCTCAACGAGATCATGGCCGTGGCCGACCGCTGCACCGTCCTGCGCAAGGGCAAGTACATCGGCACCGTGGAGACCAAGAACACCACCATCGAGGAGCTGTCCTCCATGATGGTGGGCCGCGATGTCAACTTCCATGTGGAGAAGAAGCCCTGCCAGCCCGGCGAGGTGGTGCTGGACGTGGAGCACATGACCGTGGCCAGCAAGGTACATAAGAACAACGCCGTCAAGGACGTGTCCCTGAAGGTGCGCCGGGGCGAGATCGTCTGTCTCGCCGGTATCGACGGCAACGGCCAGACGGAGTTCGTCTACGGTCTGACCGGTCTGGAGCCGCTGGTAAGCGGCAAGATCAGCCTGTGCGGCAAGGATATTACCCATGCCAGCATCCGTCACCGCAACACCATGGGCATGTCCCACATTCCAGAGGATCGCCATAAGCACGGTCTGGTACTGGACTACACGTTGGAGGACAATCTGGTGCTCCAGCGGTATTTCGAGCCGGAATTCACCAGCAAGGCGGGCTTCCTGCGCCGGGACAACATCCGCAAGTACGCGGAAAAGCTCATCGAGCAGTACGACGTTCGCAGCGGTCAGGGCCCCATCACCGTGGCCCGCAGCATGTCCGGCGGCAACCAGCAGAAAGCCATCGTGGCCCGTGAGATCGACAAGGATCCCGAGCTGCTGGTGGCTGTCCAGCCCACCCGCGGTCTGGACGTGGGCGCCATCGAGTATATCCACAAGCAGCTGGTGGCCCAGCGTGACGAGGGCAAGGCTGTGCTGCTGGTCTCTCTGGAGCTGGACGAGGTCATGGACGTGCCCGACCGCATCCTCGTCATGTACGAGGGTGAGATCGTGGGCGAGCTTGACCCGAAAAAGACCACGCAGGAGGAGTTGGGCCTTTACATGGCGGGCGCCAAGAGAGATGAGGTGAAGGCATGAAGAAAAACATCCTCAAGAATAACGGCGTGCAGTCCCTGCTGGCGTCTCTGGTCTGCGTGATCCTAGGCCTGCTGATCGGCTATGTGGTGCTGCTGTTCATCAACCCCGACGGCGCCAGCGAGGCTATCGCCGCCGTCATGAAGAACTTCCTGACATACAGCAAGCCTGAGACGCAGGCGAAGTATCTGGGCAACACGCTGGTCAAGACCGCACCGCTGCTGATGTGCTCCCTGTCCATCCTGTTCGCCTATAAGGTGGGCCTGTTCAATATCGGCGCCGCCGGACAGTACTGCATCGGCGTGGCGCTGAGCCTGTATGCCGCGCTGGCATGGGGCTGGGGCTGGCTGCCCTGCATGCTGCTGGCCATGGTGGGCGGCGGTCTGCTGGGTGCGATCTCCGGTCTGCTGAAGTCCTACTGCAACGTTAACGAGGTCATCTCCGGCATCATGCTGAACTGGATCGTCCTCTATCTGACCAATATGCTGCTGACGCTGGTGAAGGAAGACACCAGCCCCTATACCTATGTGCTGTCCCACAAGAACGCCGCGGCCATCCTGCCCTCCCTCGGGCTGGGAAGCCTCTTTAACGGCAACCAGTATGTGGGTCTGGCGCTGCCCCTGTCCGTGCTTATCGCGGTGCTGGTGTGGGTGGTGCTGGAAAAGACCCGCTTCGGCTATGAGCTGCGGGCTACCGGCGGCAACAAGAACGCCGCCAAGTACTGCGGCATGGCCGAAAAGCGCAACATCATCCTGACGCTGGTGATCTCCGGCGCGCTGGCCGGTCTGGGCGCCGCCATGCTGTACCTGACGGGTTATGAGCAGTGGCAGTGCTCCACCTCCACGGTCCCCGGCATGGGCTACAACGGCATCGCCGCCGCCTTCCTGGGCGGTCTGAACCCCTTCGGCGCGATCCTTGCCTCCTTCTTCATCCAGCATATCACCGCCGGCGGCGCGTATGTGGATAAGAGCATGTACTGCGCGCAGATCTCCGATCTGATCTCTGCCATCATCATCTATCTGTGCGGCTTCGTGCTGTTCATGAAGTACGCCATGAATTCCGCCATCGCCAAGCGCGAGGAAAAGCTGGCGGCCAAGGAGAAGAAGGAGCAGGCCGATACGCCTGCGGCCTCTGACACCGGGAAAGGAGGCGATCAGTAATGGTACTGCTGCTGCAATATACATTGACCTTCGCCTCCGTGCTGATCCTTGTGGCACTGGGCGGCTGCTTCTCCGAGCACTCCGGCGTTATCAATCTGGGTCTGGAGGGCGTCATGATTATGGGTGCTCTGGGCGGTGCGCTGGCTATGCGCTATATGCCCACCGACTCCTCCGCCTTTGTCATGCTGCTGGTGGTGCTGCTGGCGGCGGCGCTGGCCGGTACTGTGTACTCCAGCCTGCTGGCCGTGGCCTGCATCAACTTCAAGGCGGATCAGACCATCGTCGGTACGGCACTGAACATGCTGGGTACGGCGGGCGCTACCGTTATCGTCAAGGCCATCAATACCGCGGCCAACCCCGACGACGTGTCCTCCACCATCCAGTACGCCGGTGCCAAGAAGGCGTTCCTGACGAACATCGGCTCCTTCGAGTTCAGCTGGTTCATGCTGGTGGCGTTCCTGCTGCTGGTGGCGGCCTATGTGGTGCTGTATAAGACCCGCTTCGGCCTGCGCCTTATGGCCTGCGGCGAGCATCCTCAGGCGGCGGACTCTGTGGGTATCAACGTGTACAAGATGCGCTGGGCCGGCGTGCTGATCTCTGGTATGCTGGGCGGTCTGGGCGGCATCGTGTTCATCACCGCAGGTGTGTCCGAGTGGCGCTTTGAGTACGGCGTGGCCGGCTTCGGCTTCCTGTCTCTGGCGGTCATGATCTTCGGCCAGTGGAAGCCCACCCGCATCGCGCTGGCGGCGCTGCTGTTCGGCCTGTTCCGCGCCCTGTCCAACGTGTATACCGGCTTCGACTTCCTGAAGGCGCTGAACCTGCCCAGCCAGCTCTATAATATGATGCCCTACATCATCTCGCTGGTGGTGCTGGCCTTCACCTCCAAGAAGTCCCGCGCACCCAAGGCGGAGGGTATCCCCTACGACAAGGGCCAGCGCTGATCGCTGCTTTATCAGAAAAGAATGCCGTCCGCGGACGGCGTTCTTTTTTCGGGACTTCCCTCTTGCACGCCTGCGCTTTCGCGGGTATAATCAGAAATATCACCGGAAAGGAAGGTGTTTGCCATGAAAGCATTGCTTATCAACGGCAGCCCCCATGAGAAGGGCTGCACCTATACCGCTTTGGCGGAGCTGGCCAAGGCACTGGAGGCCGAGGGCATCGAGGCGGAGATCGTACAGGCCGGTAAGACCAACATCTCTTGCAACGCCTGCGGCGTCTGTAAGAAAACCAACCGCTGCGTTCACGACGATCTGGTGAACGAGGTGGCACAGAAGTTCAACGAGGCCGACGCGCTGGTGATCGGCTCGCCGGTGTACTACGCTTCCCCTGCCGGCGGCGCCATCTCCTTTATGGACCGGCTGTTTTTCAGCACGCCATGGATCAACAAGACCATGAAGGTGGGCGCGTCGGTGGTATCCTGCCGCCGGGGCGGCAACACCGCCACCTTTGACGCGCTGAACAAATACTTCACCATCTGCGGTATGCCCATCGCCAGCAGCCAGTACTGGAACATGGTCTACGGCAATACGCCGGAAGAGGTGCTTCAGGACAAGGAGGGCCTTCAGACCATGCGGACGCTGGGCCGCAACATGGCCTTCCTGATGAAGAGCATCCGGCTGGGCAAGGAACAGTTCGGTCTCCCGGAGAAGGAACCCACCGTTACCACCAGCTTCCATCATTAAACGGCAAAAGGGCCGGTCGACTCAAAGAGTCGACCGGCCTTTTTTCAGCCTTTCAGCTCCGCGATGAATTCGATGGCGTCGCCGGACAGAACAGCGCGGATGGCGCCGTGGTGGCCCTCGGCGATGCCCCGGGCAATGGACAGTCCTACGCCGAAGCCGCCTGCGCCCCGTGAGGGGTCGGCCTGATAGAACCGGTCGAAGAGCTTTCCGGTATCGATGCTGTCCGGCTCGGCGCAGCAGTTGCCGCAGTGCAGTACCACGCCCCGGCGGCTCTTTTCCAGCGACAGGGTGATAGGCGACTCCGGCGCGGCGTACTTCACCGCGTTGTCCAGCAGGATGGACACCAGCTGCCGCACGGCGTATTCGTCGCCGGAATAGACCAGCTCCGGCTGGATGGCCAGCACCAGCGGGTGGCCTGCGGTCTGGGCCAGCTCCCGGAAAGACTCCGCCGTTTCCGTTACCGCGCCGCTGATGGGGAACGGCTCCATTTTCAAGGGCGAGTTCTCCTCGTCCATGCGGCTGAGGGTCACCAGTGAGTTTACCAGCTCCGTCAGCTTTTCCGTCTGGGCCTGCGCCTTGTCGACCCACTTCTGGTGCCCCACCTCCATCTCCAGCACCTTCAGGCTGGTGGCGATGACGGTGATGGGGGTCTTGCAGCCCTCGGCACGCAGCCGCTCCAGCACCTGTATGCCGTTCATCTTGGGCATCATCACGTCCAGTATCACGCCGTCATACCCGCTGGAGGAGGCGTATTCATAGGCGTCGAAGCCGTTGTGGACGGCATCCACGGAGAAGTGGTTCTTCTCGAAAAAGACCGTCAGGGCCTCTGCCAGATCCAGATCGTCCTCCGCGATCAGCAGCCGCATGGGTCATCACCTCGTGTCATTTGATAGGGATAGTATAGTGAAATGTTTGGGAAAATGCAAGCTTACAGCGCGTCCTTGACCATTTCCCGGCCGCAGACGATGTTCAGGTTGCCGTTGCGGCAGCGCAGCGCGTCCAGAAACGCCTTGGGAACGCTGTCCGACCGCAGGGAGACGCGGTACTCCAGCTCGTACAGCGTACCCATGTTGGAGGTTTTTACCTTCACCAGCGTGTGGGACTTGGTGTACTGGTCGAACAGGTCGTCAAACAGCCCCTCATAGTCCAGATTCTCCGGAATGGTGATCTTCAATATCCGCTCGCCGCTGTCGTGCTGGCCGAATTTCAGCGCCGTCAGCGCCAGCAGCGCGGCGGACACGATCACAAAGGTCAGCGCCGCCAGCCCCACATAGCCCATGCCGGTGGCAAGGCCGATGGCCATGCCCAGAAACAGCACGCCGATCTCGCGGGCCGTGCCGGGGGCTGAGCGGAAGCGCACCAGACTGAAGGCGCCGGCCACCGCCACACCGGCGCCGATGTTGCCGTTGACCAGCATAATGACCACCTGCACCACCACCGGCAGGATGGCCAGCGTGACGGCAAAGCTCTGGGTGGAGTGTGCCCGGAACCGGGACACCAGCGCAAGGCCGATGCCCAGCACCAGCGACACGGCGGTACAGATGAGAAACGCGGAAAGCGTCAGCTCCGTTCCAATGATCGAGTTAAGCACAGATACGTCCCTCCTTGGGTAAGATGTGATGTTGGTAGCAATAACCGTATTTGGAGAAGGAGGTGGGAAACACCTCCGCGCGGGACAGCAGTTGGCTGAGCCACAGGGGACACACCCCCGGCAGCTTGACCTCCATCAGGATCATGCCGGGATCGGTGATAGGCGCGCCGTAGTCGCCCAGCCGCAGGTCAAGGGCGGTGTCCCGCCACCGCAGGTTGGTGTCAAAGGTGATGCGCAGCTCCGGATCGTCGATCCCGGCGAAGGCCAGCCGGTCATAGGCGATGAACACCTTGGGCTTTGCGCCGTAGGCATCCTTTTTCATATAGGGCCGCATGCCCTCCAGTACCAAGCGCTGCTGCTCCGCCGTCAGGCGGTACTTCTTTTCATAGCGTTCAAAGCAGTTTTTGATCTGTGCTGCCATGTGGAGCACCTCCTTTATGACGCTATCATACCTGCACCGCCTAAAACCAACTTAAAGAAAATTCGGATTTTTTCTTTAGGTTTCTTTTAGGGTGCCGGGCTATGATAGGGCCACAACAGCAGAAACGGAAACCAAACCATGACGAAGGAGGTCATTTCCATGAAAAAGCTTGTATCCATCTTCTGTGCGGCGGCGCTGACCCTGTCGCTGGCGGGGTGCGGCGCACAGGCGGCCGACACCAATACAAATACCAATACCACCGCTCCGGTGGTCAGCACGGTCTATTCCTTAGAGGACGCCACCGTTCTCACCTTTACCGACAGCGGCATCACCGCGCAGGACGGCGGCACCGGTTATGAGATCGACGGCACGGCCCTGACCATCGACAGTGCAGGCACCTACGCCGTGACAGGCACCTGCGCTGACGGCTCCATCACCATCAAAGAGGGCACCACCGGCGTGACGCTGGTGCTGAACGGCCTGTCTCTCACCAGTGCCGACACCGCGCCCATCACCTGCAATAAGTCCACGGAGGTCACCATTATCGCGGCGGAGGGCTCCGTCAACAGCCTGACCGACAGCGCCAGGAACAACGACGATGAATACCCCGACAACGAAGCGGCGGAAAATGCCGTCATCAAGTGCAAGGACGGCTCGCAGGTAACGCTGGGCGGCACCGGCAGCCTGACCATCACTGCCAACGGCAAAAACGGCATCAAGTCCGGCACCACCACAGCCGAGGAGGGCGAAGCCTCCCTGACCATCTGCGAGCTGACGCTGACCATCAACGCTCCGGTCAACGACGCCGTCAACGCTGAGCAGACCTTGAACGTAGAGAGCGGCACGCTGACCATCTCCGCCGCTGACGACGCCCTTCACAGCGACCTTGTGCTAAACATCGGCGCGGAGGGTACGGAAGGCCCCGCCATCACCATCACTGAGTGCTATGAGGGCATCGAGGGCGCGGAACTGAACATCTATTCCGGCGATATCAGCATCAATTCCTCTGACGACTGTCTCAACGCCGCTAACTCCGATCTGAGCGGCTATGACTTCACCATGACCATCTCTGGCGGCACCATCGTGGCCTGCTCCGCCAGCGGCGACGGCTTCGACTCCAACGGCGACCTGACCATCACCGGCGGCAGCGTCACCGTCTGGACGGCCAACACGGCGGATAACCAGCCTTTGGACGCCGACGGCACCATCACAGTCTCCGGCGGCACAGTGCTGGCGGCAGGCGGCAGCAGCGGCATGGGCATGAACCTGACGGCCACCCAGCCCTGCGTCATCTTCGGCTCCTCCGGCGGCATGGGCGGCGGCCCTGACGGCGGCAACACCATCGCCAAGGACAGCGCCCTGACCATCACCGGCAGCGACGGCAATACCGTTTGCAGCTGCAGCGCAACATGCAATGCCAGCTTCCTGTTTTTCTCCTCCCCTGACCTGACCGACGAGGGCAGCTACACCCTCGCCGCAGGTACGGCCACCCTCACCGCCGAGGCCCAGAGCGGCACAATCTCCTCCGGCTCCGGCGGTATGGGCGGCGGCCCTGACGGCGGTATGGGCGATTTCCAGCCAGGCGACGGCCGGCAGCCCCCGGAGATGCCTTCCGGCGGCCAGCGTCCCTCCGGCGGTCAGCCGCCTGCAAAGGGATGACAGCCTTGTCCGCAGAGCGCATGCATAACAAAAAGAGGAACCGGACGGTTCCTCTTTTTTGTATATGCTTCGCGGGCAGGATCACTTTCCGGCGCGCACCTTGGCGGCAATGAAGGTGAAGGCCGGGATCACAATGATGGGGATGGACGCCCAGCCGATGATGGAAGTGCCCTGCTGCAGCATGGCCTGAAAGCCCAGTGCGGCGCCGATAGCGGCAATGCCCAGCAGGATAGCGGTAATGACAAAGCGTCTGAGCTGCGCGTTTTTGATAAACCGGAACAGACTGTCAAAACGGACGTTGCCCGCATGGGCAAGGCCAGCGGCACTGGTCAGCACGGCCAGCGTCATCAGGACCACATACAGCCACTGGAGCCACTTCATGTTCAGGCGGTTCAGAACCGCCATGACAGGCAGCGTCTCGGCGCAGACATCAAACACACTGGTATAGCTGAACAGGGTAAAGATCAGGCAGACCATCAGTACCACAGTGATGATATAACCGGCGGTGATGGCCTTGCGGGACTCGGTCTTATCCTTCAGCACATCGGACACGGACATGACATTGAAAACAATGGTGGACTGGAAGCAGCCGTACTGCATAGCGCCCAGAATGGCATGCAGGAAGCTGGTGTCCTTGGCGTTGGCGGCGGAACCGGCGAAGGCGCCCGCCACGTCACAGTCACCGCAGACAAGGGACAAAATGGTAATCAGCACAACGACGCCGATGATGGCGTACATCATATAGCCAGAGGACTTTGCCAGCAGCTTGGAGCCATACAGGCACAGCAGTGCGGAGATCAGAATGGTGATCCCGGCGGTGACCCAGTAGTTGATGCCGAGGAAGCCCTCCAGCAGCTTGCCCTCGCCGGCGAAGGCCAGACCGCCGGCGCACATCATGGTCATCAGGAAGCAGATATCGTACAGAATGGATACCACGCTGCCGAATTTGTCGCCATAGCAGGACTTGGCAAAGGGACGGTAGCCGGGAGTGCTGTGAGCGCGGGCGTACTCCAGCATGTAGTACATGACGCCGCCGGTGATCAGCATAGCCAGCAGGGGTGTTATAAGACCCACCCAGCCGTACTTCACATACCATTTGACACTGAAAGCGCCGGTGGCAAAGCCAGGGCCAAAGTGGCTGCCCAGCCATACGGCGGCCACGCCCAGAAACGCGGGGACTGCGGATTTTTTCTTTTCCATGATCGTAATTCCTTTCTCTGCCGCATTGCTCAGCAGGCTTCTTTTTCATCAAATGACATGCGATCCATCACATAGTCCTTCATTTCATTCACGAGGGCCAGATGCTTGGGATGGTTTAAATAGTCGTTGAGATATTCCGGCCCATCCAGCTGCATGACCATCATGATATCCGCGTTGGAATCCCGTGTGGTCTCACAGCGGTACACCTCTGCACCGTGCAGAAAAGGAAGCTCCCTTTCCAACTCAGCATAAACCTTGCGGCAGCGGAAATAGATCTCTGTCACATCCGCATCCTTCGTCAGCTTTAAAAGATTATAGTGTACCATCCATAAGACCTCCTTGAAAATAATGCAATAAGGTACCGCAATTTTTCCGGCTTGTCAAGCACTGATTTCGTCGATTTAGACAGGCGGTGTATGCAAAAATTGTGTATAAGTTCTAAAAAACGGTCGATTTGCGCTTTATCCATTAAAAGCGATAAAGAAACGTACCGTTATTGTAGACACAGCTTTTGCTAATGCCAGACATAAATGGCACATTTCTGCTTTTGTGATGCTTTTGTACAGCAAAAAGCTCCGGTATACGCCACTGGCGTATACCGGAGCTCTTGTTTGCTTATCGGGGATCAGGTGTACTGACGCAGACCCTCGGTGGCCGAATCCTCTTCGGCGCTGATGGTAACTGTGAACTTCACATCGTTGGCGTTGCTGAAACGATCCAGCCAGCCAAGGAAATTCTCTACCGCCTGCAGGTCCTTGTCACCTGCGATCTTGCACAGGTTGTCCACGAACACATGGGAAATATCGTAATTGCCCGCGTACAGGCCGCTGACGAAGCCGCGCAGACATTCATAATTATTCACATTATACTCGCTGGCGTTGACCAGACGCACATTGTAGCTGATGTCGTAGGTCATGTCGGCGCTGGGTTCGATACAAACGACACTTCCGTTCTCGCTTTCCACGGCGGAATGGATCAGCTCGATCAGCTGCTTCGTCTTGCCTGCACCGTTGGCGCCCATAATCAATCTAACCATAAGAAATCACTCCTTTATCCAAGATAGGAGGTGGTTATGCTCCTGATAACAGCATAGCATAACCGCGTCCAAAAAGCAATGACAAAACGGTTAACGTTTCAGCTTTTTCAACAAAGTCTCCCGCAGCTCCTCATAGCCGGGCTTGCCCAGCAGGGCAAACATGTTCTTCTTATAGGCTTCTACGCCGGGCTGGTCGAAGGGGTTCACGTCCAGCAGGTAGCCGCTGAGACCGCAGGCATACTCGAAGAAGTAGATCAGCTCGCCCAGCGTGTGCGCGTCCTTGCTGCCGGTCTCCACGATGATGTTGGGTACGCCGCCCTCCACATGGGCCAGCAGCGTGCCGTCCATGGCCTGACGGGCGATGAAGTCCATGCTCTTTCCGGCAAGGAAGTTCAGGCCGTCGCCGTTGCCCTCGTCAAAGGGGACCTCCTGCTGCCGGGCGGAGGGGCCGAAGCGCACCACCGTCTCGAACAGGTGGCGCTCGCCCTGCTGGATATACTGGCCCATGGAGTGCAGGTCGGCGGTGAATTCCACGCTGGCGGGGAACAGACCCTTGTTCTCCTTGCCCTCGCT
>ENA-UOJG01001738-UOJG01001738.1-human-gut-metagenome-genome-assembly--contig:-C47-NODE-1738-length-21501-cov-8.137648_pt1 | contig 21501 bp, 15 predicted proteins | sample MGYA00242340_ERZ723887 | MGnify/ENA metagenome assembly ERZ723887 | reverse complement strand
CCATATCCCGAAACACAAACTCCGCCATAGGACTCCGGCAAATATTGCCGTGGCACGTGATCAGCACTTTAATCATGGTCTCTGTAAGCCTCCAAAAGCCTGTATATCCTCATGATTTGAGGATATTACAAACAAATCATTTCTTTTAAACTTCCGTAAATCTCCATAGGTCTGCGCCGTTTTTGGGCCGTTTGGTGTAGTAAATGGCGCAGTAAAAGCTCAGGAAACGGCGGCGCAGTTCGCCGTTTTAAGCGCCGGTACTTCAGACCAGGAGCGCCCCAGGCTGACCATCTGACTCGCCGCGTGAGAGTAGCTCGCGTGGGTGTACACGTTCAGCGTCACGCCCGCGTCGGAGTGGCCCATCAGGTATTGCAGGTTCTTGATGTCCATGCCGGCGTTGGCGTAGTTTGTGCAGAAGGTGTGCCGGAACACGTGGGGCGTGATGTGCGGCAGGGGCTTGTCCGGGTGCAGCTTGCGGTACTTCTTCATGGCCCAGCGCAGCTCGTTTTCGATGTGCAGCGCTACCTTGGGCCTGCCGTTCTTGTCGAGCATGATGAAGCCCGTCAGCCCGTCCACCACCGGCTCCACAGCGACCTTCGGGCGGTTTGCGAGCATATTGTTGAGGCTCCGGTATACCGCGTCGGTCATGGGGATGTAGCGGATGCCGCTGGCGGTCTTTGTCGCCTCCACATGGTATTTGCCGCCCCGCTCGCGCAGGAGCTGGTGGTCAACCCGGATGCGCCGGTTCTTGAAGTCCAGGTCTTTGCGCGTCAGGCCGCAGAACTCACTGACGCGCAGGCCTGTATCCAGCAGCACGACAAACTCGTCGTAGTACTTGGAATAGGTCTCGTCCTGTCGGATGAAGTCCATCCAGGTCCTGAGCTGCTCCTCAGTCAGCGCGATGCGGCGCTCGGAGTCATTCGGTACCACGTCGGTCAGCTTGAAGATAAAGGGGTTCTTGCGTATGGCGTCCTCGTCGCAGGCCATCTGGAATGCCGGCTTCACAACGCCGCGGACGCTGGTGATGGTGCTGTAACCCTTGCCGTCCTGGTGCAGCTTCAGGAACCACAGTTTGGCGTCTGAGACCTTGACCGTGCATATCCTGCGGCTGCCGAACTCCTCCTTGGCAACTAAGTTCAGCACAAATTTGTAGCCCATCCGCGTGTTGTGGCGGACGCCCTGCTTTAGGCTGACGTATCTTTTCAGCAGCTCGAGCACCGTTATCTGCCCGGCCTCATAGTCGATGCCGTCGTCGAGCTGCCTTTGCAGTTCCTTCTCCTTGCGGCGCAGCCCCTGAAGGTCTGAGTCGTAGATGCTGCGGCGCTTGCCGCACAGGTCTGTGTATCTGTATTGGTAGATCAGGTCTCCTCTCTGGCTTTCTCCCGTTCTCAGGAGGCGGCCCTTGTGGTCTTTGCGTTTATTGCTCATGTCCGTGCTCCTTTCAAGGCAAAAGGAACGCCGGTGTGACATACAAATGATACCACACCGGCGCCCTTTTTTCTATGAATAATCTGCAAATATCAGATGGAATAGGCCTGCTCTATGTAGCTGTCAAAGAGCCGCTTCTTTATGAGCCGCTTGTTTCCCACCCAGAGGACGAAATTGCAGCCCTTCTCGTTCGTGAGCTCTCGCAGCTTGCCCGTGCCGATGCCGGAATAGGCCGCGGCTTCCTCAAGGGTCAAATTGCTTTTTTCCCAGATGGGAACGTCTTTTGCCATAGGCATTACCTCCTTTATTTACTCACAGTTTTGCGCTCCCGCGCGGTGCTGCGGCCCTGATACTGCTTCAGCACCTCCGGCGGGAGCCTTCCGATGACGGCCAGCGCCTCCTCGTAATCGCGCCGGAGCTGGTTATCCCTCAGCTTCTTGAGGGTGCTCTCCGAGCGGAGCGCCTTGAGCTCTGCCCCGGTGCTGTCGAAGGCGGCCTTGTACTTTTTGAGCTCCGTGCCCATGCGCTCGACGTCTGGGATGTACCTGTCGAGCAGGGCGCTGATCTGGCGGACGCGCTCTTTGTAGTTGCCGAGCTTCACGTCGGAGAGCAGCGCGTCCAGCTTCTGCTTCTGCCGCGTCAGGCGGGTCATCTGCTTGAAGAGCCGGGGCGGGATATGCTCGCGCCCGGTCTCGCCGGCGCTCTCGCCGCGCTCCAGCTCGGGGTAGGCCTCAGCCATGTGTGTCCAGAAGGCGTCCTGCCACTCGCCGAGCTTCTTCTTGTTCCCGACTATCTCCTTCGCGCTCAGCCGCCCGTCGGAGGTCAGCGGCACAAAGCAGAGGTGCATGTGCGGCGTCTTCTCGTCCATGTGCACCACGGCGGAGAGGAAGGTGCCGGAGTCCTGGCGCCCGCCGATGAACTCCATTGCCCTCTCGAAAAACGCCCTGACCCCGGCCTCTGGCCGCCCCTCGAAGAACTCCGGGCTCGCCGTGACGAGCGCTTCCACCACCCGGACGCTGTCCTTGCGCGTGCGGCAGCCCGCCTCGCGGATGAGCCGTTCGGCCTCCTGGCGGTAGCGCCCGGCGGGCTCTGCCAGGTGAAAGTTCAGCCCGCTGAGCCCCGTGTCAATGTCCGGGTTGCTCGCGTACTTCTCCTTCCGCCTCTCATTGTGGGCCTCGATGTCGTGAACGCCGGGGCCCTTGTATTTTGCAAAACGCAGTATCGCATACTGCGGCTTCGGCATTGATATCCCTCCATTCTGTGTACTGAAAACTGCAAGCGCTGTACGTACCGTACAGTACGTACAGCGCTTTTCCGTTCACCGCCTGAGAAACGAGGGCCTTGCCAGCACTTCGATGCCCACAAAGCCCCGCACCCGCTTCCCGGCGGCGTAGATGTTGTTTGTGGCCTCCACCTTGTAGAGCGCCTCGTTCTGCGCAAGCTCCGAGCTGAGGCGGTTTGCCGAGAGCGGCTTGCGCACGTTGTCTTCGCACCAGAGCTTGTAGGCCTCGTACAGCGCCCGCGAGCTGGCCTCTGCGTCGGCCCGGAAGCGGATGTAGCCCTCGGAGCGCAGGAACTCGATGACATTGTTGCTGCTGCGCTTCACCGTCTCGACATTCTCCCGCGCCTTACCGCTGAGGCTGAACTGGTAGTTGTTCGCGAGCAGCCGGTTCAGACCTTCCAGGCACCAGAGAAAGATGCCCTCCGCCTCGTCCGCCAGTTTCTCGGCCAGGAAGGGGTCGTCCACCCGCTCCGCGGGCCGGTCCCTGGTCGTCAGCACGATCTGCCGCCGGAAGAAGCCGTCGGAGCGGTCATGCAGCGCTGTCAGCGCCCCATTGCCGAAGCAGAGGAAACGGGCGTAGAGGCGGCTTTGGTAGCTCTGCACGCCCTTGCGCTCAAGGTCCATCTTGCACTCGGCGGTGACGATGGACTTGATGTAGTTCGTCTTGGGCAGGGCGGCCATGTCCATGTCGTCGTCCACCATCAGCAGCTTGTTTTCGAGGTCGGCGCGGCTGAAGCGGTTGTTCTCCACCTTCTGTATGCTGGTCATGTTCATGCTGTCGCCGAGCAGCGAGCGCATGACGAGCCCGATGCGGCTCTTGCCCTCGCCGCCCTTGCCGATGAGCAGCAGCATCTTTTGCCCCTTGGTAGAGGGTATGAGGCAGTAGCCCAGGTACTCCTGCAAGGTGGGGATGTCCTCCGGCTCCAGCAGCTCGGAGAGGAAGCCTAGCCAGCGCTCCGGTTTAGGGGCGTTCGGCTCGTAGCGCACCTTCAGCCGGTTGCTGCACCAGGCCTTGTCCTCCGTGAAGCTGCCGTTCAGGAAATAGGTGCCGTTGGCCACATGGATGCGGTCGGTCTCGATGGGCAGGGGAGGGGAATAGGCCGTCAGCTTGAGCGCCGCTAGCAGGTTAGTCACCGCCTTGGAGATGCCGGAACTCAGACAGCCCGAGACCTCCTCAAGTATCATCCGGCTTATCTCGCCCTCGTCCTCCACCGCGCCGTCTACCGTGAAGAGCCGCCCGCGCACACATTTCATCGGGTGCCGTCCCAGGAAGTCGGAGCAGAACTGCACCTCGTCCATCTTCTTCCCGTCGCACCAGGAGGGCCGCCTCGCGCCCCCGGACGTGTTTTCGAGCCTCTCTTCCACAGTCTCAAACCTCCATTTTCAAGTCCCGCACCAGCCGGGCCGCCTCCGCCCGCGCCCCGGCGTCGCCAAGGGTCAGCTCGTCGAGCAGATACTCCGCGTATTCAAGCTCCCTGCAGGCCGCCGCAAAGCGCGCGTCAAATTCGTCGCCCGGCCTTCTAGGCGCAAGCTCGGCCTTACGTCGCCTGAGCGCCCGGCAATGCTCGGATAAACGCAAAAAGCACAGCCGCTCGCCTTTCCCGAGCCGCTGTGCTTCGTCGTGTTTCTTCGGTTTTTCCTGAGCCGCCCCAAAGTCCGCCGCCAGCTTCCGCGCCGCCTCGAGGGGCGTGAGCCGAAAGAGCCGGGCCGCAAAGTCGATGCAGTCCCCATGCGCCCCGCAGGCGAAGCAGTGGAAGTGGCCGCCGTCCACATATAGGCTCGGCCGCCGGTCATCGTGAAACGGACACCGTGCCATCCCGCGCCCGTTGACCCGGACCCCATACCTCTCCGCCGCCTCCCGAACCCCGACCCGCGCCTTGACGCTTGCAAATATATCCATCCAAGACCTCCTTTCACCCGAGTATACGCAAAGAAAGTCTTAGACCCACAAAATCCGGCACTTCCGCAAGAATCCCACCCCGCCGCCCCTCCAAGCCTTGCAGAAATGCAAGCCGCCCGCACCAGCGAAATGTAATAGCTTGTAATACACGAGCTGGCAGTTTATAATAAAATATGGTTATTTACGATACTGTATGGAAGAGGTGCCGCGATGGAACAGACCTGGCTGCCAGGCAAGATACGCGACCGTATCCGTGACCTGATGAAGGAGCGCGGACTCACGCAGGCCGAGCTCGCCCTGCGCATCGGTACGACGGAGAGTACGCTCAGCCGCTTCCTGAGCGGCAAAACGAACAAGCTCGGCGACGAGAGCATCATCCGCCTCGCCCGCACCTTCGACGTCTCCACCGACTTCCTCCTGGGCGAGAGCGACGTGCCTGACCGCGTGAATTACGACATCTCCGAACTCGGCCTCTCCGTCCAGGCCGCAAGGAACCTCTATACGAAAAAAGTCGATCCCCGCGTCGTCAACCGCCTGCTCGAAAGTCCCAGATTCGCCGAGACGACCTACCAGATCGCCAGCTTTCTCAGCGACGAGCTCGCCTCGGGTTTCGCCGCGCAGAACCAGATCTACGCTTCGGCAGCCGCGCTGCTCAAAGGCTCGCCGGAGCCCGCCGCGGACGCCGAGCGCCTGAAAACGCCGATACATCAGGTCGAGCTGCAAAACATCGAGGACTCCTTCATGCGCGCAGTCCGCGAGATTAAAAGGGAGGTCGGCTCCGACGTCGCCGCGTCGAAGGAGCTGACCGCGCAGGCGGTGAAGCGCATCTACGACGAACTGACCCGAGGCCAGAGCAAACCCCTGCGCAGGATCTCGCCGGAGCAGCTTTCACAGGCCGTGGCGCGCTCGGTGTCGCACCTGCCCGGCGTGGACGAGGAGAGCGTGAAGCAGCTGTTCCTGTCGATGATAGGCGGCGCGAAGAGCAATGAATAGCCCGCCGAGCAATGAGGAGCTCTGTGCGTCTGCCCGCCTGGGCGACGCCGGCGCGCGGAACCAACTCGTCGGGAACAACCTTGGCTTCATCCGAAAAACGGCCAATGAACTGTGGAGCTCGCAGCGCGAATTGAACGCCGCCCTGCTGCTCGACAGGGAGGACTTGGAGCAGGAGGGCGCGCTCGGACTGCTCCGATGTGTCGATACCTTCGACCCGGAGAGCGGCGGAAAATTCCTGAGCTATGCCGCCCCAGCCGTGCGCAATGCCATGCTGGACAGCATACGCGAGCGCAGCAGGACTTTCGAGGCGCAGAACATCGGCAGCCGCATTTCTCTTGAGTCCGCCGCCCTCTACGGGACCGGAAAAACGCCTGAGCAGCTGTACCTGGAGCGGGAAAGTTTTGAGGAACTGCACGCGGCGCTGGGCCGCATCGAGCCGAGGGAGCGGGGCTATATCGAGTACCGCTTCGGCTTCGACGACGAGGACACGGAGCGTACGCTGACGCAGACGGCCCGGCACTTCCACCTGTCGGAGAGCCGAGCGAGGGCAACGGAGCGTCAGGCGTTGGACGATGTGCGCCTGGAGCTGCCGTGGTGGTATTGAGGCGCGTCGCTGCGGCGGGTGTGTAGCCCTTTTGTGCCCCGGCGACGCCGCTTCGCCGCGCCGCCTTGAGACGAACGGAGGATATTCGCCGGCTGCCCCGCCTGCGGATATCCTCCGTTCTGCCGGCACAGGAAAGTGTCTGTGCTGCCCCGCACAGCCCCTTTCCCGCCCCGGCGGCCGCAAAAGGTCTAACACACTAGACTTTGCCAGCAAAGCCGTGCGCCAACAGGGCGCTCCCGCCCCTGTTGGATGACCCCGGGCCAAGGGACAAGCCCCTTCGGAAACCCCGCATGCCCACCCCCGCCGCGCCCGCCGTGCTCCCGCACTCCGCCCCGCCGTGTCCGGACAGGAAAAACAGGAACAGATACCCGCCGGGGCGATGGCAGGTATCTGTTCCTGTTTTATTTCGGCAAAAGCCGAAACTATGGACGTGTAACTATTGCAATAGTGAATGTGACTGTGCACATAAAGCACAGCTTTTGCATATGCACTGATAGTCGAAAAATTGAAGGCATCGCAACACTTTTCTCGCAAACGGATAGAAAAAACCGCAAACTTCTGGTATACTAAAAAATAAGTCATTTTTAGGCGTCGGTGGTTATTATTGTTTTGAGGTGAAATATGGCTATTTCATATAAGAAATTGTTCAAGTTACTTATAGACCGCGATCTCAAGAAAAAAGACCTGCGAGATATGACCGGAATCAGCTACGCCACTCTACGAAAGCTTGAACGCGGTGAAAACATTATGACTGATGTGCTTGACAGCATTTGCACTGCACTTGAGTGTGATTTGGGGGATATTGCAGAAGTTATCTTAGAGCCGGCCCCAAAACAATGACTTGCCTGGAGAGAAATTGAACTATGCATGCAAACTACGATAAGGCTAAAAAGGAAACGAGCCCTTACTCCGCGGTTATTACGAGAGAGCAGTTCTTGTTTTATGAGATGCGTACAACTGCAAAGCTTGTCGATCAGGGTTTGACTGAAAATCAGATCGTTGAGAAGATAGCTTCAGAAAACCTGTTTCAATATCCCACAGAAAAGTCCGTGCGCAAAATGGCTTTTGCTTGCATACGGAGACTAAATGCGTTAAACGATCCCATGCTGGTTGCCGCAATAGCAACCCAGCCGGGCAGCGTGGCGAAACAGATTTGTTTGTATGCCATGATGAAGCAATACCGTATTGTATGGGACTTTATGATTACTGTAATAGGGGCAAAGTTTCAAAGCTGCGACCTTTCCTTCAGCAGATTGGATCTGAACGTTTTTATGATGCGTTTGCAAGAGCAAGATGATTGGGTTGCATCCTGGAGCGACAGCACCATCGTAAAAATCGAACAGGTCATAGCCAGAGTTCTGGTGGAAAACGAATACCTCGACAGCGTGACTTCCGACCACTTAAATCCGGTCCTTATCTACCCTCTACTTGAAAATGCGATCCGGAATAGCGGCGATACAAAGGCCCTGTCCGCATTTAACTGCTTTGTCTGAAGGAGAATGGAACTATGAGCATAATTAAAGAGCGGCTGGACCTCTTGCGCGAAGAAATCCAAAAAGAGGATTTCTTGGATGGCAAAGGCCTCAGCAATGAGGTGAACATCCGAATTTTTTGTTACGATGCAGCGGAAGAAATGACAGTGACACACTTTCTAAACCAGCTGCGAACCGATCAGACGCTCCGGTGTCATCTGATTGAATGCAATCTCTATGACATCTTTCTTTCTGCCTGTGACGACCTTGCCATAACCGATGCGATCCCCGAGATGGAAGAAAGCGAAGGCAGCGCTTTCCTTCTGGAGCAACTGCACTCCGCCATCGGGAAATCTGAGTTCATCGAAAAGATCCAGTACGAACCGCACCGGCGTGGAGACGTGCTTTTGCTCACCGGCGTTGGAGATGTATTTCCGTTTATGCGTGTGCATACCTTGCTGGAAGCCTTGCAGCCTCATTTTTCTGATTTACCCATTTTGGTGATGTATCCCGGTGAGTTCGACGGCCATTATTTGAGACTGTTCGGCAGGCTGAAACCCAATGACTATTACAGAGCATTCAATTTCTTTGCGGAGGAGGATGCAAGGCAATGATAATTCGCGATATGTTTGCCGAGGACATCAATCGGCAGATCAACGGTGTCATTAAGGTCGACCAGGATACTGCGGATGTAATTGAGCAGGAAGTGCGAGAATATGTCATAACTAAGGAACTTAAAAAGCATTTCATTTCCTTCTTTGACTATTACAGCGATGCCTTTGGCAAGCCGACCGCAGACATCGGCGTATGGATCTCCGGCTTTTTCGGGAGCGGCAAATCCCACTTTCTGAAAATATTGTCTTACATCCTTGAGAATAAATCCATCAATGGCATCCCTACAGTAGAAAAGTTCCGCCAGAAATTTGCTGACGATCCTGCCACCTTTATGCTGATCGACCGTTCTACCCGTGGCAAGACCGAAACTATCCTGTTCAACATCGACATTGAAGGCTCGATTAACAAGAATAATACCGCTGTGCTTCGCGTCTTTGCGAAGATGTTCTACAGCCACCTGGGCTTTTACGGCGAAAATTTGAAGGTGGCCATGCTGGAGCAGTATATCGACCAAATAGGCAAAACGGAAGAATTTCGTCGTGTCTTCGAGGAGAAGAAGGGCAAGCCATGGGTCGAGCAGCGCAAGGCGTTTGCATTCAACGGAAAGTATATTGTTCCGACTTTGATGGAAGTACTGGACATGAGCGAGGAAGACGCAAAACATTGGTTCAATGATAAGGCGTCTGAGGATTTTTCTATTGCCCAGCTGGTGGAGGATATAAAAGCCTATGTGAACAAGCAGCCAGAGAATTTCCGCCTTCTTTTTATGGTCGACGAAGTAGGCCAGTATGTGGGCACCGATACCGATAGGCTTTTGAATCTGCAATCGCTGATCGAAAAGATTGGCAGTGAATGCGCCGGAAAAGTATGGGTGGTGTGCACTGGTCAGGAGGCCATCGACGAGATCATCAAAGTCCGTTCAGATGAGTTCTCCCGTATTCAGGCCCGCTTCAAAACACGCCTCAGCTTGTCCTCGTCCTCTGTGGATGAAGTTATTCAAAAGCGTGTTTTGAAAAAGAAGCCGGAGGTAGAGCAGAAGCTGGAGGCTTTGTATCATGAAAACGACTCTGTGCTCCGCAATCTGTTCAGCTTTAACTCTTCCATCCTGGACATCAAGGGCTTTGCCGGAGCCAGCGAGTTCGCAGTGAACTTCCCGTTTGTTCCATATCAGTTTATCATCATGCAGAAGGTGTTTGCTGAGATCCGCAAGCATGGCAACTCCGGCAAGCACTTGTCCGGCGGCGAACGCTCTATGCTCTCTGGTTTCCAGGAGGCAGCTCAGAAGATTCAGAGCAAGGATGAGTATGCCCTCGTGCCGATCTTCCGCTTCTATGATACTGTCCACACCTTCCTGGACAGCTCCATCCGGCGAGTGATTGAACGCTGCCAGAACGCAGCGGATATTGGAGCGGGCATACAGCTGCAGGATGTGGACGTGCTCAAACTCCTGTATCTGGTTCGCTATGTTAATGACGATATTCCTGCCAATGTGGACAACATCGTGATTTTAATGGCGGATGACATCCGCACGGATAAGATCATCCTTAGGGGAAAAGTTGTCGAATCGCTCAACCGTCTGATGAGCCAAAACTACATTGGACGTTCGGGAGAGACATATAATTTCCTCACCGACGAGGAGCAGGATGTCCAGCGTGACATTAACAACACCGTTGTGGATACGGCTTCAATTGTTGAGCGGATCGCACAGATAATCTATGCCGACATCTACCAGACGAAGAAATTCCGCCGCGATAAATACGACTTTGACTTCGATAAGATGGTTGACGGAGTGACCACGGGCGCTGTGAGCGGAGGCATGAAACTGCGCTTTTTGACTGTTGCCACAGACTCCGTAGAAAAATCCGAACTGCGCCTGATGACGGAATCCCACGGTCAGGCCATTGTGGTGCTGCCTGGCTCATCTTATTATGAATCGCTTGAAAGCGCCATGAAGATCCGCAAGTTTGTGAAGCAGAGGAATGTGGCACAGTTACCCAAGTCCATGCAGGATATTATCCGGGATCAGCAGGATGAGGCCGCCCAATATGAGCTGTCTGCCAGGGAAGATTTGAAGCAGGCCATTGTCAATGCTGCTTATTATGTTGATGGCGAACACATCGAGATTCGTGGCGGTGATGCAAAATCCCACATTGACCAGGCGCTGGACTACTTGGTCACCCATGTTTACAGCGAATTAGATTTGGTTTCCGAGAATGTGGATACAGATGAGGATGTTGCGGAAATCCTAACAGGGAATTTCTTGCCTGGCGCGGAGCCTAATCGTGACGCAGCCGCGAAGGTAGAGGAATTTCTGGTTGTGCAGGACCGCACCAAGTTGCCCACATCCATGTACGATGTGCAGAGCCGCTACCAGGGGATTCCCTACGGCTGGCGGGAAATCGACATCGCTGCGGTGGTGGCTCTGCTCATCAACCAGCAGAAGGTGACCATCAAATATGGCGGCGTGACGATTCAGCCGGATGACCCCAAGCTGCCGGATATGCTGCGGAAAAAGAGCGAGATCGGCAAAACCAGCATTTCCATCCGTCAAGCTGTTACCGCCGTCAAGATGAAAGCGGTAAAAGAGCTGCTGCGGGAGTTCTTCGATGTGATGGACGTTCCCGACGACGAGGACGGCCTTGTCGCCTACATAGTCAAGAAGTTTGAGGAACTGAAAGCCCATTACGAGGCCCTGAACCAGCGGTATTCCTCCGGGCGCAAGTATCCAGACCAGGCCAAGGCGCAGGAAGCTATGCAGCTTGCAGACGACGTGCTGTCCCAGAAAAGAGACAACATTGCGCTAATCGACCGGGTGCTGAAGCTGGAGGACAAGCTATTTGACAGCAAGGAGAATCTCCAGGCGGTTGAGGGCTTTTTCAACAACCAGGTGCAGATATTTGATGCTGCGGCCCAGCTGGAGGAAGACCTGCGCAACGAGCTTGACTACCTCTCCCACGAACCTGCCGCCAACGACGCGCTGAACAAGATTCGGCTGATAGTCGCCGTGCAGGGCGGGTTCAGTTATCAAAAAATCCACGAACTCAACGGCCTGATGGCTACAGTCAGAGAAGGCCATGGCCGACTGTTGGATGCAAAACGGGCTGAAGTGGGCGACATGATCACCCAATGCATGGGCGCAGTGCATCAGACCGCCAACGGCGACTTCAAGGCTGAGGAGCTTGTCGCAAAAGCCGATAATTTTTTCAGCCAGCAAAAGCAGAAGGCCAAAGATTATCAAAGCCTAGCTTTGCTGGACGGGCTGATCCCGCCCATGCTCCAATACAAGGACGACATAGTCGAGCGGCTGGAGATGCTGCTGGCTCCTCCTGCGCCTCCAAAACCTCCGGCGCCTGCCGGCGGCACTACACCTCCCGTTAAGAAGGTGATTCGGTCTTATAACCGCTCCATCATCTTCCCGGCGAAGAAGCTGGAGAATATGGAGGATGTGGATGACTATGTGGAGAAGCTCCGCGCTCAGCTCAAGCAGCTTTTGAAAAATTGCGACGGTATCCAGCTGAAATAAAGCGAGGAATGAAGGATGGACAAAAACGCGATAAAGAAATACGCGATCTGGGCACGGCGGGAGCTGATCTCGAGGGTCAGCCAGCGGGCGGCGTATTTTGAAATTACAGAAGCCGGGTTTGGCGACCCGGAGGCGGACAGCGTTCTGGGGCGGGTCCTTTCCGACGTGGAAAAAGCCCAGCGGCAGGCGCTGATTGCCCAGGTCAGGCAGAAGGGCTACCGTCAGGTTATGGAGGAAGCGGCCTACACCTGGTTTAACCGCTTTGTTGCCCTGCGTTTCATGGAGGTCAACGGGTATCTGCCCACCCATGTGCGGGTGTTCACCGACGAGGCCAACCAGTTCAGGCCCCAGATCCTGACCGAAGCCATCAACATGGAGTTGGACGGCCTGAATATGCAGAAGGTCTATGTCTTCAAGAACGCCAATGACGACGACGGCCTGTTCAAGTACATGGTCATCGTCCAGTGCAACGCGCTTTCGTCCGTCCTGCCCGGAATGTTCCAGCGGATCTCCGACTACACCGAGCTGCTTTTCCCGGACAACCTCTTGCGGGACGGCAGCGTCCTCCAGCAGATGATCGAGCTGATCCCTGAGGAAGACTGGAAGGACGCGGTGCAGATCATCGGCTGGCTGTACCAGTATTACAACACTGAGTTAAACGAGCTGGTTTATGATGGCTCCATGTCCAAAGCGCGGATTACCAAAGAATTGCTCCCAGCGGCCACCACGATTTATACACCAGACTGGGCCGTTCGTTACATGGTGGAGAACTCTTTGGGCCGCCTGTGGGTGGAGGGTCACCCCAATGACGAGCTGAAAGCCACCTGGAAGTATTATCTCGAGGAAGCCGAGCAGGAGCCGGAGGTGCAGGCCCAGCTGGCCGAGATCCGCAAAGAGTATGCCGCCATGACGCCGGAGCAGATCAAGTGCATCGACCCCTGCTGCGGCTCCGGGCATATTCTGGCCTATCTGTTTGACGTGCTGATGCAGATTTACGTGAGCTACGGCTACACCACCCGGGAGGCGGTGGCCAGCATCGTCCAGAACAACCTCTATGGTTTGGACATCGACGACCGCGCCGCCCAGCTGGCCTGTTTCGCGGTGATGATGAAGGCCCGCCAGTATGACCGGCGTTTCTTCAGCCGGGACATCCAACCCCATGTGTACGCCATCCAGAACAGCGAACCTTTGTCCCATGAGGCGCGGGGATTTCTGGGGGAAGAAGAGGAAATTGCCCGCCGCCTGTGGGATTCCTTTGCCGATGCCAAGGAGTACGGCAGCCTGGTGCAGCCGAATGTCACGTCGGAGGAACTGGAAAGGCTGAAAAAGCGGGTCGTTGAGGTCGACCGCATGGGCAGCTACGGTAACCTCTTTACCGACGCCATGAGCTTTGAGGTGCTGCACACTTTCGAGCCGCTGATCGAACTGGCTACCGCGTTGGTGCAGAAGTATGATGTGGTGGTGACTAATCCGCCTTATTTGGGTAGTGGTCGGTTTTCTCCGATGCTCGATAGGTTTGTAAAGGAAAACTATCCGGATGTCAAAAATGATTTGAGCATGGTCATGTATAAGCATGCACTTGCCGACTTAGCAAAACCGAACAGGTATACCGCATTTATAACGACATCCTCTTGGATGTTTCTCTCCGGCTTTGAAAGGCTCCGCGAATTTGTTTATTCCACAGCGGCAATTACCAGTCTCGTTGATTTTGGCACGGAACTGTTCGATGGAAAGGTGGGACACAATCCGATTGTATCGTGGGTCACATATAGCGCCAATCTCGATTATAAAATGTCTGCGGTTCGTTTGGTAGAATACTGTTATGCCCGTAGAGATGAAAAAGAACCGGAATTTTTTAGTCGGAAAAATCGCTATGTTACCCAACAGTCCAATTTCTCCAAAATTCCGGGAAGCCCAGTGGCGTACTGGGTAAGTAAAAATGTTCAATATGCGTACCAACTTGGTAAAAAGATAAATTCAATAGCAACTGTTTTTGAAGGCCTAAAGACGAGGGACAACGAAAGATTTCTTCGCTTGTGGTTTGAGGTAAACAACACAAAATGGGTTCATTATGCAAAAGGCGGACCTTTTAGAAGATGGTACGGAAATGGAGAGTATGTAGTAAATTGGGGAATATGCGGAGAAGAAGTAAGAAATTTTAAAAAATCAAGTGGGGCAAATTTTAAATATTACTTTGAACCGACAGTAACCTATTCCGCATTAACTTCTTATAAGTTTTCTGGGAGATACATTGATAATATGATTTTTGGAGGTGGCGGAGGGGGAATAACAAACAGCAATAATATATTTTTAATTTTAGCTTATGTAAATACGGTGGTTTTTCATTACTTTATGAATCTACTCAGTCAAACACTCAATTTTGAAGTGGGTCAAATTGGCAGCCAAAGATTGTTGATTGTTGAAACATTGCAAAATGAAATTGAGGAGACTGTAAAAAAGAATATCAGTATGTCTAAAAGCGACTGGGATTCCTTTGAAACCTCCTGGGATTTCTCCATCCATCCGCTTATCATGTTTAGCCACAATTTGCGGGACTCTACCGCCATCGGTGCAGCTATGCAGTATTATTACGGCGGTTATCCCCGGGCCAGCAGTCCGTTGGAGCTCTGCTATCTGCTCTGGAAGGGTCAGGCCAATCAGCAGTTCCGGGAACTCAAGGCCAATGAGGAAGATCTAAACCGCATTTTCATCGACATCTACGGCTTGCAGGACGAGCTGACCCCGGAGGTGGCTGACAAGGATGTGACTGTCCACTATCTGGTGGACACCAAAGATGACATTCCCGACTCCATGCAAGGCTCCAATTATGTGCTCACCCGGCGGGATGCGGTAGTCTCCTTGATTTCCTACGCCGTGGGCTGTATGTTTGGCCGCTACTCCCTGGATGTGGACGGGCTTGTTTATGCCGGAGGCAATTTCAACGCCAAGTATTGCCGTTGGGTTGGCTATTTGGGGGATAGAATTGACGAGGCTGTTGATGAAGATGGTCATTTGATTGGCGGCGGCTGGGCCGGCTGTTCTATGTTCAAGTATGACGGTATAAGAAAAGACGGAAAATGGGTACTTTCCGTATTCCCGCCTGACACAGACAATATCATCCCCATCTGTGACGATGAATATTTCGAGGATGACATCGTGGGCCGGTTTGTCAAGTTCATTGAGACGGTCTACGGCAGTGACACGCTGGAAGAAAACCTAAAATTCATTGCCGACGCCCTGGGCGGCAAAGGTACGCCCCGGAACGTGATCCGCAACTATTTCCTCAATGACTTCTATGCCGACCACTGCAAGACCTACCAGAAGCGGCCCATCTATTGGCTCTTCGACAGCGGCAAGAAGGACGGATTCAAGGCGCTCATCTATATGCACCGCTATGCGCCGGACACCATCGCCCGCATCCGCACCGATTATGTCCATGAGCAGCAGGCCCGCTACCGCAACGCCATTGCCGACCTTGAGTCCCGCATCGCCGCGGCGTCCACCGCCGAGCGGGTGAAGCTCAACAAGACCCTGGCCCACCTGAAAGACCAGAACGCCGAGCTGCAAGACTACGAGGAAAAAATCCACCATCTGGCAGATCAAATGATCCCTATCGACCTGGACGACGGTGTCAAGGTCAACTATGCAAAATTCCAGGATATTCTGGCGAAAATCAAGTAAAGGAGGCGGATGCCCATGGCAAGCATAGACCTGGAAACCATCCAGCAGGATTTGGCGCGCCGGTTTGCCGCCCCCTTGCCTGAGTTTTACCTGCGCAGAATCATCTTCTGGTACGATGAAGAACGTGAATTTGAGGACCAGATTGGGGATTTGGCTCTGGATGGCGTCACTGTACTGAAGCTGACCGGCAGCAACACCTTCGCCATCAAAAAGCAGCTCTGCAAGGATGACCTGACCTCAAATTATCTCATATACGACCCGCGGCCTTTCATCAAGGACGATGACAACTGGCTTATAAATGTGCAGCTGTACAGCGAGGAATTCCGCGCCGATCTCAATTCCATCTGGATGGACGAGATGGAGTTGCCAGCCTCTCCTATTATACGTACCCAGGTGAAGAGATACCGGAAATTCTTCCGCTCAAAAAAACACCGCGACGCCGTGAAAAAGCTCAACAGCTCAATTTCCACTGCTGCGCAGATGCACCTTGCGGTCATGGCCGTGCTCAGCGGCTGCGGCAGCTTGCAGCCAGGCGCGATCCTCCGGGCCGTACTCGACGCCGGGCTGGATATGGAGATGAACAGCGTCTACCAGAGCTTAGTAACCTATGGTGCTGACAATGCGTTCTGGGTCATGGTGTCTCAAGGCACTGGATACAGCGAAAGCGACGACAGCAGCTTGGGCAGGTTGGCGATCCATCTGCTGCTCACCGCCGCCACCCGAACCATACACACAGACCTTTTGGCCGGGCTGGACGCTTTTATGTCTGTTCCGCATCAGGCATACTGCTACGACTTTGTCTCTGACTGGCTGCACAGCCAGGATACGGCACAGCTGTATGAGACCGCAAGGTATGTGGAACAGGAAGCCCTCCTGCCACAGCGCTTTTCAAAATTAGCTGTAGAGGATTTAGTGGATACCGCCTGTTTCCCCTGCATTGACGAGTGTATCCTTGCCAGCCTGATGAAAGAGATCAGTGACCACATCATCCATGTGGAGTTTATCCGGCTTGTGGTGGAAAAGCGCCGCACCACGGCTTGGTATCAAAGCGTTTCAAGCTACTACGAGGGCTTGCTTCAGGTTGCCAATATGCAGGCGTTCTTTGCAGAGCACTCTGCCGGTTTCCATACCGTTGAACCGCATCGGATTTGGAAGGAGTATACCTCTGACTATTACCGGATGGATACATATTACCGACTGTTCCATCTGTGTTTCCAGCGCAGCCTGAAGGAATCCCACCCTCTGTTGGATGACCTGTTCAAGCAGGTGGTGGACAAGGTAGAGGGGCTGTATACGCACTGGTTCCTCGGCCATCTGGGCCAAAACTGGTCGGATGCCTGCGCAGAAAATCTGAAGAAGTACGGGCACATCCTGGAAGTGCCGCAACAAACGGATTTCTATATCCAAAAAGTTAGACCCAACGAGAATCGCGTCTTTGTGATCATATCTGACGCCTTACGCTACGAGGTGGCCGCATCTCTGACGGAGGATCTTCGGCGAGAAATGCAGTGCCAGGTGAGCCTTGGCAGCTGCGAAGGATTGTTCCCAACCGTGACCAAGTATGGTATGGCCGCACTGCTGCCCCACAAGAAACTGGAGGTCAAGCCCCGAGCCGATGGAACTCTTGCCGTGCTGGCAGACGGCGAACCCACTGACGCCGGATACCGGGACAAGCTGCTGAAAAAGGTCAACCCCGCCAGCGCGGCGCTGAAATACGAAGATATCCTGTTGCTTAAACGGCAGGAGCGGCAGGCGCTGGTAAAGGGCATGAGTGTTGTCTATATCTACCACGATACTGTGGACAAGGCCAGCCACACCTCAGACAGCGCCGTCTTTTCCGCCTGCGATGAGGCCATCATCCAGATAAAGAATCTGGCGAGGATCATCGTCAACGATTTTGGAGGGACAAACATCATTATTACGGCTGACCATGGCTTCCTCTACACCTATAGCCCGCTGAGAGAGGACGACAAGGTGGACCGCACAACCCTTAGCGAACAGGATGTTGAGGTTGATCGCCGGTATCTGATTACGCAAAAAGGCGCGCAGCCCAAGTATCTGCTGCCTGTACAATTCTTGAATGGTAACACAGATTACGAGGCCTTCGCACCGAGAGAGTACGTCCGCATCAAGAAGAAGGGCGGCGGCCTCAACTTCGTGCACGGCGGCATTAGCTTGCAGGAAATGGTGGTGCCGGTGCTGGAATTTCAGTTCCTGCGCAACTCCTATAAGGCATATCAGCGCAACAGGGACAAAATCGACACCAAGCCGGTGACGGTTAGTCTGCTATCCGCCAGCAGGAAAATCAGCAATATGATCTTCTCGTTGAACTTCTACCAGAAAGAAGCTGTGGGCGGAAACCGTGAGGCGGCGAAGTATCTGGTGTATTTTGTGGACGAGAACAACCAGAAAATAAGCGACACCGGGAAGATAATTGCCGACAAAACGAGCAGCAATGCCCAGGAGCGAACTTTCCGATGCAATTTCAGCCTGCGCTCTCAAAAGTACAGCAATCGACAGCCATATTTCCTGGTGATAGCAGATGAGAGCGGGCTGCAAGCGCCGTTAAAGGAAGAATTCCAGATCGACATAGCCTTTGCAGTGGAAGATTTTAATTTCTTCTAAGAGGGCGTCTCCAAGGAGTAAAGAGAATGGATGAGCTTGAAGCGAGCGTGGGTACGCGCGAAACAATCAAAGAAAAACTCCGCCAGAATTTCGACGGAAAGATCGTCCGCAAGGATCTGACCAAGAAAATCAAAGAAGGGGCAAATGTCCCTACCTATGTTCTAGAATTTTTACTTGGGCAGTATTGCAGCACTGATGACGATGAGATCGTCCAAAAGGGAGTTGAGACCGTCAAGCATATCTTGGCGGACAATTATGTGCGGCCAGATGAGGCGGAAAAGGTACTTTCCCGGCTGCGGCAGCGCGGGGCGATGACTATTATTGATCAGATAACGGTTGAGCTGAATCTAAAATACGATTACTATGAGGCGAGATTTTCAAATCTGGGTCTTGGCAGCGTTCCAATCTCCGAGGAATATCCGGAAAAGTACGACCGCCTTTTGTGTGGCGGAATCTGGTGTATAGTTCAGCTCGAATACAACAATGAGCAGGAAGCCGATTTTATACCCCAGGATAGAAAACCAAAAAAGAAAAGCGAGTCCCTCATCAGCATCCGCAAGCTGACGCCAATCCAAATGCCTCACGTTGATATTGACGACCTGAAAAAGGGACGTAAAGCGTTTACAAAGGAAGAATGGATCGATGTGCTGCTTCGCTCCATCGGCATGGAGCCGGACCAGCTAAAATATCGGGAAAAATGGCTGCTCTTGCTGCGCATGATTCCGCTGGTCGAGAACAACTTCAATCTCTGCGAGTTGGGGCCACGCAGCACCGGCAAATCCCATCTATATAAAGAAGTTTCACCGAATAGTATTCTAGTTTCCGGCGGGCAAACCACGGTTGCAAATCTGTTCTACAATATGAGCAAACACACGATGGGCCTGGTGGGCCTGTGGGACTGTGTAGCCTTTGACGAGGTGGCCGGTATCCGATTCAAGGATAAGGACGGCATTCAAATCATGAAGGACTACATGGCCTCCGGCTCCTTCGCACGAGGCAAGGAGGAAAAAGCGGCAAACGCCTCGATGGTATTCGTGGGCAACATCAATCAGAGCGTGGACGTCCTGCTGAAAACATCCAGCCTTTTTGATCCTTTCCCGCCGGAAATGGGGATGGATACAGCATTTCTTGACCGTATACATTGCTACCTCCCAGGCTGGGAGATTCCCAAGTTCCGTCCGGAGCACTTTACCGACGACTACGGCTTCATAACTGATTACTTGGCTGAGTTTTTGCGCGAACTTCGCAAGGAGCAGTACGGGGATGCCCTTAATCGCTATTTCCACTTGGGGAAAAACCTCAATCAGCGTGACACCATTGCAGTTCGAAAAATGGTTGGCGGTCTTATCAAGCTGGTGTATCCCGATGGCGCCTTTGACAAGGAGGATTTAGAGGAGATTCTTCAGATTGCTCTGGAGATGCGCCGCAGGGTCAAGGAGCAGCTGAAAAAGCTGGGTGGCATGGAATTCTATGACGTGAATTTCTCCTACTTGGACAATGAGACCTTTGATGAGCACTACGTCTCCGTGCCAGAACAGGGCGGTGGCAAATTGATACCCGAAGGGATGTGCAGCCCCGGTCAGGTTTACACGGTGAGCCGGGGTAAATCAGGTATGATTGGCGTGTTCCGGCTGGAAAGCCAGATGCTGCCGGGAAGCGGGAAGTTCGAGCGTACCGGAATAGGCTCTGACCGGGATGCAAAGGAAGCCACCAACACCGCATTCAACTACTTAAAGGCAAATGGAGGGCGCATAAGTGGCTCCATCAGCACCACTACCAAGGACTACATCATCAACTACCAGGATTTACAGGGTATTGGCATGACTGGCAAACTGGCCCTGCCAACATTGATTGCGCTCTGTTCGATCTCTCTTGGGAGGCCAGTTTTAAGTTCCACAGCCATTCTGGGCGAAATCAGTATCAGCGGCACAATGATAAAGGTGGATGAGCTGCCGAACGCCTTACAGGTATGCCTTGACAGTGGAGCCAAAAAAGTTCTGCTGCCAATGACTTCGGCAGCAGAATTGGGAATGGTTCCGGCGGATTTGATTGGGAGTTTTAATTTGATTTTTTACAGCAGCGCGGAAGATGCTTCAAGGCGCTGGGTGTTGAATAGTTTTACGCCTAAATTATCGTTTGCGTGTCTGTTCTGATCAAAATAGGCAGCAGAAAATGCTGCGTGTGCGGGTTGAATGAGTCTTTGCTTTCCAGCCTGTATTTCTTCGTATACAGTATCATGAGGTTAGCTTGACCGATTTCAATTGCGACATCTTCGCTTGAAGGATGGTAATACAGCGTGCAAGCCCCTTCTTCTGCACTGCCCGTCAAATTAACTTGCATACCGGACAACACTTCTTGCGCCCGGACCACTTCGATCTCTAACCTGTCCGGATACATAAACTGTTTTTCCGAACTATCATATTTAACACTGATACTGAAACCACCAACTGAATCGTCCCCACAACAGTGCATAGCATGGTTGAACGCCACGGCATAGAGCTTCGAGTTTTCGGGTTTTCCAAGCCTGTACTCCTGCATACAGGAAAAGGCTCTCTGTGACCCTATCCAGGCAGAAATACAGTTTCTCCTCATCTCTCCATCTTTGATGCAGACCAGCTCTGTTTCATCTTCCTCGTCAGCAATGGCGATGATAAACTCGATATCATCAACTGGCGCATTGCGGTGGATATTTAATGCCAACTCCAATAGCACGTCCTCGGAAAACATACCCTTATCATAAAGCTGGCTTAAGAGTTTATGGGCATGGGCAATGTTGTTGCCGGCAAATGAAACACAGCATTTTGAACCTACGATAACGCTCTTTATCAGGCCATATTTATTGACCAAAGTCCAGGTTTTATCGCCCCAAGTCTCTTTGCTTGTTCCATCAAGCGAGACTTTAGTATCGCTGCATATGTAGGTCAGTTTCTTTTTGCAGCCATCAAATTCATGTGTGTGCTTAACGGCAAACACAAAGCTCATCCTGTTGCGGCTCCCCTCATACCGTATTTCACCAAAAGTTTAGCATTTGCTGCGGTACATTGCAACCGCCACGATGCTCTGATGACTGCTGAAGTTATTGCTAAAGGAAAATACAACAACACCGCCCATCGGCCATTTGGCCGATGGGCGGTGCGCTATATCAACTTACCCCTCCATGACCTCCAGCATGAGCCTTGCGCCCAGGCGGAAGCTGTTTTTGAACAGCAGGCGCTCGGTTATCGACTGCAGCTCGCGCCGGCTTTCGGCGCAGCGGGTGAAGAGGGATTTCTGCTCGTCGCTCAGGGTGCTGAGGAGCTTTTCCTCATTGCGGCTGAGCAGGTGGAGGGCGGTTTTGTATTCCGGGCAGGGGGAACAGTCATACTCCGACGGCTCGAT
>ENA-UOJG01001737-UOJG01001737.1-human-gut-metagenome-genome-assembly--contig:-C47-NODE-1737-length-21501-cov-16.733190_pt1 | contig 21501 bp, 23 predicted proteins | sample MGYA00242340_ERZ723887 | MGnify/ENA metagenome assembly ERZ723887 | reverse complement strand
GACGACCTGACCGGTATCGGTCTGGGCGGCAACAAGGTGCGTAAGCTGGAGTTCCTGCTGGCGGACGCCAAGCGGCAGGGCGCTGAGATCGTGTTTACCACAGGCGGCGCGCAGTCCAACCACGCCATGCTGACAGCGGCCTGTGCCAAGAAGCTGGGCATGGAGCCGATCCTGATTTTGAAGAAGCGCGGCGTTACCGACCGCAAGGGCAACCAGCTGCTGGAATACCTGATGAACACGGACGTCCGCTTTATGGATACCGACAGCTATGATGATATTTACGCCGAGATGGACCGGGTGGGCAAGGCCAGCGGCAAGCCCTACTATAAGATCCCCTGCGGCGGCTCCAACGCCATCGGTGCGCTGGGCTATGTCAACTGCATGAAGGAGATCGCCGATACCGGCATGAAGTTCGATTACGTCTGCTGCGCCGAGGGCAGCGGCGGCACCCACGCCGGTGTGGCGCTGGGCGCCAAGCTGTTCATGCCGGATACGCAGGTGGTTGGCATGATGGTAGACAGTGATCCTTTCGATGTGATCACCACCCGCATCATGCAGGAGGCGGCCAGACTGCTGGAGCTGGACTTTGTTCCCACCACAGAGGACGTGCATCTGGTGAATATGTGCGGTCCCGGCTACGCCATCCCCTCTGCCGAGGGCAACGCCGCCATCCGCCTGATGGCGGAGAACGAGGGTCTGTTCCTCGACCCCGTGTATACCGGCAAGGCTTTTGCCGGTCTGGTGAAGCTGGCCCGTGAGGGCAAGTTCAAGCCCACCGATAATGTGCTGTACCTGTATTCCGGCGGTGCCGGTGGCCTGTTCGCCATCGACGTGGATCTGGGCTGAGCACGACTGCAAAAGACGACGAAAAGTCCTGTGGCCTACGGTCACAGGACTTTTTTGCGGCTTTTGGGTTGTATCCTTCCGCCGGATTTGGTACAATACGCCCTGAGATCAAACGAAATGAGGCGGCGGCATGGACGCGGTAATGCTCAAACATGTGGATAAATCCTATACATCATACAGCACAGAGGTGGTCATCAGCGGCCAATCCCGTGAAAGCCGCACGCGGCAGGTGCTGCGTGACCTCTCCGTCAGCTTTCCGGCGGGACAGCTGACTGTCATCGTTGGCCGCAGCGGCTGCGGAAAGAGTACGCTTTTGAAGCTGCTGGCAGGGAAGGAGCAGCCGGACGCCGGAGAGATCGTGATACCGGAGGGTTGGCACAGCGCGATGCTGAGCCCGGATCCCTATGTGATCACATGGACGAACGTGCAGCGCAACGTGGCTATGGCCTGCGGTGTGGGAAGAACGCCGGAGGAGCGCTATGAGCGGGCTACGGAATTTGTCCGTCTGGTGGGATTGGGGGACTACGCCGATCTGACCCCGGTGGAGCTGTCCACCGGCATGAAGCAGCGGCTGGGGCTTGCGCGGGTGCTGGCCGGTCAGGCGGAACTGCTGCTGATGGACGAGCCGTTCGCATCGTTGGATTTTCTGACCCGCGAGGAGCTGCAAACGCAGCTGCTGGGGATCCAGCAGAAGATGCCCCGTACCATCGTTCTGGTGACCCACCAGCTGGAGGAGGCGCTTGTGCTGGGACAGAAGATCATCGTCATGCACCCGGACAGCTCCATTCGGGAGTTTGACCTGACGGGGTTGCCGTATCCCAGAGAGCTAGACAGCGCGCCGCTGCGTCAGCTCAAGAGGGAGATCACCGAGGCGTGCAAAAAAGCCTCGGCAGTGGAATAAAATAGGTGCGTCCGGTTATCCGGACGCACCTATTATATCGTTATCAGCCCCGACGCGCCCGATAGACCCGGACGGCGACCAGATAGGAAATGAACAGTGCAACCACGGCAGCTGCCAGCAGGAGCAGGGGAACGGTGGTGACCATGACTGTTTCAAAGCCGCTGACCATATCCGCCAGCTTGCCGGCGTAATTGACGCCTGCCACAACGAAAGCGCAGGTCAGAAGGATGTAGATCAGACGGCCCTTTTCCACGCCGAAATGGAACATAAAGGGCAGGTCGATGGCCATCAGGATCAGGGAGAGACACGCCGTGATCAGCAGCGCCATGGTATCCTCGCTTACGATGGGCGTGGAATGGACGATCAGTCGGGACAGCATAGACAGCACCAATACCGGCAGCACCAGCGTCAGACCCAGCACATACTTGCTGCCCACAATGGATCTGGCGGTATAGGGCATCATGGCCGCCAACTCATCCCATTTGGCCCGCTCGTCATAGGCCAGCGCCGTAATAGGCAGCATGGCGGCGTAAAACAGCGCGAATGCCGCCATATAGGTACCGGGGATGCAGGCGAACACCACCACGATCACCAGCATGACCTTCATCTGCTTCAAAAGGGTTTTCCAGTCCTTTATCAGTAAGCCTTTCATTTCCGCGTGCCTCCCTTCGCCAGAAACAGAATGATATCCTCCAGATTGGTGTGCTCCAGCGGCAGGTCGTGGGGCACCATGTCCCGCCGCACCAGCGCCCGAACGCCGTAGGGATCGTTTTCCTCGCCCACGACGCTGCCCTCCGGCAGGTCGGCCAGCCGCTGGTGGGACAGCCGCACCAGTGCGTACTCCTCCAGCAGGCGATCCTTTTCCTCACACAGCACCAGCTTTCCCTTATGCAGGAAGGCGATGTAGTCGCAGATCTTCTCCAGATCGCTGACGATGTGGGAGGACAGCAGGATGGAGCGATCCTCCTGCCGGGTGTACTCGTTGAAGATGTCCAGAATCTCATCCCGCACCATGGGGTCAAGACCGCTGGTGGCCTCGTCAAGGATCAGCAGCTTCGCCTGATGGGACAGCGCCACGGCGATGGCCAGCTTCATCTTCATACCGCGGGAGAAGTCCTTGAAGGCTTTGTTCCGCGGCAGACCAAAGCGCTGCAAATAGACTTCGTAGGTGTCCGGCTCCCAATTGCGATAGGTGTTTGCCATGATGCGGCCCACGTCGTCGGCGTTCAGCACCTCAGGATAGTACGCTTCGTCCAGCACCACGCCGATGTCTTCTTTTACATCGTTGAAAGCGGCGCTCCGGTTATCCGTACCCAGCACCGACACCGCGCCGCTGTCCCTGCGGGCGGCGTTCATAATGAGCTTGATGGTGGTGCTTTTGCCTGCGCCGTTTTCCCCCACCAGCCCCATGATGCTGCCGGAGGGCAGCGCCAGATCAAGGCCGTCCAGCCGGAAGCCGGGGTACTCCTTCACCAGTCCTTTTATCTCGATCGCGTTCAACATGTTTCATCCTTTCCTTTCATTTCCCACATGAGCCGCAGCATCTTCACGGCTTCCTCCTCCGTCAGCGAGCAGCCTGCCGCCAGCTCCACGATCTCGCTCATGTGATCCTCGATCTGCTTCAGGTGGGCTTCCCGCATCAACTCCAGATTTTTCTCCGCCACATAGCAGCCCTTGCCGGGTACACGGTCAATAAAGCCATCCCGCTCCAATTCGTCATAGGCTCGTGTGGTGGTGATGACGCTGATGCGCAGGTCCTTGGCCAGCGCCCGGATGGAGGGCAGGGCATCCCCCGGCGACAGCTCACCGGAGATGATGTTGTTTTTGATCTGGGTATAAATTTGCTCGTAAATAGGCTTTCCGCTGGCGTTGCTGATAATCAGATCCATATGCTCACCTCTGTGATAACTGTATATGTTCAATATATACAGTATATGCATGAAGAGTGAAATTGTCAAGAGGGAAAATAAAAAAGTTCCCCGGACATGCCGTCCGGGGAACAGGGAAGGTATGCAGTTGCGATCAGAGAACGCGGCGGGCCGTCAGATAACGGTTGGCGTAGTAGGTCTCGCTGAGACTGGAAATGATAACGCCGCGACTGGAGGATGCGTGGATAAACTGTCCGCCGCCGACATAGATGCCCACATGGCTGGCCGCGCTGCTGGTGTTGTAGGTGCCGAAGAAGAACACCAGATCACCGGGCTGCAGCTCGCTCTGGGACACATAATAGCCGCTGTTCAGCTGAGGCGTTGCGCCGTGGGCCAGACTGACGCCGAAGCTGGCAAACACATGCATGGTGAAGCCGGAGCAGTCGAAACCGCCGGAGCCGGTGCCGCCGTAGGCGTAGGGCGTGCCCAGATACTGCATGGCGTAGGAAACCACATCGCTGCCGGAGCCGCTGGCGACATAAGTATCGCCGCTGCCCTCGGTGGAGCCGTTATCACCGGTGGTCTGAGACTTCTTCGTGGTCTTGGCCGTTACCTTGGGCTTGGGAGCTTCCTTCTCCAGCGTCAGGTCCAGATCGTCTCCGGTGACGTAGCCGGTATTGTCGCCGCTCTTGATGGCGAACCAGCCGTTGTCAAAGCCGGTGACCTCCACGCGGTCGCCATCCTTCAGGGTGGTCAGCACCTCGCTGTCGCCGTCTGCTTCCTTCAGCAGCGGCAGCTCCTCGGCATCCACTACGCCGTAGGTCTCAAAGGTCTCGCTGCGCTTCAGCAGCTCCACATATTCCGGAGAGATAAAGCCGGTGCAGTCGTTATAGCTGATGCGGAACCAGTCGTCCAGATCCTCCATCACGGAGACCAGAGCGTCCAGCGGCAGGAGAATGTAAACATTGCTCTCCTCGGTGGGGTCGAAATAGAGGGGGATGTCCTTTACGGTGATCCGGCCCACGGCCTTCACTTTGGTATCGCTGGGCAACAGACGGGGCAGGGCGGGCTTTTGGCCCTTGGCCTCCAGACCGGAGGTCAGCGCCGTCTTGATGGCGGCGGTATCCTGCGCCGTGGGGGTTACGGTATTGCCGGTGCTGCCGGTGGTGGACGATGCCCACGCGGTCACCGTGGTATTGCAGAGCATGGCTGCGGTCAGCACCACGGCGGCGAGCTTATGGGAATTGCGTGATCTCATGGAACGCCCCCTTACAGCTTGCCGGCCAATGCGCGCTCCAGCCAGATAGAGCCCACATCCATGGCCGCGTACAGACTGTTCTTCTCCGACTTCTTCACCACGCGGTCGCGGGATTTCAGGTCGGGGTCAGTCAGCTGCAGCTGAACGGAAACACGGGTGGCCACGTCCATATCCTGTTCCTTTTTAGATTCCAGGATCTGGAACATGACGATGTATTTGTCCGCCATGGAGCCGTAGTAGATCAGGTTGTCGATCCGCCGCAGGGGATGGTTTTTATAAACAAGGCCTTCGCCTTTTTTCACATCTGCCATTGTGATTGGTGCCTCCTACTTGTAAGAATTGCGTATTAGTATACCACAAAAATCAACCTCTGTCAAATCGGCTGGAGAAAGGTTCACAAAAACGACAAGAAGCAGGGAGAATCGACAGATTCTCCCTGCTTAAATATTGATTTCACATCAGATGTCCAGATACCGTTTCACAAGGATCTGCAGCAGCTCGTCACGGTCGATCTTGCAGATCAGCGTGCGGGCGCCGTTGTGATTGGTGATGTAGGTAGGATCCTCCGACAGGATATAGCCCACGATCTGGTTCACAGGATCGTAGCCCTTCTCCTTCAGTGCCTCGTATACAGAGGTCAGCACATGATGCACCTGCTCGTCCCGATCCTCTGCGGCATTGAATTTTCTGGTATAATCGTCCATTAAGGCACCGCCTTTCCATCTGATATAGTACAATTATACGACAAATGAGTGAAACTGTAAAGTGCTATTTTTATTTCGTGCCGAAAATACGGTCGCCGGCGTCGCCCAGACCGGGCACGATATAGCCGTTTTCGTTCAGGTGATCGTCCAGCGCGGCGCAATAGATCTCCACGTCGGGGTGGCGGTCATAGATGAACTGCACGCCTTCGGGCGCGGCCACGAGGATCATCAGCTTGATGTTCTTGCAGCCCAGCTCCTTCATCTTGGTGATGGCCATGTCGGCGCTGCCGCCGGTAGCCAGCATGGGATCCACGATCAGCACGTCACGCTCGGCGATGTCCTTGGGGTACTTCAGGAAGTAAAAGTGGGGCTCCAGCGTCTCTTCGTCGCGGTACATACCGATGTGCGCCACACGGGCGGAGGGGATCAGATTGAGGATGCCGTCCTCAAAGCCCAGACCTGCACGGAGGATGGGAACGATGGCCATTTTCTTGCCGGCCAGCACGGGCATTTCGCAGGTGCACAGAGGGGTCTCAATGGTCTTGAGGGTGGTGGGCAGGTCACGGGTGGCCTCGTAGGTCAGCAGCATGGCGACCTCGCCGACCAGCGTGCGGAAGTCCTTGACACTGGTGTTCTTATCGCGCATCACCGTCAGCTTGTGCTGCACCAGCGGGTGGTTCACGATGTGCAGGGTGGGGAACTTTTCGTTCATGATCTTATCCTCCGTATATAAAAATATTCAATTATGCCATTATTTCGCGTCCAGCGTGATGGGCAGTCCCTTTGCCAGCCGCTCCCGCTCGGCCTGACTGAGCCGGAGATACACCGGACACAGCTCCTGCGCCGTCACAGTGCGGCCCTCTGCCGCCATGCGTTCCGCCGCAAGCCCCACGCCGACGGCCTTCTGATACAGCTCGTCCGCCGGAGCCATCGAGCAGGGGATCCCTTGCTCCAACAGATAATTATAGCATAGTTTCGCGCCGTCGCCAACTACTTTTTTCCTGTTTTTGTCATTTTTCAGCTCGCCCGCCAGCAGCTCCAGCGCCACGGCGCGATCCTCGCACCGGCGCTCCAGCGCACCGTTATGGCAGTCGAACACCGCGTTATAGATCTGCTGCCGCCGCGCGTCCATGGCACAGATCACAGTACCCTCGAAGGCGCGGGCGTTTTCCGCCATGGCCTCCAGCGTGGACACGCCGCAGCAGGGCAGCTCCAGCGCCCATGCCAAGCCCTTGGCGGCGGATACGCCGATGCGCAGGCCCGTAAAGCTGCCGGGACCGGCTGCTGCGGCGATCAGCTCCATATCCTTCGCCGTCAGACCGGCGTTTTTCAGCATACTGTCCACCAGCGGCATCAGCGTAACGCTGTGGGTCAGGCCCATGTTCTGACAGGCGCTGGCCAGCACCGCGCCGTTTTCCACCACGGCGGCGGACACGGACTTGGCCGAGGTCTCAAGAGCCAGTATTTTCATGCGATGCCGCCTCCCTCCACGGTAATGATCCGCTCGTTGTCGCCTTCACCCCGTGCAATGCTCACCACCACGGCGTCCGGCGGCAAGGCGTCCGCCACATTTTCGCTCCATTCCACCACGCACACACCGCCGCGATCCAGATAATCCTCCCAGCCGATGTCGAACAGCGCGTCGCTGTCATCCAGACGGTACATATCAAAATGAAACAGGGGCGTCTTGCCCAGATACTCGTTGACGATGGTAAAGGTGGGGGAGGTGACCCGCCCCGTATAGCCGAGACCGCGGGCGATACCACGGGTCAGGGCCGTCTTGCCCATGCCCAGCCCGCCGCGGCAGGCCACCACGGTATTGGGCCGCAGCTGCCCGGCCAAGCGGCAGCCGAATTTCTCTGTATCCGACACACTGTGGGAAATGTACTGCATGATAAACGTCCTTTCGGAAAGTGAAACGGCCCTATTCTGCCATTTTCATTATGGTACCACAAAAAGTTCAAAAAAGAAAGGGGGTAAGACAGGTTTACACGGAAAACTTCTTGTGGTAAAATGTACAGGACTTATTTTGGGGCGGCAGGCCCCATTGGCTTTTACGGAGGAACGATCCATGCAGCGTGTGCGGGAGTTATTGCGGGATATCTTGCGGCAGACAGACCTTGTTCTGCTGGCGCTTTGCTGTGCCGCCACAGCCTACGGTATCCTGATGATCTATTCCGCCACCCGGTATATGAACTCCATGCGCGAGGTGATCGTGCAGACCGGCGGCGCGGTCATTGGTATCGTCCTGTTTTTCCTGCTGTCGATGGTGGATGTGCGCGAGCTGATGCGAAAAAAGGGCTGGCTGTGGCTGACGCTGCTGGGCCTTGGGCTGATCCTGCTGCTGAAATCCCCGCTGGGCCGTGCCGGTGACACGGGCAATCTGGCGTGGCTGAAATTCCCGCTGCTGCCGGTGATGGTGCAGCCCTCCGAGATCGTGAAGCTGACCTTTATTCTGGTGCTGGCGTGGCAGCTGGTGTGGCTGGAGGAGAACCGGACGCTGCGGCGGCTGCCGGATATCCTGTTTCTGGGCGTACACCTGATGGTGTTCTTTGGTCTGTACTATAAAATATCCTCCGATATGGGCAGCGATCTGGTGCTGGTGGCGATCTTCGTCTGCATGTGCTTCGTGGCCGGTGTGCCGAAAGGCTGGTTCATCGGCGGCGGTGTCGGCGCGGTGCTGGCCTTTTATATCCTCTGGGAGGAGGATATCATCAAGTCCTATATGAAAAACCGTTTCCTTGTGGTGCTGGATCACAGCTTCCGTCCGCTGAACGAGGGCTGGCATCAGACCCGCAGCCTGCTGACGCTGGGCGGCGGCAAGCTGACGGGCATGGGGCTGTTCCACGGCATCCAGACCCAGAGCAAGGACAGCTCCAGCCTGCCCAACCGCCATACGGACTTCATTTTCTCCGTCATTGGCGAGGAGCTGGGCATGGTGGGCTGTGTGCTGGCGCTGGCCATCCTGTCGGCCATCGTGCTGCGGTGCGTCTATGTGGCCCGCAACGCCAACAGCAAGCTGGACGCCTATATCTGCGTTGGCGTGGTGGGAATGCTGCTGTTCCAGATACTGGCCAATGTGGGCATGTGCCTGTTCGTGATGCCGGTCATCGGCCTGACGCTGCCGTTTTTCAGCTACGGCGGCACGTCCATCGTCATCACCTTCGCCACCATGGGACTGGTGTCCGGCGCACACAGCCGCTCCCGACCGGACTGGCTGCGGAAATAAAGAGTGTAAAGCAAAACCCCCGTACAGCATTTTTGCTGTACGGGGGTCGTTTGTTATGCGGTGAGTTCGGCGGCGGGAGCCGTGCGCCGGGCGTACAGGGTGTTCAGCCGGGGATACATGTCGGCCTCGCCGTCATAGCCTACCGTGACCACACGATTGCCCAGCCGAAGTACCAGCTCCTGTTGAGATATTTCGGGGGTGTCCGGCAGATTATCGCTGCGGAACTCCTGCCGGAGGCTGGTGGTATACCGGCGGTACATGGCCTGATCCCAGCCCTTGATCTGTACCTCCTGCCAGTCGTGGGCATTTGCTTTTTCGGCGAAGTATTTCTCCGCCAGCGATTCGGCGCGGATGTCCATGACGTTGACCCAGTAGTTGAAGGCGGCATAGCCGATCCCCGCGTACTCCCCATCCAGCCGGATGGTGGGACCGTCCTGCCGGTAGGTGACAAAGGAGTACAGCAGATGCTTGCCGCCGGTGCCATGGGGTGCGTCGAGGTAATCCGCGTCATAGTCCAGCTGTGCCGCTTCCTCCGGGGACAAGGATTCCAGCAGCACCACGGGACAGTCGGAGAGCGGTACGTCATAGTAGCTTCCGGAGGAGCCGGTGCCGACCACAGCCAGAAACAGTATGCTGATGCCGACCAATGTCAGCAGCGCGACACGGACGCGCTTGCGCTTGCGTATCTCCGGAGCGGGGCGAAAGCTTCTGTCCAGCAGATACCGCCGGCGCTGCGCGATGGAGCGGAGAATGGCATATATGCCCAGTACCAGATAGAAGGCGGCCAGAAATACCGCGGAGACCGTCAGCAGCGCGGTGCCGTCCAGCAGCATGTCGTAGAAGCCGTCGTAGAACTTCATATACCGAAGCTCATCCCGGAGCAGATTGGGGATCAGCAGGATCAGCACGATACCGGCACACAGCTCGCCCCGGTTGGCGGCTTCGATGGAATCCCGCAGGGCGTTTTCGTCGGTGTTGATCTCCACCGCGTCGGGCCGCGTAGCCCGGTAGATATCCGCCCGGTAGTGCAGCCGGTCTACATACTCCCAGCCCAGCTCCCGCATGGTCTCCCGGTATTCCTCCCGCCTGGTGTAGTAGCCGTCCTTTGGCTTAATATGGACGCGGTAGCGGGTGGGGGATTCCGCGGTCTCCGCAAAGATAGCATTCTTATAGCCAAGGCCCCGGATGCTTACCAGCTTCAGGCCCTGCTGAGACTGTTCGTCCAGCCACGCCTCCAGCGCGTCCACCTCATACCATGCGAAGGGCATCTCTTTTGCGATGTTGTATTTGCTCTTACTCATAGCGGCGTCTCCTTTCTGACCTCAGCGGGCGAACAAATCTAAAGCGTCCAGCAGGCTTTCCTCACGGTCACAGCCGATCTCCCATACCTCCCTGCCGTTTTGCAGGATCAGCGTCTGACCGCCCCACACGGCGTTATCCGCGCCGTACCATGCGTGCTCCCAGCCGGTAACGGTGATCTCCCGCAGCCCGTAGGCCTGTGCCTGCTCCTGCGCGTAGCCATTGGCGAGCCACCGCCATGCAAGACGGTATATATCCGCGTTGTAATACCAGCTTCCCACCAGATAACCCGTCTCCGGATCGGTGATATCGGGGCCCTCCTGCCGCAGATAAATGTGGCTGCGCAGCAGTTGGGGGGCATCCGTCGCCCACTGGGTTTCAGCGGTAACATCAGGGAACACCTCTGATACTATGGGTGCAGGGAATTCCTCCACCGGAATACGATTATAAGGCTGATTCATGCCAATAGCGGTGGCGAGAAATATCACCAGCGCGAGCGCAGGCAGAATGAAGGTCGACAGCTGTACGGTGCGCCAGCGGCGCATTTCGACAGGGGAGTGGTACGTCCGCTTCAGCAGCCTGCGCTTTCGCGTGGCGGCAGCACTGGCAATATAGGTGACCAGAATGATGAGGCAAGTCAGCGTCATCAGTCCCACAAAGACGTACAGCCAGAGAAAGCCTGACAGCAGCTGGTCATATATCCCGGTGGAATACACATATGAATAGCGGCGCAGGATGAGAATGAGCCACAACGGCAGCAGACACAGCAATGCGCCATTCCACACGTATCGGCTTCTCAGCTTTTTGTCCAGCACCTCATGGAGCGTTTCCTCGTCGGTGTTCAGCTCCGGCGCGTCGGGATCGTCACAGCGATAGACGTCCATGTCAGCGGCAAGCTCGCAGACATATCTCCAGCCAAATTCCTGATAGTCGGCAATGCGCTCTTTCTCGCCGTAGGTGCCGATGTCCCGCTTCACGTCGATCCGGTAGCGTACCGTCCGCGGTTCTCCTTTTTCAAAGTGCATGACGCCCGGACGGGCAAATTCCGTCAGGAACAGTCCCTTTTTCGCCTGATCGTCCAGCCAGCTTTCAATGGCGTCGATCTGGATCAGATAGTAGGGCAGGAGCTTTATCATGTGTTTTCCTCCTCTCTGTCCGCGTCGCGGATGCAGCGGCGCAGACGGGCACATTCGGCGTCATACAGGGCACGTCCCGCGTCGGTCAGCTCATAGGTGCGCTTGCGGCCCTCCACGCTGACCTCCCGGATCATCTGTTCATCCGTCAGCTTGGAGAGAATGGTGTACAGCGTCCCCGGCCCCAGCGCCATGCGGCCGCCGGTGGTCTCGCCGATCCAGTGGACGATCTCCACGCCGCACAGCGTCCGGCGGCGCAGAGCCATCAGCACATAGAACATCGGCTCCGACAGGGTCTCCAATGACCGTTTCGGCATGGTGCAGCGCTCCTTTCTATTAAATATCGTTTTACGATATCACTATAACATCGTATTACGATATTGTCAATGGGTGCAAAAAATATTTCTGAATTGTGAAGAAAATGCTTGCAATCGGGAAAAAGCTGTGCTATACTCCCTTCATCAATTGAACAGCACCCGATGAGCCTTTCAGAATTCCGGCGGAAAACTGAAAGGGGAGGGGACTCTGGAGAATCCCATTGAATTGGGTGCCGAAGGTGTAAGGCGCAAAGGCGCTGAATCTCTCAGGCAAAAGGACAGAGAAGACATTTGTGTGTCTACCTTGTTTCTCCGGAGTCGCTGCACAGCAGCGGCTCTATTTTTCTGTTGAAAAGGAGAGAATCAACATGCAAGCCATCGAATCCGTACTGTTTCCCATCGTGAGTAAGATCAACGAGTACCTGAGTAACTACATTCTGGTGTTTCTGCTGATCGGCGTGGGTCTGTGGTACTCCATCAAGACCCGTTTCGTGCAGGTGCGCTGCTTCGGTGAGGGTATGCGCAAGGTGTTCGGCAACCTGAAGCTGAAGGGCGGCAAGCAGGACTCCGGTATGAGCTCCTTCCAAGCGCTGGCCACCGCCATCGCCGCGCAGGTGGGTACCGGCAATATCGTGGGCGCCTCCGGCGCCATTCTGACCGGCGGCCCCGGCGCCATTTTCTGGATGTGGGTCATCGCCTTCTTCGGCATGGCCACCATCTACGCCGAAGCCACGCTGGCCCTCAAGACCCGTATCGTCGATTCGGACGGCACCGTCCGCGGCGGTCCTGTGTACTACATCACCACCGCGTTCAAGGGCGGCTTCGGTAAGTTCTTGGCAGGCTTCTTCGCCGTGGCCATCGTGCTGGCACTGGGCTTCATGGGCTGCATGGTGCAGTCCAACTCCATCGGCTCTACCATGAATACCGCCTTTGGCATCCCCACTTGGGTGTCCGGTGTGATTCTGGTGGCCATCTGCGCTGTCATTTTCTTGGGCGGCGTGCAGCGTCTGGCCTCCGTTACCGAGAAGATCGTCCCCATCATGGCCTGCATCTTCCTGCTGGGCGGTCTGGCCGTTCTGGTGGCCCGCATCACCTACATTCCCGCTACCTTCGCCATGATCTTCAAGTATGCCTTCCAGCCTCAGGCCATCATCGGCGGCGGCTTCGGCTATGCCATCAAGACTGCCATCAGTCAGGGCGCCAAGCGCGGCCTGTTCTCCAATGAGGCCGGTATGGGCTCCACCCCCCACGCACACGCGCAGGCCAATGTGGCGCACCCCCACGATCAGGGCGTTGTGGCCATGATCGGTGTGTTTATTGATACCTTCGTGGTGCTGACCCTCAATGCGCTGGTCATCATCTCCACCCTGTATACCGCCGACGGCCCTCTGGCCGACTGCGGCGCGGCCGCTGCCAGCACCACGCTGACCAAGGCCAATCTGGCCCAGACCGCCTTCGGCACCGTGTTCGGCGAGAAGTTCGGCGCCATGTTCGTGGCGGTGTGCCTGTTCTTCTTCGCGTTCTCCACCGTGCTGAGCTGGAACCTGTTCGGCAAGATCAACGCCAACTATCTGTTCGGCAAGAAGAATCCCCGCCGCTGCACCGTGGTGTACAGCATCATCGCGCTGGTGTTCGTGTTCATCGGCACGCTGGCCAGCAACGATCTGGTGTGGGAGCTGACGGATATGTTCAACAACCTGATGGTCATTCCCAACGCCATCGCCCTGTTCGCCCTGACCGGCATGGTGGTCGCCATGTGCAAGGAGGGCAAGCTGGTCAAGAAGTAAGCAAATCCTTTGCTTTCTGACATATTCTCCCCAACGGAAACGCCCGATCCGGTTCGGATCGGGCGTTTTCGTTGACAAGTGTTTGTTGTTGCTATATAAATATAGGTAAGAGATCCTACGAAAAGAGGTGCAGTTATGTACGAATTGAATCATATCACCGGCAATAGCTACTATATCCAAAGCCCCTCCAAGATGGGCCTTGTGAAGCTGAACGATACGGATGTCTGTCTCATCGACAGCGGCAACGACAAGGACGCGGGCCGCAAGGTGCGGCAGCTGCTGGATGCCAACGGCTGGCATCTGACCGCCATTTACAACACCCACTCCAACGCCGACCACATCGGCGGCAACCGCTATCTGCAGGCCCAGACCAGGTGCAAGGTCTATGCGCAAGGCATTGAGTGTGATATCACCCGTCATCCGGTGCTGGAGCCGGCATTTCTGTACGGCGGCTTCCCGCCCAAGGATCTGCGCCACAAGTTCCTGATGGCGCAGGAGAGCGACGCACAGGAGCTGACGGGAGCCGTGCTGCCGGAGGGCTTTGAGCTGCTGCAATTGCCGGGCCATTTCTTCCACATGGTGGGCTTCCGCAGCCCGGATGATGTGGTGTATCTGGCGGACTGCCTGTCCAGCCGCGAGACGCTGGACAAGTACCAGATCGGCTTTATCTACGATGTGGCCGCCTATCTGGACACGCTGGATAAGGTCAAGACCATGCAGGCAGCCGCCTTTGTCCCCGCCCACGCCGAGGTCACGGAGGACATCGCGCCGCTGGCCAAGTACAACATCGACAAGGTGCATGAGATCGCCGACCATATGGTGGCGCTGTGCGCCGAGCCTGTCATCTTCGAGGAACTGCTGAAGAAGCTGTTTGATGACTACAGCCTGACGCTGACCTTCGAGCAGTATGTGCTGGTGGGCAGCACCGTGAAGTCGTATCTGGCGTGGCTGAAGGATACCGGACGGCTGACGGTGCTCTTTGAGGACAACCGCCTGCTGTGGAGGCGCGTATGAAGATATCTATCGCCGGATGATCAGCGGTCACGACAGCTTTTGCTGCTTCATCCACACATCCATCACCAGACTGTGGGGCAGCAGCTTCGTCAGCGCCGCCTGACCGCGGGCCACAAAGCCGTAGGTACACACATCCCGGCCCCGCTTGGCGTCCCGCCATGTGCGGCGCACGATGTCGTCGGGATCGTACATGGCGGCGTACTTCTTTACCACGCCATCGCCGCCGGAGGAGGTGGCCCGGTCAAAGAACGCGGTCTTTGTCCAGAAGGGGCAGACTGCCATGACGCCTACGCCCTGACGGCGCAGCTCCCGGTTCAGCGCCCGGCTGAAGCTGAGGACGAAGGCTTTCGTCGCGCCGTAAACGTCGATGTAGGGGATGGGCTGGAAGGCCGCCACCGACGCGATGTTGATGATCTGGCTGCCCCGGGGCATATAGGGGGCTGTGATCTGGCACATGGCCACCACCGCCTGACAGTTCAGGTCGGTCATGTTGAGGTTAACCTCCAGTGGCGTATCCAGCACCGCGCCGAACTTGCCGTAGCCGCTGCAATTCATCAGCAGGCCCACCTGCACCGGCTCCTCCGCCAGCGCGGAGCGATAGGTGTCGAAGCTGGCACGGTCGGTCAGATCCATGGCCAGCACCCGGACAGGGAAGGGCACCGTGGCGCACAGCGCCTCCAGCTTGTCCTGCTGGCGGGCGATGACCCATACCTCATCAAAGGCGCCGTACTGATCCACAGTCTCGGCAAAGCGCTTTCCCATACCGCTGGAAGCGCCGGTGATCACGGCAATTTTCTTCATAGGGGACATCCTCCTTTTCTTTGCCTCCATTATGCCATAAGGGGGCGCGGTTTGCAAGGGAGAAGCCCTTGACAGGCGGCGCGGCATTGCCTATAATACGAAAAAAGCAGTCAGGAGGACTTTCCCATGATCCGAAAAGGCACCCAGCAGGACATCCCGCATATCGCAGCCATCTATGAGCATATCCACGACAACGAGGAGAGCGGCAAGTCCACCGTAGGCTGGATCCGGGGCGTATACCCCACGGCGGACACGGCCCGCGCGGCGCTGGAGGCCGATGACCTGTTCGTGATGGAGGAGAACGGCGCGGTGGTGGCGGTGGCCCGCATCAACAAGATTCAGGTGCCGGTGTACGCCGATGTGCCGTGGTGCTATTCGGACGTGCTGGATGAACAGGTGATGGTGCTGCACACGCTGGTGGTGGAGCCCGCCTGCTCAGGAAAGGGGTACGGCACGGCGTTTGTGAAGTTCTATGAGGACTACGCCCGGGAAAACGGCTGCCCCTACCTGCGGATGGACACCAACGCCCGCAATAAGACGGCGCGGAAGCTGTACGCCGGTCTGGGCTATTGGGAGGCGGGCATCATGCCCTGTGTGTTCAATGGCATCCCCGACGTCCAGCTGGTCTGTCTGGAAAAGAAGCTATAATATAATGTACCGCCGGAGCCGTTCACATGGCTCCGGCGGTTTTCTGCAAAAAATGGCAGCCTTCACCATATTCTTAACACTCCATTAACGGCGTATGGGATTATAATATGCCATCAAAAAATATGCGCAGAAGGGCGGTAAGACCATGGATATTTGGAAAGAGCTTCAGGACGAGGGCATCGATACGGCGCTTTTGGATGAAATACGTCATTTCCGCAGCCAGTATCCCGCTGCGCCGGAGGCAGAGGCGCGCATTCCCGTGCCGCGCTTTCTGTACTACGGCAAGGAGATCTGGGAGAGCGCGGCGGCAGCGCTGCTGTGCGGCGAGCATCTGCTGCTGGCAGGCCCCAAGGCCACCGGCAAGAACGTGCTGGCGGAGAACCTTGCCGCCGTGTTCGGCCGTCCCAACTGGGACGTGTCCATGTATGTGAACGTGGACGCCGCGTCCCTCATCGGCGCGGATACGCTGAAGGACGGCAAGGTGGTGTTCCGGGAGGGCCCCATCTGCCAGTGCGCCCGCATGGGCGGCTTCGGCGTGCTGGACGAGGTGAACATGGCGAAGAACGAGGCGCTGGCGGTGCTGCATGCCACGCTGGACTTCCGCCGCGTCATTGATGTCCCCGGCTATGAGCGCATCGAGCTGGATCCTGCCACCCGCTTCATCGGCACCATGAACTACGGCTACGCAGGTACCCGCGAGCTGAACGAGGCGCTGGTGTCCCGCTTCGTGGTGCTGGACATGCCGGTCATTTCCGAGGAAAACCTGCAGAAGCTGCTGCGCCGCGGCTTTCCCGGCCTGAGTGACAAGTGGATCCAGCAGTTCTCCGCCCTGTTCCGCGACCTGCGGCAGAAGTGCGACAACGGCGAGATCTCCACCAAGGCGCTGGATCTGCGTGGCCTTCTGTCGTCGCTGCACCTGATCGAAAAGGGCATCACCTCCGGCGAGGCGCTGAAGCTGGGCATCATCAACAAGGCCTTCGATCCCTTCGAGCGGCAGCTGGTGGCGGACGCGGTGTGGAGCCGTATCCCCAAGGACGCCGACCGGTCGAAGCTGTTTGGCAATTGATATGGACAGAGAAGATATCCAGAGCCGCCGCGCGGCCAATCAGGTGTGGAACGGCGCGGAAAACTACGACGTGCGCCCGGAGTTTCAGGCTTACGATGCCGACGGCGAGGCCCAGCTCTACATGAACACCATCATTGGCCTTGTGTACCGGTGCTATCAATTCGACAAATTCAAGCCTCTGTTCCACGCATTTCAGCATCAGCCCAAGGGCGAGCTGTACAGCGACCTGTTCTGGCTGGGGCTGGAGGGCGTGGCCTACGAAAAAGCACTGAAGGAGCGTCCCGTGCTGGAGGAGCTGCGGCAGGAGTATGCCCGCCGGATGCTGGCCCAGTCCCACGCCGCCGGTCCCCGCAGCGCGGAGGGCCTGCGGACGGCATGGTTCCGCCGCGTGCTGCATGAGCCGCAGGAGGATCCGTGGCAGAAGGAAGTGCTGGATGCCCTGACCTTTGATCCCGCGTGGGACGAGCAGCAGATCATGGACAAAATGGAAGCACTGCTGTTCCGCTATTTCCAGCGCGCCCGACGCAGCGTCACCGACCGGCAGTGGAGCATGTGGGTGGGGCGCTCTATCGGCGGCCGGGGCAGAAAGACCAGCCGCTTCGTGCGGCCCAACGCCCTGCGCCGTCTGGAGCAGTCCGGCGGCGGCCCCAACGAGGAGGAGACCGGGAAAAAGCGGTCCCACCCCCTGTCCTTTTTGCAAGGAAAGACCCCGGAGCCCATCCTGCGGCGCTATGTGGAGGACTGCTTCGGCGTCTCCATGCTGACACCGTCGGAGCTGGCACAGGTGGAGCGTGAGCTGTGTACCGGCGTGCACAAGAACTGCCATCTGCACTTTACCAAGGGCGTGCCCGTCAAGCATGAGCTGAGCCGGGAGACCGCGTGGGATGTAGGCACCTTCCACCAGCAGCGGGAGAAAAACCGCGCCTACTATCAGGCCCATCTGGTGGAGAACAAGCTTATCATTGCCCAGCTGACCCAGAAGCTGCAGAATACCATCCTGCTGCAAAGCGATGTATCCTCCACGCTGGCCCGCGCGGGACAGCTGTACGCCCCCGTGGTGTGGCGCAGCGCCGTGCTGGACGAGGAAAAGGTGTTCGTCCAGCGGCAGCAGAGCGAGATGGGCGACCTGACGGTGGACATCCTGCTGGATGGCTCCGCCTCACAGAACCAGCAGCAGGAGAAGCTGTCCACGCAGGCGTACCTCATCGCGGAAAGTCTGGAGCGCTGCCGCATTCCCGTGCGGGTGACGGCATTCTGCTCTGTCAGCGGCTGCACGGTGCTACGCATCCTGCGGGACTATGACCAGACGGGGAAGAACGACGCCATCTTCGACTATGTGGCCGCCGGATGGAACCGGGACGGTCTGGCCCTGCGGGCCATGGGATGGCTGATGCGGCGGGGCAGGGCCGATCACCGGCTGCTGATCATCCTGTCCGATGCCAGCCCCAACGACGACCAGCGCATCCCCATCGGGGCGCTGCCGCTGGGCGGCTATGTATACAGCGGCAAGCGGGGCATCGAGGATACCGCCGCCGAGGCGGGCATCCTGCGGCATCAGGGCATCACGCCGGTGTGCGTCTTTACCGGCAGCGATCTGGAGCTGGAGGGCGGCCGCAAGATCTACGGCAAGGCCCTGACCCGCATCCCGACCATCGGCTGGTTTGCCGACGCGGTCAGCAAGCTGATACAGGGACAGATACGACAGTTATAGGAAACAAGAGGGGAAAACGCTTGCGTTTTCCCCTCTTGCCCGCTATAATCTTGACTTAAATATTAGATGGGAGGCGTTGCCATGTATAAGAACGAAAAACGGTATGCCCTGACCAACTGCGTACTGCTGGACGGCACGGAGCATATGATGCCTCAGACGGGCAAGACCGTCTACATCAGCGGCAGCAGGATCGTGGATATCGGAGATGAGAGCCAGATCGCTGCGGGCTATGAGCGGGTGGATCTGAACGGCAAGTATCTGCTGCCGGGCCTCATCAACCTGCATGTACACCTTCCGGCCTCCGGCAAGCCCCGGAAAAAGCCCTCCGATCCCAAGAAGCTGGTGAAGCTCATCACCACAAACAGCGTTACCCGCAGCTTCGGCGTGAAGCTGTGTGAGGGCTACGCCAGAACGGAGCTGCTCAGCGGCGTGACCACCATCCGCACCGTGGGCGGCGTGGCGGATTTCGATACCATCATCCGGGATCAGGCGGCGGAGGGGAAGATCCTATCGCCCCGTGTGGTGGCCTCCAACATGGCGGTGTCCGTTCCCGGCGGCCATATGGCCGGTTCGCTGGCCTATGAGGCCAGAACGCCGGAGGAGGCCGCCGCCTATGTGACCACCATCGCGGCGGAGAAGCCTGACCTTATCAAGCTGATGATCACCGGCGGCGTCATGGATGCCGAGGTGGTGGGCGAACCGGGCGTGCTGCGGATGCAGCCGGAGCTGGTAAAGGCCGCCTGTGACCGCGCCCATGAGCTGGGCATGAAGGTGGCTGCCCATGTGGAAAGCCCGGAGGGCGTCCGTGTGGCGCTGGAAAACGGCGTGGATTCCATCGAGCACGGCGCAAAGCCAGATGAGGAGATCATGCGGCTTTTCAGGGAGCGGGGCGCGTTTCAGGTGTCCACGATCTCGCCCGCGGTGCCTTACGCCCTCTTTGACCGCAGCATTTCCCATGCCACCTATGAGCAGCAGGAGAACGGCAAGGTGGTGTTCGACGGCATCGTGGCGCTGGCGAAGGCGTGCCTTGCCGCCGGTATCCCCGTGGGACTGGGCACCGACACCGGCTGCCCCTTCATCACCCATTATGATATGTGGCGCGAGCTGTGCTACTTTGTGAAGTTCTGCGATGTGACGCCTGACTTTGCCCTATACAGCGCCACGCTGCTGAACGCCAGATTGGCGGGCATCGACCACCTGACCGGCTCCGTCGAGAAGGGAAAGGCCGCCGACCTGATCGTCTGCGAGAAGAACCCGCTGGAGGATCTGACGGCCCTGCGGAAGCTGGACATGGTCATCAAGGACGGCTGGCGCATCGACCGTCCGGCGGTGAAGAAGATGCCGCAGGTGGAGCGTGAATTGGACAAATTCCTGTAAGGCAAGCGCATTATTTGCGGTATTCTGCGGTTTTCTATTGCCAGAAAGGGGAAAAAAGAGTATAATAAACTGATTTATCATGGGGAGGGAGCGCCGTGCGTATTTTGGGAATAGACCCCGGTGTGGCCATTGTGGGCTTCGGTGTGCTGGACTGCGCCGGTGCCGCCCAGAAAATGGTACAATATGGCGCCATTAACACCCCTGCCGCTATGCCCTTGGCGGCGCGGCTGACGCTGATCGAAAGCGACCTGACGGAGCTGATCCAACAGTTCCGGCCGGATGAAATGGCCATCGAGGAGTTGTTTTTCAGCAAGAACATCACCACCGGTATCGCGGTGGCTCATGCCAGAGGTGTGATTCTCTGTACGGCGGAGAAGCTGCATCTGCCCATCTATGAATATACCCCCATGCAGGTGAAGCAGGCGGTGGTGGGCTATGGCCTTGCGGAGAAGAAGCAGGTGATGGACATGACCCGCCGCCTGCTGAAGCTGAAGGCCATCCCCCGGCCCGACGATGCTGCCGACGCGCTGGCCATCGCCATCTGCCATGCCCGCAGCGCCACCAGCCTGCTGCGGCGTACTGACCCCAACGTAAAGGAGACCGTGTGATGTTCTACTATCTCAGCGGCGTCGTGGCCGAAATGGAGGCCAATCTGGCCGTGATCGACTGCGGCGGCGTGGGCTATGCCTGCGCCACCACCAACTATACTCTGTCCCAGCTGAAAAAGGGCGAAAAGGCCAAGCTGTATACCTACATGAACGTCCGGGAGGACGCGGTGGAGCTGTTCGGCTTTGCCAGCCAGAGCGAGCTGCACAGCTTCAAGCTGCTGCTGGGCGTCTCCGGAGTAGGCCCCAAGGCGGCGCTGTCCATTCTCTCCGCCAACACGCCGGCCAATCTGGCTATGGCGGTGGTGATGGGCGACGAAAAGGCCCTGACCGCCGCGCCGGGCATCGGCAAGAAGATCGCCCAGCGCATCATTCTGGAGCTGAAGGATAAGCTGGCCAAGGAGCAGAGCTCCTTCGGCCCGGACACCGGCGGCAGCGTACCGGTGATGGTGCTGCCCAACGACAAGGCCAAGGAGGCCGGCGCGGCGCTGGCCGTGCTGGGCTACAGCGGCAGCGAGGTGGCGGCGGCCCTGAAGGGCATCGACATGGACGCCCTGCCGCTGGAGGAGATCATCCGTCAGGCGCTCAAGCGCATGGTGAAGTAAGGGAGGGGACAGCGTGAGCATTGACTACGGAAGCGACATCTACGAAGAGCCTATCGTCTCCACCACCTTTCTGCCGGAGGACGCGCAGGAGAAGTCCCTGCGTCCCCATACCCTGAAGGAGTACATCGGTCAGGAGAAGGCCAAGGGCAACCTGTCCGTGTTCATCGAGGCGGCACGCCGCCGCGGCGAATCGCTGGATCATGTGCTGCTGCACGGCCCTCCGGGCTTGGGCAAGACCACGCTGGCGGGCATTATCGCCGCCGAAATGGGCGTCAATATCCGCATCACCTCCGGCCCGGCCATTGAAAAGCCCGGCGATCTGGCGGCGCTGC
>ENA-UOJG01001731-UOJG01001731.1-human-gut-metagenome-genome-assembly--contig:-C47-NODE-1731-length-21546-cov-6.869061_pt1 | contig 21546 bp, 21 predicted proteins | sample MGYA00242340_ERZ723887 | MGnify/ENA metagenome assembly ERZ723887 | reverse complement strand
CAAACCTGCAAGCGCCTCCCTCCCGTGTCATGGCAAGGCGCGAAGCGCCCTTGGCTCTCCCTTTGGGAGAGCTGTCACCGAAGGTGACTGAGAGGGCATTGCAGGCGCTGCCGATAGGTTCAGGCCATCGCTAAAATGGCACGCACCTCCGACTTGTCATTCCGAGGAGCGAAGCGACGTGGGAATCTCAAGCAGGCACCTGCAATTTCGCCGAAGGCTTCCCTGTGTTCTGAGTGCGTACCGCGAGATTGCCACGCCTTGCTCCGCAAGGCTCGCAATGACAAGCTAGCAAGCGCCTCCCTTCCGTGTCATGGCAAGGCGCGAAGCGCCGCATTTTTCGAAAGGATCACATCATGTCTGACATCATTGCTGCCATCGCAACAGGGCGCGCGCCCTGCGCCATCGGCATTCTCCGCCTGTCCGGGCCCGGCTGCGCCGCGCTGACAGGCCGCGTTTTCACCCCGAAGCAGCCCTTTGCGGACGCGCCGGACCGCCGTCTCGTCCTCGGCCTGCTGCACGACCGGCAGGGGCGCGTCATTGACGAGTGCCTCGGCGTCGTGTGCCGCGCGCCGCACAGCTACACCGGCGAGGAGACCGTTGAGCTGCAGTGCCACGGCTCGCCCGCCATGCTGGCCGCCGGGCTGGAGGCACTGCTGGCCGCCGGGGCGCGGCAGGCGGGACCCGGCGAATTCACGCGCCGGGCCTTCCTGAACGGCAAGCTCGACCTGACGCAGGCCGAGGCCGTCGTCGACCTCATCGACGCCGAGACGGCAGACGCCGCCGCGAACGCCGCCGGGCAGCTCGGCGGGGCGCTCAAGCGCGCCATCGAGCCGGTCTATGACGGGCTGACGGACCTGTGCAGCCATTTCCACGCCGTGCTCGACTATCCGGACGAGGACATCGAGGACTTCGGCGCGGCGGAGCTGAGCGGAGCGCTGGACCGCGCGGGCGCGGCGCTGCAAGGGCTGCTTGCGACCTACGAAAAGGGCCGCCACCTGCGGCAGGGCGTGCGCGCCGTGCTGCTCGGCAAGCCGAACGCGGGAAAATCGTCGCTGCTGAACCGGCTGGCGGGCTATGACCGCGTCATCGTCACGGACATCGCCGGGACGACGCGCGACACCGTCGAGGAGCCGGTGCGCGTCGGCCGCGTGCTGCTGCGCCTGACGGACACGGCCGGTATCCGCGAGGCCGGAGACGCCATCGAGGCCCTCGGCGTGGCCCGCTCGGAGCAGGCCGCGCGCGAAGCGGAGCTGGCCTTGTTCGTCTGCGACGCCTCGCAGCCCCTGACGGACGAGGACCGCCGCGCCATCGAAGCGGCCAAATGCGCCCCGCGCAGTCTGGCCCTGTGCAACAAATCAGACCTGCCCGCCGCCGTCTCGCCGGACGAGCTGCCGTTTGACACCGTTCTGACCGTCTCGGCCCGCACGGGCGCGGGGCTGGACGCCCTGCCCGCCCTGCTCGAGCGCTGGTTCCTCGGCGGGAACGCCTGCGACGGCTCCCTGCTGACCAATCCGCGCCAGTTCGGCGCGCTCGACCGCGCCTCCCGCGCCATCGCACGGGCGAAAACGGGCCTCGGCCTCGGCGTCACGCCGGACGCCGTGCTCACGGACGTGGAGGAGGCCATGGCCGCCCTCGGTGAGGTCACGGGCAGGACGGTCCGCGAGGATATCACGAATCGCATCTTTGAGCGTTTCTGCGTCGGAAAGTGAGCGAATATGAAAGAAAAGATCGAGGAAATTTCCCTCTCCATGGAGCGCGGGCACCGGCGCATCCTGCGTGTGCTCAGCGCGCTGCTCGCCGTTGGCCTGTTTGTCCTGCTCTGGAAATGGCGCGGCCTTACCGCGATGCAGCCGCTCGTCGACGGCGGCATGGGCCGATGGACGCGCGCAGTTCTGGAGAGCATTGTCATCACGCTCGCGGCGCAGTGGGTGCTCTATCTGCTGCCGTGGCCGCTGCTGGCCCTGTTCGGCCGAAGGAGGCCGTTCTGCTCCGTGTTTTCCCTGCGGCCGTGCGTCGGCTCGAATGCGGAGCTGGGCCGTGCCGCCGTGCTTGCCGTGCGGCTGCTCCCGCCCGTGCTCGTAGGCGCGGCGCTGTGGTTCGCGCTGGCGCGCGTGCCGCTCGTGTGGTTCTGGCCTGCGGCAATGGCCTGCTTCGGCTGCCTCAGCGCGGCGCTTGGCATGGTGTATGACGCCGTGCGCGTGCTGCAGGTCCCCGGCCGGGCAACGTTTTGCGACCTAGGCATTGTTATTCAGGTTTACCGGGAGGTATCGTAATATGCTGCAAACCCTGTTGGATTCCTGCGCAGCGCTCGGTGTGCCGCTGACGGCGGCGCAGGCGGAGCAGCTGTGCGACTTCGGCGCGCGCCTGCTCGAGCAGAACCGCGTTATGAATCTGACGGCCATCACGGAGCCGCAGGCCGTGGCAAAGCTGCACTTTGCCGACTGCCTCGCGCTGCTGCGCATCGTGCCGTTTTCAGGCAAGCGCGTCATCGACGTCGGCTGCGGGGCGGGCTTCCCCGGCGTGCCGCTGAAGCTCGGCGAGCCGAGCCTCGACCTGACGCTGCTCGACAGTCTCGGCAAGCGCGTGACGTGGCTGGAGGCAACGCTGCGGGACATGGGCGTCCCGGCGCAGTGCGTCTGTGCCCGCGCGGAGGACTATGCCGCCAGGGCGCGCGAGCAATATGACATTGCCACATCCCGCGCGGTGGCACGGCTGAACATTCTGGCGGAGCTGTGCCTGCCGTTCGTGAAGCCGGGCGGGTATTTCCTCGCCATGAAGGCCGCCGCCGCGGCCGAGGAGCTGGAGGAGGCGAAGCGCGGCATCGCAAGGCTGGGCGGCCGCGTGGAAAAAACGGAGACCTATGACATCGACGGCGCGCCGCGCTGCGTCATCGTCATCCGCAAGGAGCACCCGACGCCCCCGGCCTATCCCCGCCGCTATGCAAAGATCAAGCAGTCACCGCTGTGATTTGAAAGAAAGATGAGCGTAAATGAGCTATTTTGCAGGAAATTATGACATTGCCGTCATCGGCGCGGGCCATGCCGGGATTGAAGCCGGTCTCGCGGCCGCGCGGCTGGGGCTGCAGGCCGTCGTGTTCACGATCAATCTGGACGCCGTGGGCAACATGCCCTGCAACCCGGCCATCGGCGGCACGGGCAAGGGCCATCTCGTGCGCGAGCTCGACGCCCTCGGCGGCGAGATGGGCCGCGCGGCAGACGCCTGCTGCATCCAGTACCGCATGCTCAACCGCGGCAAGGGCCCGGCCGTGCACTCCCTGCGCGCGCAGGCAGACCGCCGCCGCTATCAGGAGCACATGAAGCGCCTGCTCGAGCGCGAGCCGAACCTCTATCTCAAGCAGGCCGCCGTCACGGAGATCCGGACGGAGGACGGACACATCAGCGGCGTCGTGACGCAGCTCGGCGCGGAATACCGCGTGCGCGCCGTCATCGTCGCGGCCGGAACATACCTCGACAGCACCGTCATCACCGGGCAGTGCGTCCTGCACTCCGGGCCGGACGGCCTGCGCCCTGCGCCGGAGCTGAGCCAGTGCCTGCGCGCCCTCGGCCTGCGCATGCGCCGGTTCAAGACCGGAACGCCCCCGCGCATCAACGCTCGCAGCGTCGATTTTTCGAAAATGGAAGTCCAGCGCGGCGACGACGACCCGGAGCCGTTCTCGTTTTCCACCCGCGAACCGCCGAAAAATCAGGCCGTGTGCTGGCTGACGTGGACGAACGAGCGCACGCACGCCGTCATCCGCGAAAATCTGCACCGCAGCCCGCTGTTCGACGGCTCCATCACCGGCGTCGGCCCGCGCTACTGCCCGAGCATCGAGACGAAGATCGTCCGCTTTGCCGACAAGCCGCGCCACCAGCTCTTTCTGGAGCCGTGCGGCCTCGGGACGGACGAGCTGTACCTGCAGGGCCTGTCCACGAGCCTGCCGGAGGAGGTGCAGCTTGCCATGCTGCACACCATCGCAGGGCTGGAGCACGCCGAAATGCTGCGCCCGGCCTATGCCATCGAATATGACTGCATCGACCCGACGGAGCTTTCCGCGACGCTCGAGTGCAAAAAGCTGCCCGGCCTCTACGGCGCGGGCCAGTTCAACGGCACATCCGGCTATGAGGAGGCGGCCGTGCAGGGCTTTGTGGCGGGCGTGAACGCCGCGCTGAAGCTGCTCGGGCGCGAGCCGCTGGTGCTCAGGCGTTCGGACGGCTACATCGGCACCCTCATCGACGACCTCGTCACGAAGGGCACGGAGGAGCCGTACCGCATCATGACCTCGCGCAGCGAATACCGGCTGCTGCACCGGCAGGACAATGCCGACGAGCGGCTCACGCCCATCGGCTATCGCATCGGACTCATCCCCGCCGAACAGGCACAGGCCGTCGCGGAGAAATACGAGGCCGTCCGGCGCGAGCAGCGCAGGCTGGAGCACACCGGCGTGCCCGCCGGTCCGGCGCTGAACGGGTTTCTGCAGGCGCGCGGCTCGGCGGAGGTCGTCAGCTCCGCGCGGCTGGCGGACCTGCTGCGCCGCCCGGAGCTGCACTATGCAGAGCTTGCCCCCTTCGACCCGGAGCGGCCGGAGCTTCCGGCGGCCGTGACGCGTCAGGTCGAGATCCGGGTGAAATATGCGGGGTACCTGCAGCGGCAGGAGCAGCAGATCGAGGCGTTCCGCCGCGAGGAAGCCCGCCTGCTGCCGGAGGATGCGGACTATGCCTCCATTGCCGGGCTGCGCCTCGAGGCGCGGCAGAAGCTGGCCGACATCCGCCCGCGCTCCATCGGGCAGGCCGGGCGCATCTCCGGCGTTTCGCCCGCGGACATTGCCGTGCTGCTGATCTGGCTCAGCCAGCGCAATGAAAATTCGACCGATCACGCGGAATAACGGGACGTCTCACGGTAATTCCGTGAATAAGAATATTTTTTCACCATTTTCCTCTTAGAGTATCATATTTTCTGCCGTTTCCGCATGTTTGTCGAAGAACGTCGACGAAAAAGCAGACATTTTCAGGGAAAGTCATTGCAAAAGCGGGCCGAATATGTTAAATTAGAAGCACCGCTTGTACATCCATGCGGAAATGAGAGAATCTACGAGGAGGAGAGTTGTTACATGGAAAAAATGTATCGGGTCCTGCTGGCAAACGGCAGCGAAGAGTTTTGTGGGAAGCTCGGCGTTGCCCTGAAGCAGACGAATCGGTATTCCGTGGTCGGCTCGGCTTGTGACGGCGTTCGCGCCATCAGCCTGCTGAAAGAGCTGAAACCGGATCTGCTGGTCGTCGACCTCATGCTGCCGCAGGCGGACGGCCTGTCCGTGCTGAAGGCAGCGGCCGGGCTGGATCCAAAGCCAAAGCTTCTGGTTTTGGTGGAGTTCGTAACGGAATATGTGTCTTCAATGTTTATGACGCTCGGCGTGCAATATATCATGCTGAAACCATGCAGCTGCCGTGCCGTCGTGGAGCGTCTCGACGAGATCTGCGAGAGCGCCGTTTCGCGCAAACCCGCCATCGCAGCAAAGCGCAACGCCAACATCGAGTCCATGGTCACCTCGATCATTCACGAGATCGGCGTCCCTGCGCACATCAAGGGCTATCAGTATCTCAGGGAGGCGATCCTGATTGCCGTCAATGACATGGATGTTATCAACGCCATCACCAAGGTGCTCTATCCGCAGGTGGCCAAGACGTTCGCCACGACGCCCTCGCGCGTCGAGCGCGCCATCCGCCACGCCATCGAGGTCGCGTGGGACCGCGGCGATCTGGAGACGCTGCAGCGCTTCTTCGGCTACACCGTGTCGAACACGAAGGGCAAGCCGACGAACAGCGAATTCATCGCCCTCATCGCCGACCGCCTGCAGCTCCAGCTCCGCAGCCCCGAGGCTGCGGCCATGTGAGCCGGGGGATGGAGAAAACCTCCCGAACACAAAAGAGAGCAAAAATTTTCCCGCCTGCTTGTGCAGGCGGGATTTTTTACGGCATAGACGCACAGGTTTATTACGAAAAAGCAATCCGCCTCTGTATCGCACAGGGACGGATTTGCTTATTGGTCATATGGGACTCGGAAATAGTCCAAAAACTGCTTAAATCTGTCCTGTGCAGCTAGACAAGTATCACGCAGATAGCCACGCTCGTTCTGCCACTCCTTCAAGCCTCGGTAGTAGAACATCTTGATGTCGTCCTCGATGATAAACGGCACGATGTTGTTCCGCAGGCATTCTTTGAAAAGGAGCAGGCGCCCGACTCTGCCGTTGCCGTCCTGGAACGGATGGATGCGCTCAAAGCGGTAGTGAAAGTCGAGCAAATCGTCAAAGGTTTTGCGCGTGATAGCGTTGTACTCGGCAAGCAGCTTCTTCATCTCCAAGCCGACATTCTCCGGCGCAGTGGTGTCCATACCGCCGACCTCGTTGGGCAGTTTCTTGTAATTCCCGACGGCAAACCAATCGAGGCGGGAATCGGAAGTTCCGTTTTTCAGAACGGCGTGCAGCTGCTTGATGAACGCCTCGCTCAGCATATGATTTGCGCTATCGATCATCATATCAATGCACTTGAAATGGTTGGCGGTCTCGACCACATCGTCAACCTTGACCGTCCCGTCCGATGCGCCGATGGTGTTCGTCTCAAAGATATAGCGCGTCTGATCGTGGGTAAGGCGACTGCCCTCCATGTGGTTGGAGTTATAGGTCAGATCGATTTGGATTTTATGATAAATGCCGCCGTGCAGCTTCGCCGCTTTTTCAGCCTTCAGCACCTCAAGAAGGGTCTTTGGTGTATCGGTTTTCTTGTTCATGCGATCGGGCTTCTCTGCGGTTTCGGGTATGTTCCATGTCTTGCCGGTCAGAAATGCACCGTCGATTTTTCCTTCGGCGCAATACCCTCGCACGCTGCGTTCGGAAACGCCCCACCTTTTCGCCGTTTCCGCGACAGAAATATATTTCATAGAGATCCCTCACTTTCTGCACGGGGATAGTATAGCACATTATCGGCAAAATATAAAGAACAATTTATGAAACAATATTTGAATTTTGCCGATAACGGCAATGGTACGCGCACGGAGCAGGCGCAGTACATTTTCACGGAGTTCGTCCCGACGCACCGGGACAATGGAAATGGGGGACAGATACACAGAGGAACGGGAAAACGGCAAAAAAGCACCGCCTGCCGAACCGACAGACGGTGCAGATCTGGCAAACCTACCGCTCGTGGATACAATGCACCATGTTTTGACGGCATGGTGCATTGTTTTATGGGGTTTGTTTTGATGGGCTGGGACACTGCGGACGGAAAGGACAGAATATAACCTATTTTATTGTTCCATTCCGCGGTATCCATGTTTTTCTGCATTCCCCAGCAAATACAGGAAAGCAAACGCAGGAATTCGTAGTAGATCTTTACCGCACTTTGTGTTATGAACTCCATAATCGTCCGCATTCTTGGTTATAATGATTGCTGCCGACGATTCCTCACACAATTCTACGATCGCATCATCATCCGCAATTGGCGCACCTTCTCTGTATTTAACTTCAATGAGGATGTTTTTCGTATTAGGATAGTCCACCACAATATCAATTTCTTTGCCTTTTTTTCCACCTCTAAAATAGCCCACCGAAGTAGCATATTGATAATAAAACGCTGCGACATGCTTGTAAACAGCCGTTTCAACAATCTTTCCCATCTCAACAGGGTCCGTCAAAACAGAATCATCCATCAAAACAGCATTCCGAATTGCCGCATCGGCGATATAAATTTTAGGACGCGCCTTTAATACCTTTTTCCCTGCCATATCAACCGGCCAACTCTGATAAATCAAATTTGCACTTTCCAGATACTGAATATAGTTTTCTACAGTTGTGCGAGATACACCGTTCAGTTCTTTCGTAATTGCCTCAATCGATACAATTTCCGAAGATACATTGCAGAGGTATAAGAAAATTCTCTCCAGCTCCGTTGCGTTACGGATATTGTACAGCGAGGGAAGATCACGCTTCAGAACTTTATCCACAACATCTTCTCGCATGATCTGCTGCGCCATCAAATCATTGTCAGCCAATGCCAACTCCGGAAAACCGCCAACCTGCAAATACCGCATAAAATGATTTTGAACCTTGGAAAGCTGCATCATAATTTGAGTCCGCTCAATTTGACTTTTGTGGAGCAGTGTTGTTACTTTCAAATCGGAGGCGATATTGGGCCGATCCAAATCCAGCAGTTCACAATATTCATAAAAAGACATCGTTGGGACTTGTATAACGGTCCAACGGCCGGCACCACTTTCTCTACTGCCTTTCATCAACGCTGGGCTGGCAGAGCCGGTTGCAACAATACGGGTGTTGGGTTGTGTATCATAAATGATCTTTAACCATCGATCCCAGTCCTGTGCGTACTGCACCTCATCAAAGAAGTAATAGACATCCTGCTCTGCGTAGATATTTTCATGATAACACTCCAGAACATCCTGAAATTGGCTGAGCTTCAGCATAGGATGATCCAAAGAAATAAAAACAATTTTCTGCGGTGCCACACCTGACTTTAACAGCGCTTCGATCATTTGGTATTGGATGGTTGTTTTTCCAACGCGTCTCGTCCCGGTCAAAACCACAGAGCGGCGAATTCCTTTATCCGTCAACCGCTTCATCGCTTCGTGGAATGCAAACCTCTTGTAGGTTTTTGACATCTGCGGGCTAACTGTCCCGGTTTTCCACCACGGATTATAAGCACTCAGAACTTTGAGGATGCTTTCTTTTGTTGTAATCGCCATTGAGATCAGCTCCTTTTTCAAAATAATATCCGCAAAATCAATTTTTGTCAAGGATTATTGATAGTACACTATTAATGTTTTCCAGTAAATATTGATTTTTTTCTGCTGAAATCCGCATTAAAAAACTTTTCCCGTTCCAGTTTTCCGATAATATTTTCGTGGAGTCAGATTTCTGAGGCACACTTTCGATCAAGCAATAGCGCAATCAGTTTTTGCTGTTTGCACTTTGGTATTTTGTTTGCTGATTCGGATGGCTCTTTGATGAATCAGGTGATACTGATGTTCAATGTGCAAAGTAAGGCAAAGTCTCTTTGCTGATGAGGACGAATTTGTAAAAGCGGTGATTGGTCATTCCCAGCAGGCGGAACAGACAGACCGCAAGCTGAAGGAAAAGGAACTGAAAACGCTCCTTGCCCGTGATGAAGAATTGGACGGTCTCTTTGAGCGCATCTATGAGGACAATGTTTCCGGCAAGCTCTCCGATGACCGCTTCGCAAAAATGTCCCGGCGGTATGAGGACGAGCAAAAGGAACTGGCAGAGAAAATAAAAAAGCTCCGCTCCGAGATAGAGAAGCAGAGCAGCCGTTCCATGACAACGGATATGTTTATCGGTCTTGTCCGCAAGTACACCAGAGCGAGAAAACTGACGCCCAGGATGCTGAACGAACTGATTGAGAAGATCGAAGTGTTCAATGCTGAGAAGATCGACGGCGTATGGGAGCAGCGGCTTCGTATCCACTATAACTGCGTCGGAACAATCGAGATTCCAACGGTGCTGCCCCTGCCGATCCCGGAAGTGTCCGTAAATACAAGAAAAGGCGTAGTCGTCAACTACGCCCCCTGTGAACTCGCTGTATAAAAAGCGAGTGTTCTTACAGCCTTTCAAATGCTGTAAGAACACTCGCCATGGCAAATCTACCGCTCGTGGATACAATGCACCATGCTTTGCAGGCGTGGTGCATTTTTTGCGGAGTTCGTCCTAACACGTTGGGACAATTGGGACAGAAGGGACGCAATCGTCTTACTCCTTCTGAAGCTCTCGCTACGGTACCATTTTCTGTAAAAAGCACACAGAATCTACGATAGCATACTTGAAAGGAACAATATACAACGTATAAACCTAAGAAGCCTCTGATTTAATCCGCACTACCAAAGAGGATCCAGATATGGTAAAATAACCCCATCAAAGCAACAGCAGTGCAGGCAATGAAGCAGGAAACATTTACAGATATCGAATACAGTTACCGCAAGAAGAAAACCAAGCGGGAAGAGTTTCTGAAGATCATGGATGAAATCATTCCTTGAACCGAGTGGGTTCGTGGCATCAAGCCCTGCTATCCCAAGGGAAAGCATGGACGGCCGCCCATGGGGATTGAAAAAAAGCTACGGATGTATCTGCTTCAGATTTGGTTCAATCTATCTGACCCGGCAACTGAAGATGCTATCTACGACAGCTATGCCATGCGGAAATTCACAGGCATTGACTTCATGACAGAAGCAGCGCCGGACGAAACGCCCCTGTGCAAGTTCCGCCATCTTCTGGAAGCTAACAGCCTGAACAAGCTGTTATTTGACGCAATCAACCGGGTAATAGTGCAAACCGGGCACATGATGAAGGGCAGAACCATTGTAGATGCAACCATTATCAATGCCCCAGCTCCACGAAAAACGCGAAGAAGAAGCGCGACCCGGAAATGCATCAGACGAAAAAGGGCAATAAGTGGAAATTTGGGATGAAATGCCACTTCGGTGTGGATGCCGGCAGCGGGCTTGTGTATACCATTACGGTCATGGCGGCAAATGCCCACGATATCACACAAGCAGCCGCGTTGATTCGCGAAGACGGTGAAGTGGTATACGGGGATGCTGGGTATCTGGGGATCCAGAAGCGCCCTGAAGTAGCCTGCGACGAACATTTATCCGCCATTGACTACCGCATTAACCGCCGCGCCGGAAAGCTGCCTCATATTTCTGACAATGCAATTGATTGGGAACGATATATTGAGAACCGCAAGTCCTCGCTGTGCTGTAAGGCGGAGCGCACACCCCGTATTATTAAGTGTCAGTTCGGTTATAAAAAGGCGGCGTATCGTGGATCAAAGAAAAACGAGAATCGGCTGTACGCAATGTTCGCCTGTGCCAATCTATACGCCCTTGCGATTGCCGGGCGATAACTCTCCACAACCTGATATAGGAGCAGTCTGCCCTTTTTTCGGAAAATGGAGCAGAAAGGTAAACTATAGCGTCTATTTTGCACCGAAATCTCCTTAACTAAGTAAAAAGTGACTAATACGACGAATGTGGACAGAATTAACCCGATTTATTCAGAGGTTCCTTAAATATTGAACAAATTGCAAGTGCAAGTTGGAAACCTGCGTAAATAAAAATTATTCGGTGCCAGATGAAATTGCCTACACCCGGTCAAGAAACAAGTCAAACGACTCGTTCGGGGTTGCATATTCCGGTTTCTTCCCAGGACGTGCGCCCTGTTCATCTGCTGAGGGAATATACCCGGCAGAGCAATTCTTCACAGAAGCACCTGCGGAGACGAAGGCGGGGAATAATCCGTTGTGGCGTTTGTTCTGCGTCTGTTCCCACGAAGTATACGGATCAAAGGACACCTTGCTACCCCAGCTTTTGCATTGGGCAAAGACAGCGAATTCCGAGCCGTTGTCAACGGTAATGGTTTTGAGCATCTACGTGAATGGTCGCCGCCCCCCTTCCTTCGGTATCCACACGGTGGCCATGACCGCCTCGCTGGCCTTTCCCGAAATCAGCAAGGCTATGTAGTTTTTCGTCTTCTTTTCCAGAAGAGAAAACGCCACGGCTTCCTTTATAACCCGTTTTCCAACCACGGTGTTGCTTTCTTGCTGCCCTTCTACTGTATGCTGAGAAGCAATTACAGACAGCAAATCGATGCTTTTCCCCAGCAAAAGGGATTACCCCTTGCTCCACTCTGGTTCTTCTCTGAGTTCTTTTAAATCAATTAGTTCTTTCAAGGTGAACGGTGTCCCATTTTCATCCAAGACCATCTGTTTGTCCAGAGAAACTGCGTGGTATTTAAAAGACGGCTCAAAAAGCTCTTCAAGAGACACCTCCTTTACTTCTTCCACGGCGCCTTCTGGTTGAATGTTTTCCAAATTCGGTACAGCCATGTATTCCACTCCTATCTAGTCAGTTTTTTGGTATGCGGTGAAGGTTCGGTATCTTCATCTAAGTCCGTATTATGTGTAGGACCACCATCCCAATGAAAGGCGAAGTCCGGTTCATCTATAGGCCTTAAATCAGAAATGTCGGCGATATTACCGTTGGTCAAATCCTCTCGCAGTTTGTGTAATTCATCGAGTGACATCGTATCAAGCATTTTATCAACCTGATCAGAAGTATCAGCAGGCTCTGCGATATCATCTGTTAAATTATCTGCCACATCAACGAAGCCATCTGCATCAAGTTCAGAAAGCATTACCCATCACCTCATCATCATGATTATTAAGTATTGCACTTTTTATACAAGCGTCATGTAAAACTATCCCTTTTTCTATCGCGCACTTACGTTGCAACGCGATTCGGATGCAATTTATTAGAGTTCTTTGCACTTTTGGTGTGTATTTTGCAAGGCGGTTCTTCAACAACACAGGAATACCATAAATCCGTTTCTGCAGGCTTTCATCATCTTTAACTTCATTATGAATGTTATCCCAAATAAAATTGCAAAAATACTCAGCATCAGCACGAATTCTGAAATTACAACTGCTATTACAACAGTATTGACAAAGAGGATACGGCATAAGCAGTTTTTCTTTATCTGCCCAATATGTGTTACGCTGTTGTATTTCGTTATCAGCTACCTTGATTCTAATCCCAATGTCAGATCGAATATTTGGAGTCATTACCATTTGAGGCTTCTTTAGTTTATGGTAGTAAACATAGGCTTGCCCTTTTTCCAACTGGGAAAGCTGTTGCACCATGCTATCATCCATATCCGTACTGTTACCGATTATTTCTTTCTCTCCCTTCTCGGTCAGACGGAAGGCAATTTTAATATCCGTATTAGCAACAATAGCTCTGCCAACTGCACTTGGCCGCTGATCAGCAATTATTACGCTGGTTCCATGAGCGCGAATTTCAGCGATTAGGTTTTCTACTAATTGGACTGCGTAGTTTTGAGAACCTATCTGATCGTCTTTAACTCTTGTTCTCTGATCGAGGAGCACATGCGCTTCATCAATGAGAATTGCATTGTTTAACTCCATATTTTCGGCGTGGGAACTCTTTAAATACACTGAAATATTGATAAGCAGCATGGCAATAATAAGCGCCTTCTGTTCAATGTCATCGATAGCATTTAGCTCTATGACAGTAGACTTAATTAGCAAATCCTCAATTGGTATCGTGTGAATTGTATCAAAAATATTGCGGTTTTGCTCAATTAAATTAGAAAGCCGAAGAACACCGCCACTACGGAGGTTACCTTTTACTTCTTTGCTATAATCTGAATTATCAATTATCTGTTTAAATACTAATATGAATTCATGGAAACCAAACAGAGTTACTTCCGGATCGCCAACCATACTATAGTCTCGCCAACCATAACGATTATAGCAAGTCCGGATTGTTTTTAAGAACACTACATCCAATGGAGATGGCATTGAAAATGCTGCCTTAAACGCACTGTACAGACTTGGGATATACTTTTCAATCCGAATTCCTCTTGGGGGAATAAATGGATTCATAATAAACGGCGCGACAGAATTGTTGCCTGAAGTAAAAATCTGCAAGCTCGGAATTACATCGACCATTGACCGATACTCTGCCTTGGTAGGTTCAATAGCAAGGAACGGAATACCTTTCTTCTGAAACTGCAACAGCAAATTAATGGAAAATGTGGTTTTCCCAGTCCCGGGCATGCCAACAATCAGAACGTGTTTTGCAAAATCCGTTGCTGGTGCACCAATAGAAACATCCGTATTACTGATTGCTCGACCAAAGACTACATTGCAAGGATCAGTCACTTTCTTGTCCAGTAACTCATTTGAGGACTGGTATGAACTTCCGGAAATACCAGTAATTTTCCCATCATCATAGGGGAGATGGAAAAACATCAACGCTTCATCGACGGTTACTAGAAACGGGAAACGAGACAATTGATTTGGAGGAACAATATTTCCACCCCAGATAAATATGTCGCGGTATTGCTGCTGGAGTAGGGAATTAACATAGATTGGGAATGTGTCTTGATCACACGAATATCGATTAAATTCCACAGGTATTGCCTGAAAATCAGGAGCATTTGAAGATTCTGCCTTTAGTGTGGCAATCAATTGGTTAGATATAAAGTCGCTGCATCTTGAGGAAGATCCTACAATAATGTTATACAAAAATAGTGGTTGGCCTTTCTGCTCTATGTAGTACCGATATGCATCATGTGCCGGCTGCGCATAAGGCTCGTACATTGACATGCCATAGTTATTAATTATTGAGCTACGCACATGCTTCTCTAAAAACATATTCAAGTACTGCAATACATCTGACTCATAGTTCTTAATTGCAGTCGGAATAAGTTGAAAAGACACAAACGAATAGTCGCACTTTTGCAGTGCCTGAAAAATCGTTGTAAAATTATCGAAGGAACAGCTTTTATCACTCAGCAAAGGGTCTGCCCAGTAATAGTAGCCTTCTTGCATATAGGGAGTCGTGACGATTTTCTCCGTCTTGATAACTGCGTTCATATCCGCAGAAGCCATCCCGAGCATCTGCTGCGATAAAGCGGCAGATGCTTCGGCATTAAGTCTTTTAATTTGATAGTTCGCAGTGCTAAGTTGCATTTCCACAACAGGAGCGATACCCTCAAACACAGTATTTCTTGCGATAATATATGCGGAAACTTCTTCTCCGGTTGTATGTAAAAAAGCTAATTCCAAGCAAAAGCTTGTTTCCTTCAAACTCTGCGTTGAAAATAGTATTTGGCGAATAAAGGTATAGAGGTCAGCAGAAGCCTGCCCGCCATTTGTAGGAATACGCATGATTTTCCATACGACCATCTTTATTACCTCTTATCGTGTTTTCTGCAAAGTCAAGTCCGTAATGAGTGGGGATAGCTTCGTCCACATGTCACCGCCACAATAGAGTACGATCTTGAGATCAGTAACGCCGGATATATTCACTTCAAACGGTGTGGGTTTTGTATCTGATGCTATGTTCATATTTTCGTAAAGCAAAGCACCATCTCCATAAATTCTGACACCTGCTGTGTTCTCTGCGCCTTTGCTCCACTCGGGTATAAAGATTGTACCGGTTAACCTATTGTACTGACTACCTATATCATAGGTTTCTGAAGAGCCTTCTCTTCCATAACCCACTAGCACATCACTGTAGGAATTTCCCATTGTGTCCTTTTCAGACGACCTATGCTCTGTGTACCCATCCTTGGTATATGGCTCTATGGAAAACAAGCTGATCGGCTCACACGCAAGGTATGCGGCTTGTTCGCTTAACAGTTCGGAATCATCTGGCATTACAGCCAATCCTGCGTTAATCTCCGACAAAGCAGCTTGATATCCACTACTCTGATATGCATTCACCGCTTCCGAAATAACAGCTTTTCTATATTCGTTTTCACATTCGCTCAAAACAAGAAGAATATCCGAATCAGTTCCAACAATATCCAGCCGCTCATTAACATATGTTATTGCTGCAGCATAATCTCCGGTATTCTTTTGCCCTACAACGGTCGCATAAATCTCACTGCGATTAATATCCACAAGTTTACTGTTGAGATCGGAATCTTCACCTATTATCCGTACAGCAGTTGTGATTACGCTTGTTGCAGAACTATAATCACCAGCAGTTATGTATTCATCTGCTTTTTGAATGACGATTTCTTTGTACTTGGCTACGGAATCATCATATATTTTCTTGATCTCTGGATCGCTATTGATATCCGATACATTCGTATTAATGAATTCAATTACACCCTCATAATCGCCGGATGCTTGATACTGGCTAACTGTAGCAGTCAATCGTCCCCGAACAGCCTTTGTACGCAAAGTTTCTACTTTTCCATAATTATCCCATTCCGGATTTACTCTGTTTAGAATGTCAATCGCTTCGTCATAATTACCATCGTTGAGTTGTTGTTCCGCTTGTGAAACCAGTTCGTTTGCTTCTTTTGCGATATCTCGCTGGGGATCTGTTACATAACAAGTAATACTAAAAATAGCAATTACGATGGCGAGCACAATTGCAGCAGCACCAATGCCGATAATCAGGCTTCTGCTTTTGCGCTTTCTTTCGATTTCCTCTTTGATTCGCTTAAGTTCTGCTTCAGCGGAATCGGAGTGCTTATTATGCTTAAGTAATGTAGAACCGCACACCGGACACTTCGGTTCGCTATCATTGTATTCGTTGTTACAGTAACCGCAAACTTTCATAACTTATTCCCCCTCTTTAGATATTATTTAAAGGTGTCCGGCAAGCGGGACAGAACTTAATGTTGGGGGCACTGGGCAGTTTGGTGCCACAGTTAGGGCAAAGTCGATCTACAACAATATCTGCTCCGCAATAGGGGCAGCATGCCCATCCATCCTCCACCGGATTCCGGCAACTACTACACACTTTCCTGTCCTTGGGTGCATCCTCTACTTGATGAGGTGTGACTACACCTGCGGTATTGGATACTCCACCATTAAAGCCACCATTGCCAGGAGCTTGTGGGTTTCCAAACGCGGACTTCGCAGCACTACCGACCATGCCGCCATATACCTGACCTATGCCCATACCAAAACCTGCTCCGGTCATCATGCCAGCCGCCGTGCCAGCACCGCCCTGGTTCTCTGCCTGCATTTCCATAACATCGTACATGCGCTTCTTGTCATATGTATACCCTTCGATTTGCTGACCGCTTCTTTCGCCCAAGTGACTGCGATGCTTATCAAACTCAGCGTCCTTGTTCATGTTGACGGAATCAAAGCGGAATTCGTCCAGAAGTAAGCCAACTTTCTTAAATGCAGGGCTTACTTTAGCCATGACCCTATCAGACAAGCTGGTAAGATGGGAATTGATTTCACCATAACTAAGGTTCTCTTGGTTCATGGCGATAGAAAGGATTTCCCTTGCTGCGCTCGTGATACGTTCCTTAAAGAGTTCTTTCAATCCGTCAGTAGTCAGATATTCGCCATTACCGATAATTTCAAATAAGTCAACAGAATTTGCAACATGAACATTGAAGAAACCCTGCGCCCAAAAAGAATAGTAGTTGCCAATAGTACGATCTTGAATATCCATGGAGGATGTCACCCAAGGAATATTGGCAAACAGCAGCTTGTTGATAAAATAAACCTCACAATGATTTGCCAATTCACCGCTAGAGAAAAGGGCAACAATATGCTTCACACCAGGAAGGTTTTTTGATTTTAATTCGTATCTACCAGGAGTATAGAGCGTTCGGGCCTCGCCATCCATAAAGACAATGGCTTCCTGCTTTTCGTGGACAATTAGCTGGGCTTTGGTGTTAAAATCCGTAAGAGGGTGTTTAAATACCAGTACATCACTTGAACCTTCGTACTTAATCACATCAATAAGTGCCATAATAATTCGCTCCTTCTTGTTAAGAAATGCTTATCCACAATGTGTGGACTTTAATGCGCAGATCACTGAGCATATCCCAAGTGATATAACTATACAAACAATTATCTGAGCTGACTATGTAAAGAAGTTGAACCCATGAAGAAAAAATCTATAGTGATATACCAACATGATATAATGGAGTTACTACATAACATCTATCAGAGGGGGGCATTCACAATCGCTATGGACTGCCATCATTATACCACAAAACTGCCGGAACATAAGAGGCGGGCAGCATCTCCTGAGAAAAGAAAGAGGTGCAATTCAGGTGCTGAAGCGGCAGAGTCTGTCCAACAGAGCCATTTCCAGAACGTTAGGGTGCTCTCTCCTACCACGATTGAAATGCGTTGCGGCACGGCTCACCTGCTCATAAATCAAACAGAATACGCACTTCGTGCTATAGCACCAAGCATGGTGACGCGGTGTGCCGATTCAGTCAACTTCTTCTCTAGAACCCCATGAGCTGCTTTCCTGCAAGGCGTTCGTATCATGCGGTTGGGGCACGTAAGTGGTCTCTGAATGCCTGTGCCGGTTACGCAAAACAATGTGGCTTGTTTTCAGGCAGCGAAATAGTCTGTACCCACACACTCACCATGAGGCGCGGGCAGACAAACTTCCTATTGGACTCATAGATTTGCTGAAAGTCATAAATTGGAAACGCACACAGCCTTCTAAGTCCTGCGGAAATTGGAAAGCTATTCCGGTTACATATCCTTTATCTCACTTTTTGTTATAAAGCTTTGCAGGCAATGAACATAGGCAAATTTAGATTGCTATAGTATAAGAAATGACAAATACGAAGTGTCGAAAATATTATCCGTGTACTGCGTGAGCATTGGGGCTGCTCAATCCGTGCGCCCCCGTTGCGCAATCTCAGCGGAAATGATGCTCAATTTCGCCGGTTGAGGTGATTTCTCACGGGTGGCGAACGCAAATACGATGCAGTAAATCGTTCGCAAATCTCGTCGAGCAGTTCCGTCCGCAGCAGCGTACCGAGCCAGCTCTGCGGAATGCCCTCCATGCCATACTTGTACCCGGCGAGAGCACCAGCAATGGCGGCGACCGTGTCCGTATCGCTGCCGAGATTGACCGCTTTGAGCACGCATTCCGCATAGGAATCCGTGTTCAGCAGGCACCAGACCGCCGCCTCCAGCGAAGTGACCACATAGCCGGAGCTTTGGAGCTCGTCCTCCGGCAGCGCTGCAAAACCCGCATCAAACAGTCTTCTGAAATGCTTTATTTCCGCCTGATACGCAGGAATCTGCGAATAGTGCGCCTGTGCATGGCGCAGTCCGTCAGTCACGCTCTTGCCTTCAAGCAGATGCAGCAGCACATGGGCATAGATACCGCAGGCAAGCTGGGAGCGCAGGTGCGAATGCGTCAGAGCAGAGACCTGAAAAATGAATTCATCCAGCGCATCATCGCTTCGGTCGGGAAAGTCTGCGTAATGCCAATAGAGCACGGCGGGATATATCCGCATCAGCGAGCCGTTGCCGTTGTCATATTCTCCGTCACAGCCGCATTGCAGCGCGGGTGTCCCCTTGAGATATCTGAAAAGTGCTTCGCCTGTCGCAATGCCCATGTCGAAAACCTCATTCGTTGCCGTATAGGCCGCCTCGGTTTTCCAAAGGCAGAATTTTTGCATCATGTCGTCAAGATCCACGCCACCCGCCAGACTGTCCAGCGTGGCGATCGCCATGCTGGTGTCATCCGACCATGTGCCCGCCGGAACAGGATGCGTGCCGTAGCCCCGCATATCGCTGACCGGGTCGTTCTTCCGCTCCTGCCGGGAAGAAAACTCCACAGGCACGCCCAGCGCATCCGCCACCGCGTGGCCGTAGGCAATGCTTTTTACCGTTTCAATCATTTCTCTCATTTTCGTTCCTCTTGTGTGAAGCAAACGGGATTTCGTCTTTCCCTTACAACAATAGTCTATTGGTCGATCTGCCTGCGTCTATTGATTTGCGAAATGTGAAAATGCCGCCCATCGCGCGGCGGCATTGAAGTTCAGCCGCTCCTTTAATTCTTGCTCAGAAACTCCAAGCCCCAGTGCTTCACACATAAGCCGATAGACCAGCGGGTTGGGCATATAGTTTGGGTCGTCCCAGATGGAGAAGTCGGAACCGCCGTCGGCGCAGCGGATCGCGGCGGCCAGTGCGGCGCTTCTTGACACGCCGCAGTCGCAGCAGACGAACAGCTCCGGCCGCGCATCCGGCCGTTGGAGAAAGGAAGCAACATCGGCTGCTAATTGCGCAGAAAACGCCGCCGGGTCATCGACATCGACGGTATCCCGGAAGTCCAGCCGCAGTACGTTAGAAGGCAGCGGCTTGGAGAGATAGTCCTCCGAGGTGCAGAGAATAAAATCTAACGCAGGATCGTCCGTGCAATGCAGCACGGCTTTGATTGGGCTGATATAGATATCTCTCATTTTATATTCCTCCCGAGTACTACAACCTGACCGATCAGCGGCGCCAATTCCGGTAAAAGCTCCTCCGGCGGTCGGTCGGCGGTCAGAATGGTCCGCTTTCCTGTTTCGTTGCGGCTGCGCAGAAGCTGCAAAAACCGATTCGCCATAATGGGGTAGACTGCAAATTGCACATTATCCATCAGAAGCATTTCAGTATTACAATATTCGGCGAACCGCGCTTCCAAATTTCCTTCGCGCATCGCGCAGATCATCTCATTGAAAAACCAGTCGCCGGTGCGCAGTAACAATTCAAGCCCGGGCGTCCGCTGTAAAGCTCGGCGGGCGGCTGCGTGCAAAAGATGCGTTTTTCCGACATTTCGGTCGCCGTAGATGTACAAAAGCGGCGCATCCGCCTGTTCCGCCCAACGCATTGCCGCGTCAAACGCCGCCGCGTTTTCCTGGGTGACCACGAAATTCTCTCCGGTGTACTGCGGATTTATGCGTGCGACTACCATAGGGTCGGAGCGGAAGGCTGCCGTTTTTTCATCATCCCAGAGTTCAAGCTGCAATTCGCTGTTCAGCGTATCATGCAAGATGCGCTCTGTTTCATCGAAAAAACGTTCTAAAAACAAACTCCGCTGCTCGCGATCCGCAATGTATAACGCAAACACGCCATTTTCTGCGCAAATCGGTTCCGCACTTTCCCAAAGCGGTTCCGACTGCGCAATTTCTCTGCTATTCTGCAATTCCTGCAGAATACGACACCAAATGTAAGCAGCAGATTCCATAATGCTCTCCTTATAGACCACAGGCACATTTTGCCGAAATATATTTTTGCTCACGAACAGCAAACGCATCAAGAAGTGAATGCCGGAACCGTTCGTCATGCAGTAAAAGCCCTCACAGGTCATGCATGCGTTTTTTCAACGTTTGTCTGCCTCGGTGGCTGTGGATGTTGCCTTAAAACGCTCTCTTGCAGCAATGATTCCAAGCGTCAATGAGGTATCCCGGCAGAGTTCCCGTGTATCCCCGGGCACATCTTCCATCACACACAGCCGCCACAAAATTGCCGAGGCATAAAGGAATGCCTCGTAGTCCCCGCGATAGGCGTTCCTCTTTGCAAGGAAAATCGCTTCGCAAATAGGCTCCATTCGCTCCCATGTCCATACAAGCTCACGGGATTGATACATACTCAGAATCCCGCGTTCCGTCAGACGAAGCCGAAGCATCCCCTTCTCATCGGTGATTTCCTCCAGCCAACCGGTCTGTCGCAGGCGTTCTATGGTTTGAGCTTGATCCCTAAAGAGAATATCCGTTAGAGCATTCGTCATTCCCTTCGGAAATTCAGAGAGCGGGCACAGAACGACTGCCGTTTTTTGGCTGAGTTCGACGCAGGGAGCCGATCGACTGAAGTCGATTCCGCGCAAGCGCTCCCACCGCTGTAATGTCATCCGCTTGCGCCAGCTTCGGGTCGCCATATCCACTCCCCAGATGAATTCGCCGGGAAAGTCCGGGCTATGCGCCAATCCGTCAATGTAGGAAGCCAGAATGTCTGCATCAGTATATTGTCCTGCGTTCTCCATTTGAATCAGGACTTTCTCAGCCCGCCTGAGGGAAAAGCACACATCTTCCTCCGTACATTCCATCCGAACGGAAGCACCAAGGGTTAGATTACCGGTTTTCTTACGCCGAAGCCGTCCGGATTTCAACATACAATCGACGAAGGAATGACTGTGCGGCAGCAGCAGCTCCAGCAGACGGGGCGG
>ENA-UOJG01001719-UOJG01001719.1-human-gut-metagenome-genome-assembly--contig:-C47-NODE-1719-length-21697-cov-18.182885_pt1 | contig 21697 bp, 18 predicted proteins | sample MGYA00242340_ERZ723887 | MGnify/ENA metagenome assembly ERZ723887 | reverse complement strand
ATATCTGCCACACGCGGGGCAGCAGCGTTTCGAACAGCTGCTGCGGCCAGACCTCAAGGGCCTCGGAAAGCACGGTGTGGTTGGTGTAGGCCACGCAGTGGGTGGTGATGTGCCAGGCCTCGTCCCAGCCCATGCCGGCATCGTCGATGAGGATACGCATCAGCTCCGGGATCACCAGCGTGGGGTGGGTGTCGTTGATCTGGATGACGTTCTTCTCGTGGAAGTTCTTCAGGGTGCCGTAGGTCTGGATGTGCCGGCGGGTGATGGACTGCAGGGTGGCCGACACGAAGAAATACTGCTGCTTCAGCCGCAGGGACTTGCCCTCGTAGTGGTTGTCCTCGGGGTAGAGCACCTGACTGATGGCGTCAGCCATGGCGCGCTCCTCGGCGGCGTGGAGGTACTGGCCCTCGCTGAAGAGCTTCATGTCGATGGGTTTGGGGCTGCGGGCCTGCCACAGACGCAGGGTGTTCACATGGTCGGTGTCGTAGCCGGCGATCTCCATGTCGCAGGGGATGGCCAGCACACGGGTGTAGTCCTCATGGACCACCATCAGGTGGTTGTTGTCCCAGCGGGTGCGGACCTTGCCGCCGAAGCGGACCTCCTCGGCCTCCTGCAGCTTGGGCAGCAGCCACGCGTCGCCCAGCTGCATCCAGTCGTCGGGCAGCTCCACCTGCTGGCCCTCCACGATCTTCTGCTTGAAGATGCCCAGCTCATAGCAGATGGAGTAGCCCGTCGCCGGGATCTCCAGGGTGGTCATGCTGTCCAGATAGCAGGCGGCCAGACGGCCCAGACCGCCGTTGCCCAGACCGGCGTCCGGCTCCATGTCGAAGATGTCCGCCGCTTTGAAGCCCAGCTCGCCGATGGCGGCGGTCAGGGGCTCCAGCAGCGCCAGATTGAAGGCGTTTTTCATCAGGCTGCGGCCCATCAGGAACTCCAGCGACAGGTAGTGGACCTTACGCTTTTCCTCGTGAGCCGTCTCCTCGCGGGTCTGTACGCCGTGCTCGGCCATGATGTCCCGCAGGACCATGGCGCAGGCCTTCATCATCTCGCCGTCGGTGGCCTGCTGCTCGGTGCAGCCGTAGTTGAGGCGCAGCTTCTGCACGATGGCCTCTTTCAGGGTCTCTTTGTTGTAGGTCATATAGGGTAACTCCTCCTTGGGTCAAAGGTTCTCATAAATGTGCCGGTAGGCCGCCGCACTGCGGCCCCAGCTGAAGTCCGCGGTCATGCCACGGTATCGAACGGTGTCGAAGCCTGTCCGGTCGCCCCGGTACAGGCCGGTGGCCTGACCGATGACGGAGAGCATGGCCCCGGCGCCATAGTCGCCGAACAGGTAGCCGGTGCCGTCCTCCTGCCCCACCTGGCAGGAGCGCACGGTGTCCGCCAGGCCGCCGGTGCTCCGCACGATGGGCACCGCGCCGTAGCGCATGGCGATCATCTGGCTCAGGCCGCAGGGCTCGCTGCGGGAGGGCATCAGGAACAGGTCGGCGGCGGCATAAATGCGCCTGGACAGGTCCTCGGCGTACAGGATCTGGGCTGACACGCGGCCGGGGTACTGCCCGGCTTTCCAGCGGAAGAAATCCTCATACCCCCGGTCACCGGTGCCCAGCACCACGAACTGGCAGCCGGCGGCCATAATGCCGTCCATGGCCTGCTGCACAAGATCAAGCCCCTTGTGGCCCACCAGCCGCGTCACCATGGCGATCAGCGGCGTGTCCGGCTCCTGGGCAAGTCCGAGGGCAGCCTGCAGGGATGCCTTGCACACGGCCTTGCCGGCCGGGTCTGCCGCCGTGTAATGCGCCGGAAGCGCCGGGTCGGACGCCGGGTCGTAGGTGACGGTGTCGATGCCGTTGACCACGCCGTGCATTTTCCAGCCGATGGCGTCCACCACGCTCTCCAGCCCCTCGGCATAGGCCGGGTCATGGAGTTGGGCGGCGTAGGTGGGGCTGACGGTGGTGACGGCGTCCGCCATGAGCATGGCACCCTTCATCAGGTTCACGTCGCCGTCCATGCGGAGGGTGCCGTCGTCGTACCAGCCACGATCCAGCCCGAAGAGCTGGTCTACGCTGTCGTTGCCGTAGCGGCCCTGATACTCAATGTTGTGAATGGTGAACACCGTGCGGATATGGCGTATCTCCCACCAGCGGGTGGCCGCGTCCTTGAGATAAATGGGCACCAGCGCCGTCTGCCAGTCGTTGCAGTGGAGGATGTCCGGCATCCAGTCCAGGCTGGGCAGCAGGTCGACGACGGCCTTGCTGAAAAAGGCGAAGCGCTCGCCGTCGTCAAACTCACCGTACAGGCGGCCGCGGCGGAAGTATTTTTCGTTGTCCACGAAGTACCAGGTCACGCCCCGGTCATGGAGGGAGAACAGGCCGCAGTACTCATGCCGCCAGCCCAGGTCCACGTAGATATACCGGCGGAAGGTCATTTTCTCCCGCCACTGGGGGCCGATCTTGTCGTACAGGGGCAGAATGACGGCGGTCTCGACACCCTCCGCCGCCAGGGCGGGGGGGAGGCTGCCGGCCACATCGGCCAGGCCGCCGGTCTTGCAGAAGGGATAGGCCTCGCTGGTCACATACAGCAGCTTCATGGCAGGCTCCTTTCTCTTACACCGTCGCGCCCTTGGCGATGACGATGGGATAGCGCTCGTGGCCCATCAGGGTCACATTCTCGCTGACGGTGACGTATTTGTCGGTGATCACGCCCCGCAGTATGGCACCGCGCTTGACCACCGTGTCCTTGAACAGGATACAGTTTTCCACGCTGGCACCCTTTTCAATACGCACGTTGCGGAACAGCACGCAGTTTTTTACGCTGCCCTGGATGTCGCAGCCGTCGGCGGCCAGGGAGTTGACGCAGCCGCCCTCCGGGTCGATGTAGCTGGAGGGGGAGTCGTTCTCCTTGCCGTATACCGGACGGTCCGGGCAGAACAGGGCGCTGCGGGTGGCGGTATCCAGCAGCTCCATGCTGCGGTCGTAGTAGTTCTGCAGGGTGCTGATATGGGCGGCGTAGCCGCCGTAGACGTAGCTTTGCAGGCGGAGGCGGCTGCTCATGCCCTGAAGGACATCCCGCCGCAGGCTGTAGCGGTTGTGGCTCAGGCACTCCGTCACCAGCTGGATGAGCAGCTCGGTCCGCAGGACAAAGATGTTCAGGCAGCGATAGCCCTCCGGCGTGTGCAGGCCGTAGGCCGTGTCGGTGATGCGGCCCCGGGCGTCCAGCCGGAAGTAGGTATCCTGCCCGTCGCCGGGGACGGCGGTGCAGACGGCGGTGATGTCCGCGCCGGTGTCGATATGGCGGCGGAGCACGTCCTCCAGGGGCGCGTTGATGACCGTGTCGCTGTCGGACAGCACCACGTAGTCCTGACGGATGCTCTTCAGGTAGTTCATCACGCTGCCCAGGGCATCCACGCGGCCGCGGAACTGGCCGTCGCCGCGGTGCTGCTCATTATAGGCGAAGGCCGGCAGCAGCGTCAGACCACCGAAGTTGCGGCTCAGGTCCCAGCTCTTGCCGTTGCCCAGGTGGTCCAGCAGCGACTGGCACTTGCCGTGCATGATGACGCCCACGTCCGTGACGCCGGCGTTCACCATGCTGGAGAGGATGAAGTCGATGATGCGGTAGTCACCGCCGAAGGGGATGGAGCCGTGGACGCGATTTTCGATGAGCTCCCGCAGACCGTTTTCCTTGTCGTAGGAGAAGATGATCCCGTGCATTCCGTTCATGGCCGCACCTCCTTGCCGTTTTCGCCCAGCATCATTTTCGGTTCGATGACCGCGCCGTCCGCCACGGAGGTCCGGGGCCCCAGCACGGCGATGCCCCAGTCCTCAAAGGGGACGCTGCCCGGGGCGCCGCCCACCACGGCGTTTCTGCCTACGCGGCAGCCCTCGCCCACGATGGCGTAGGACACCTTCGCGCCTGCCTCGATGACGGCGCCGGGCATGACCACGGAATAGGAGACGGACGCGCCCTCGGCCACGGTGGTGCCGGTGCTGAGGACGGCGTTCTTTACCTCGCCCAGCACGGTGCAGCCCTTGGCCACGGCGCTGTTGCCCACATCGCCCGTTTTACCGATGTAGGTGGGCGGGCAGGTGGGCGTGCGGCCGTAGATGCGCCACTTCTTGTCCAGCAGGTTCAGCCCGGAGCCGGGGGAGAGCATATCCATGTTGGCATCCCACAGGGAGTCCAGCGTGCCCACGTCCTTCCAGTAGCCCTCAAAGCGGTAGGCGGACATCTTCTCACCGTTTCGCAGCATAGCGGGGATGATGTTTTTTCCGAAGTCGTTGTCGCTGCGGGGGTCAGTCTCATCATCGATGAGGTACTGGCGCAGCTTTTTCCAGGTGAAGATATAGATGCCCATAGAGGCCAGGTTGCTTTTCGGTTCCTTGGGCTTCTCGGCGAACTCGGTGATGTTGTCCTCGTCGTCCACGGCCATGATGCCGAAGCGGCTGGCCTCCTCCCAGGGGACCTCCATGACGGAGATGGTGCAGTCAGCGCCCGTCTCCTTGTGGCGGCGCAGCATCAGGGAGTAGTCCATCTTGTAGATGTGGTCGCCGGAGAGCACCAGTACGTACTCCGGGTCGTACAGATCCACGAAGCCGATGTTCTGGTAGATGGCGTTGGCGGTGCCCTTGTACCAGACGGCGCCGCCGGCGCTCTGGTAGGGCGGCAGGATATGTACGCCGCCGTTGACACGGTCCAGCTCCCAGGGCTGGCCGCTGCCGATGTAGGTGTTCAGCTCCAGCGGCCGGTACTGGGTCAGTACGCCCACGGTGTCGATGCCGGAGTTGGTACAGTTGGACAGGGGAAAGTCGATGATGCGGAATTTGCCGCCGAAGGGCACGGCGGGCTTGGCCATGCTGCCGGTGAGCACGTACAGGCGGCTGCCCTGGCCGCCGGCCAGCAGCATCGCCACACACTCTTTTTTCATCCTTGCGTACCTCCTGTGTTCTGTTTTTTCCGGGGGCGTTTTCCCTCCCGGCGCAGCAGCACCGCGCCCAAGGGCGGAATGGTCAGGGAAAGGGAAGTCTCCCGCCCGTGGGAGGGGATCTCGTCCACGTCGATCCGGCTGCCCGCCGGAAGGGCGCAGCCGCTGCCGCCCCAGCAGGCGTCGTCCGTGTTGAACAGCACCTCATACCGCGCCGCTGCCGGCACGCCGAAGCGGTAGTTGTCCCAGGGCACCGGCGCAAAGTTCACCGCGCAGATCAGCTCGTGGCCCCTGCGGTCCCGCCGCAGAAACACCAGCACATTGTTGTGGTTATCATCGGCCACCAGCCATGTAAAGCCGTCCCAGTCCCGGTCGTTTTCCCACAGGCACCGGTTGCGCTTATACAGCCGGTTCAGCTGCCGCAGGCACTCATGGCTGGCCCGGCAGGCGGGATCGTCCAGCAGATACCAGTCCAGCTGGCCGCGGAAGTCCCACTCGTGCCACTGGGGCAGCTCGCTGCCCATGAACAGCAGCTTTTTGCCGGGGTGGCACAGCATATAGGCCCAGAAGCTCCTTACACCGGCCAGCTGCCGCCAGTCGTCGCCGGGCATCTTGCCCCGGAGAGAGCCCTTCATGTGGACCACCTCGTCGTGGGACAGGGGCAGGACGTAGTTTTCCGAGAAGGCGTAGACCATGGAGAACGTCACGTCCCGGTGGTGGAACTGGCGGAAGTAGGGGTCCATCTTCAGATAGTGGCACAGGTCGTTCATCCAGCCCATGTTCCACTTCAGGTTGAAGCCCAGACCGCCCTGCTCCGGCGGATAGGTGACCAGCGGCCACGCGGTGGACTCCTCCGCCACCATCAGCGCCGCCGGGTCGGCGGCAAAGGCTGCCCGGTTCAGCTCACGCAGGAAGTCGATGGCCTCCAGGTTCTCCCGGCCGCCGTCCTTGTTGGGACGCCACGCGCCGCCCTGCCGGTCATAGTCCAGATACAGCATGGACGCCACCGCGTCCACCCGCAGCCCGTCGATGTGGTATTCCTTCAACCAGTAGACGGCGGAGGACAGCAGGAATTCCCGGACCTCCGGCTTGCCGAAGTCGAATACACGGGTGCCCCAGCCGGCGTGCTCCCATTTCAGGGGGTCGCCGTACTCGTAGAGGCAGGTGCCGTCAAATTCGATAAGCCCGTGGCTGTCCTTACAGAAGTGGGCGGGCACCCAGTCCAGTATCACGCCCAGCCCCGCCCGGTGCAGGGCATCCACCAGGGCCATGAAGTCGTGGGGCGTGCCGTAGCGGCTGGTGGGGGCGAAGTAGCCGGTGCACTGGTAGCCCCAGCTGTCGTCCAGGGGGTATTCCGTCACCGGCAGCAGCTCTACGAAGTTGTAGCCCATGGCCTTTACATAGGAGGGCAGCTCCTTTGCCAGCTCCACATAGCTCAGGGGAGAGCCGTCCTCGTGGCGCTTCCACGAGCCCAGATGCACCTCGTAGATCAGCAGCTCGCCGTTCACCGGCGGCTTTTCCAGCCGCTGCTGCCGCCAGTCATCGTCCCGCCACTGGTATCCGGACAGGTCGTAGACCTTGCTGTCTGTCCCGGGACGGGTGGCCGCGTGGAAGGCACAGGGATCGGCCTTCCAGACCACCCGGCCGTCCGCGCCGGTGACCACATATTTGTAGGCGTCGTAGACCTTGGCGTTCTCCGCCGCCGTTTCCCACACGCCGGTATCCAGCCGGGTCATGGGCCGGGGCTGCCAGCCGTTGAAGTCCCCGGCCAGCGCTACGGCGCGGGCGTGGGGCGCCCACACGCGGAAGGTGAAGCCCTGCTCCGCCGGGTGTGCGCCGAGGTAGGTGTAGATGTCGTGGGCCGGGTGCCGCGTCATGTGCTCAGCTCCTTTTCTCTCACGCTGCTCGTCTGCTCTATGGTAGCACGCCTGTTCCGTCAAAGGGCGCGAAACAGGTCGCTGGTAACGTTACCGACATTGTACCCCATTTTTCCCGTCCCGTCAACAAACAAGGCGCTTTTTGTGCCGCGGCGGGGGCGGAAAAGGGCCGCAAGCACAAAAGGGAAACGCAGGCGCGCTGCGTTTCCCTTTTCGTTTACTCATCCCGCTGCTGCACGGCGCTGCTGCCGTTCAGGCCGAAGTCGTCCGCCACGCTGGCGGTGTCCCGGCGCAGCATGGTCTCCATCACCCGGATATCGCTGTCGATATCCATGGCATCGGTGCGGTACAGCTCGTCCAGCTGGTGCTCGAAGCCCGCCACGATGCTGTCCATGGTCTTTTCGATCTTGGCCTTGGCCTGGCTCAGGTTCTCGCCGCTGACGCCGGCCTCCTCGAAGCTGGCGTAGTTTTCCAGCAGCTTCAGGGTGGTGGGCAGGTAGTAGTTCAGGAACGTGCCGGCGGCGTCACGCTTGGCCTCGTCCTCTTCAATGAGTTTGAAAATACGGCCGGACACCTGCTCCATGCGGTCCAGCTTGGCGCTGATGGCCTCGTCGGCGATGCGGTCGTTCAGCTCGCGGATCTGGGCCAGGATGGCGGCGTAGCCCGCCGGCGCGGGCGCGGGCTGTGCGGGCTGACCCTGCTCCGCCTTGGCGCGGTGGGCGGCATCAAAGTACGCCGTGGCGGCGGCCTGGGACTTGAAGAGCATACCGCTGCCCATGTCGATATAGGCCTCGTCACCCCAGAGGCCCTTTTCCAGCATCAGGTTCACGTCCTTCTCCACCCGGCGGCGGGACACGTCGGCGGCCCGGGCCAGATAGTCCAGGGGCACGGCCTGCTTCTGCCCGACGGTGCGGAGGTAGGTGGCAAAGCGCCGCTGGCGGCGCTTCATGGCGCCGCTGCCCAGCAGCAGGGACGCGCCGCCGGCCATCATGCCCAGGGGATAGAACAGCTGCCGCAGCAGGTCCATCCATTCATGCCATTTGATGGCGTAGCGCAGTTCAAAGTAGTCCACCTGCTGCACCAGGAAAAACGCGCCCAGAATGGCTACCGCCGCGCCGATGATCTTCATGGTTTTGGCGCCCTTGTCGGAGTAGTTCGGCGTCTCTGTGACCTTGCGGACGGTGTTCTTCGCCGCGGAGGCGCGCGCCTGCGCAGGCTTCGCCTCGGCGCTGCCCGCCGCTGTCCGCTGCCACGCATCCCGCGCCTGCTGGCGCATTTTCCTGCCGCCGCCCTCGCTGAGCTTGCTCAGCAGCAGGATCAGGCCCACAGGCCAGGCCACGGCAAACATCACCGCGATGAATATCCACGAACCCAGGTCGTTATTGTTCTTTTTCGGCGGCTTCGGCTGAAGACCGTTGTTCTCGTCGTATTCGTAGCTCATGCTTCCCCTTCTCCCTTTCCCCGCAGCTTTCGCTTGTTGCCCTTCTCGTCCACGATATAGGTATTCTCCAGCACGCTGCGGGCATTGGCCATTACCGCGTTCAGGTACTCCTGCCGCAGTGCAGCGCGCTCCTCGATCTCCGCGTCTGTCAGCCCCTCGACCTTGGCCTTGCGGGCCAGCTCGTTGATGCGTGCTATCTTCTTCTCGTCCATAGCTGTTTCTCCCTTATATGTATCGCCGTATGTCCACCGGCAGGCGGCCCTTTTTCGTGGGAGCGCCCACGCTGTCCAATACGCATTTTCCCAGACCGCGGCAGGTGATGGTATCCCCCGCCGACACGGGCTTGTCCGGCTTCACACAGGTGACGTAGTTCACCTGTACGGACCCCTTTTCCACGGCCTCCGCCGCCCGGCCCCGGCTGAGAGAAAATCCCGCCGCCAGCACGTTGTCCAGCCGCAGGGAGGAGACGGTGTCCCGCAGTTCCTTCACCGCCGCATGGGGGACCGCCAGCGCCGAAAGCGGCAGCGGCGTTACGGTGAGCTTCTCCCGGCCGGCGCTGTCCCAGTTCTGCAGCAGGAAATCCGTCATGGACGGGTCCAGCAGCACCTGACAGCCGCCCTTTTCCACAAGTATATCGCCTATCTTCTCCCGGGTCAATCCCAGAGCCATCAAACTGCCCAAAAAATCCCGGTGGGTCAGGTCGCCGCCGCTGCGGCACGCGGCCCGCACCGCCGCGACCTGGTCGTCAGACGTCTCCATCCAGTCCGGCAGGAACACCAGCCGCTTTCGCTCCGCGCCGTCATAGCCGCCCCAGAAAATGCCGGACTCCCGCGCGCCCAGCAGCACCAGAAAGCCCTGCGCTGCAGCCTGCTCCGCAGGGGAGAGAAAGCCTGTGGCCGTGGGAATGTTCCGCGTGCGGCACTGCTCACACTTATCCCACACGCGGCTCAGCAGCAGCCGTTCCTCCGGGCTGTGGGCGGCTCTGTCCAGCAGTTCTCGTCTGTCCATGCTATGCCCCCAAATTCTGCGTGCGGTACAGTGTGGCGTACACGCCGTTCTTCGCCATGAGTTCCTGGTGGGAGCCCTGTTCGGCGACGACACCGTCCTGTATCACCAGTATCCGGTCGGCCGAACGAATGGTGGACAGCCGGTGGGCGATGATCAGTGTCGTGCGGCCTCGGGCCAAACGGTCAAAGGCGCCCTGGATGCGGGCTTCCGTCACGCTGTCCAGCGCGGAGGTGGCCTCATCCAGTATCAGAATGGGCGGGGCCTTCAGAAACACCCGGGCGATGGCCACCCGCTGCTTCTGCCCGCCGGAGAGCAGCGCGCCCCGCTCACCCACATAGGTGTCGAACCCATCGGGCATGGCGCAGATGTCGTCGTAGATCTCCGCCTGCCGCGCCGCCTGCTCTACCTCAGCGTCGGTGGCGTCGGGGCGGCCGTAGCGAATATTCTCGCGGATGGTGTCGGCGAACAGGAACACATCCTGCTGTACGATGCCGATGGCCCGGCGCAGGGAGCGCTGGGTGACGGCGCGGACATCGCGGCCGTCGACGGTGATGCTGCCGCTGTCCACGTCGTAGAACCGGGGCAGCAGCTGGCACAGGGTGGTCTTGCCGCCGCCGGAGGGCCCCACCAGGGCCACCGTCTCGCCGGCGGGGATGTGCAGCGTCACGTTGTGCAGCACCTCGGCCTTTTCGCCGTAGGCGAAGGAGACGTCGTTCACGTCCACGCGGCCCTGTACATGTTCGAGGGGCCGCGCGTCCGGCGCGTCCTGAATGGACGGCTCGGTGGCCATCAGCTCAATGAAGCGGTGCAGGCCCGCGAAGCCGTTGGAGAACATCTCGGCGAAGTTGGCCAGCTTGCGGATGGGACTGACGAAGGCGGTGACGTATAGGGAGAAGGTGATCAGATCCACATAGTCCATTTTCTCCCCCATGATGAGCCAGCCGCCCACGGCGATCACCGCCACCGGCAATATGCCGGTGCAGAACTCCATCACCGCGTTGAAGCGGCCCATCTCCTTGTGAAAGCCACGCTTGGCGGTCTTGAACACCTCGTTGGCCTCGTCGAACCGCTGCTGCTGGGCTTCCTCGTTGGCAAAGGCCTTGGTGGTCCGCACGCCGGACAGGCCGGACTCGATGGCGGCGTTGATGGTGCCGGTCTTGACCTTGGCAGCCCGGGAGGCGGCGCTCATCTGCCGGCGGCGGCGCAGGGCCATGGTCAGCAGGACAGGCAGCAGCACCAGCAGTACCAGCGCCAGCTCCCAGCGCAGGGTGAACATCACCGCCAGCGCGCCCACGATGGTCACCAGGGAGATGAACAGATCCTCCGGCCCGTGGTGGGCCAGCTCCGTCAGTTCAAACAGGTCACTGGTCAGGCGGCTCATCAGCTGGCCGGTGCGGTTGCGGTCGTAGAAGTCGAAGCCCAGCTCCTGAATGTGGCGGTACAGATCGCGGCGGATATCCGCCTCCACGCGGATGCCGAAGGTGTGGCCCCAGTAGGCCACCACGAAGTACAGCGCCGAGCGCAGCACATAGGCGGCCACCACCACCGCCATGACGATGAAGAATACCCGGAACTGCCGCTGGGGCAGCCAGGTATACATGGCGGCGCGGGACACCAGCGGGAACGCCAGGTCGATGCAGGCGATGAGGAACGCGCAGGACAGGTCCAGGGCGAAGAGCCGCCGGTGGGGCTTGAAGTAGGAGAGGAATATCCGCAGGGGGCTGCGGGTCTGATAATCTTTCGTGGTCATGCTATGCCTCGCTTGGTGTTTTTTTGAACATATAGTATAGCACATCGGCACGGCGTTCGCAATAGCACGCAGCGCCCCGGCTTGCGTGTCGGGGCGCTGCGTGTTATAATTGGGCCATGACCTGGCCGATAGGGCCGTCGATGGTGACGGCGGCGCCAAGACCGCTGCCGGCCCCGCCCTTGTTGATGACCGCCAGCTTATGGCCGCGGTAGTACTGTATCAGCCCGGCGGCGGGATAGACCACCAGCGACGTGCCGCCGATGATGAGCACGTCTGCCTGCCGGATATAGTGGATGGCGCGGGCCATCACGTCCTCATCCAGGGACTCCTCATACAGCACCACGTCCGGCTTAATGATGCCGCCGCAGGTGCAGCGGGGAATGCCGCGGCTCTCCGCGATGCGCTCCACACCGTAGAATTTCCCGCAGCGGGTACAGTGGTTCCGCAGCACGCTGCCGTGGAGCTCCAGGACCTCCTGGCTGCCGGCCTTCTGGTGCAGGCCGTCGATGTTCTGGGTGATGACGGCCTTCAGCTTCCCCTGCCGCTCCCATTCCGCCAGCTTGCGGTGGGCGGCGTTGGGCTGGGCGTCCAGGGCCAGCATTTTGGCCCGGTAGAAGTCGTAGAATTCCTCGGTGTGCGTCTCGTAAAATGTGTGGCTGAGCATGGTCTCCGGCGGGTATTTGAACTTCTGGTGATACAGGCCGTCCACACTGCGGAAGTCCGGGATACCGGACTCGGTGGATACGCCGGCGCCGCCGAAAAACACGATGTTGTCACTGGCGTCTGTCAGTTCTTTCAGTCTGCGGATGGTGTCGTCCATACTGTCCCTCCATTTCTTTTGTAAGGAGCATACGCTATGAATATTCAGATCTTCGGAAAAAGCAAGTCCTTCGACACGAAAAAGGCGGAGCGCTGGTTCAAGGAGCGCCGCATCAAGTACCAGTACATCGACCTTGTGAGCAAGGGTGTATCGCCGGGGGAGTACCGTTCCATCCGGGCGGCCGTGGGCAGCTTCGACGCGCTGGTGGACAAGGACTGCCGGGCGTATGAGACGCTGTACATGGCCTACATCACGCCTCAGGCGGCGGAGGAAAAGCTGCTGGAATACCCGGAGCTGTTCGCCGCACCCATTGTCCGCAACGGGAAGCAGGCCACCGTGGGCTATTGCCCGGAGATATGGCAGACGTGGGAATAGGAATAAGGGCTCTCATCCGTGCGCCGCAGGCGCACGGTTTTTTTCGGGCAGCACCGCGGCTTTCACTGTGCGGTGTTGCCCTTAGTCCGTGTAGCTGTGCTCCACCGTGACCACGGCGTAGTAATTGCCGTCCATGGCGCGGACCAGAGCGCGTATCTCCTGCGCTGCCTGGGCCGGGGTCTTGCTGCTGGAGAAGGGCAGCACCGCGTCGAAGATCAGGTTATCGTGTGTGGTGCCCCGGACCACGCGGAAGTCGTGGATGGTCAGACCGGGATCCACCTGCTTCACCAGCGCGGCCACCTGTTCCTTCAGTGCGGTGACGGAGCCGTCGGTGACGATGGGGTCCATGTGGATGACGGCGTGGCAGTGGAGCTTCTCCATCAGTTCCTTTTCAATATTGTCGATCACATCGTGCATGGCCATGATGTCCCCGTGGGCGGGGACCTCCGCGTGGAGGGTGATCATCAGACGGCCGGGGCCGTAGTCGTGGACCACCAGATCGTGTACGCCCAGCACTGTGTCGTTGGAGAGGACGATATCCCGTATCTGCTGCACCAGCGCCGGGTCGGGCGCCTGCCCCAGCAGGGGGGACAGGGTCTCTTTTGCGGCCTTGTAGGCGGAGAACAGGATGAACAGCGCCACCACCAGGCCCACATAGCCGTCCACCGCCAGACCGGTCCATTTGCCGATGAGCATGGCAAGGAGCACCGCCAGGGTGGAGACGGTGTCGGAAAGGCTGTCCGTGGCGGTGGCCTCCATGGCGGCGGACTTGATCTTCCGGCCGACGGCCCGGTTGTACAGCCACATATAGACCTTCACGCACACGGAGACGGCCATGATGGCGATAGCCATCAGGGAAAAGGTGACGGCCTCCGGATGGAGGATCTTGTCAAAGGAGGACTTGGCCAGCTCCACGCCCATCAGCAGGATCAGGCCCGCTACGATCAGGCCGGATATGTACTCGATGCGGCCGTGGCCAAAGGGGTGGTCGGTGTCCGGCTTTTTGCCCGCCAGACGGAAGCCCAGCAGCGTCACCGCCGAGGAGCCGGCGTCGGACAGGTTGTTGAAGGCGTCCGCCGTGACGGCGATGGAACCGGACAGCTGTCCGGCGAAGAATTTGCCGATGAACAGCAGAATATTCAGTGCGATGCCCACAGCGCCGCACAGTGTGCCGTAGGCGCGGCGGACGGCGGGGGAGGACACGTTGTCCCGGTCAGGAATGAGCCAGCGGCTCAGCAATCGTATCATGGCAGTCGTCTCCTTTCGGCGGGTAGACCCGGCGCTTTGTCAGCCAATAGCACAGAGGGATGGCGTACAGCAGTATCTCGTAGGGGATGGCGGACATGTCCGCGCCCAGCATGGCCAGCGGGATGGACACGGAGATGTTCCAGGGGATCAGCGGCGAGAGGACGATGCCGGAGTTCTCGATGTCAAGGGCCATCTCGCCCCTGCCGTGGCCGCGCTTGGTGTAGTCGTCCTCCAGCAGCTGGTTGCACACCACCGCGCAGGTGGACTGGTTGCAGAACACCATGCTGCACACCACGGAGATCGCCGCGCAGGCGGGGAACCGCCCGGCTCTCCGGGCCAGGCGCTGGGCCAGATGCGCCGCGCCGTTCAGCACGCCCATGCCGCCCAGCAGCCCGGCGTACAGCCCGGCGCTGACGGCCATGATGGTGGCCGAGACCATGGATATCATGCCGCCGCCGGAGAGCACGTCGTGCAGCGCGCCGGGGGCGGGGAGGTAGCCCAGCACCGCATCCCGCAGGGTGGGCAGCAGAGCGCGGCCCTGGGCGAACACCGTCACCAGCAGCGCCGTCAGCGCACTGACGGCCATGGTGGGCCGGATGGGGACCTTGCACAGCGGCAGGATCAGGATCAGCAGCGCCGGGATGGCCGTCCACCAGCTGAGGCTGAAGGTGCCGGACAGCTGGTCCAGCACACCGCTGTCCACCATGGCCAGCGGGTGCGTTACGGACAGGGCGGCGTAGGCCGCGAGGCTGACCAGATAGGGCAGCCAGCCGGTGCGGTGCATCATGTGCAGGTTGTCATAGAGCTTGGTATCGGTGGCGGCGGCCACCAGCGTGGCGCTGGAGGAGGCCGGCGAGCAGCGGTCGCCGAAGTAGGCGCCGGCCACGATGGTCCCCGCCGTGATGGCCACGCTGACGCCGCCGGAGCGGGCCAGGGCCATCAGGATCACGCCCAGGGTGCCCACCACGCCGAAGGACGTGCCCAGGGCGTAGGAGATGAAGCTGGTCAGCAGGAACGTCACCAGCAGGAACAGCTGCGGCGTGATGATGCGCAGCCCGTGATAGATGAAGAAGGCGATGGTCCCGGCGCTGCGCCACAGGGCGGTGATGGCGCCGATGAGCATGTAGATCACGATCACGCAGCACATTTTGCGGCCCTGCGCCCAGGCGGCGTCCCACATGGCCCGCACGGTCATCCCGCGGCGCAGGCCCAGGGCGGCGAAGGCTGCTATGCCCACCCATATCGCAAGGATCAGGGACTGGCCCAAAAGGATGCAGAGACCCACTGCGGCCAGAAACAGCAGAAAACAGAAGACAGCGCCCATGTTACCTCCCTGGGATGGTCAGCGTCATGCGGCAGCACAGATCATCCAGGTCGCTGTCGGTGGCGGCGGGAAGGCGCAGGCGTCCCCCACATTTGGCACAGGTCAGGTCCACCGCGCCGCGGCGCACCTGCATGGTATATTCGTGGCTGCCGCAGGCGCAGGCGATACCGCCCCGGGCGGCGATATCCTTCAGCTCGGACAGTACCTCATACATGATGACGTTGTCGGTGAAGGCCTCATCGGGGGACGCTTTTTCCTTGGCCACGCGCAGGGCCAGACCCTCCATGGCCTTTCGCACCTGGGGCTCCTCACCGATGTAGCAGCACAGCTCCTGTTTTACCGGGCAGGCCAGGCCGATGCCCCGGCCATGCAGCAGCGCACCGGCGTCGCACTCCGCCTGGTGGTGCCCACCGCACACGCCGCAGGGCACGTTCAGCCGGAAGCGCAGGCCGTCCGTCTCGGCGGTCAGAGCTTCTTTGCCGCATTCGCATTCCATCCGCGCCGCGGCGGCGTTCAGGGCGAAAACGCTGCGGCTGTGCAGCACCGCTTTGCCGCAGGCCGGACAGATATATCCAAAGCTACGCATTTCTTCCATGACATACGCTCCTTTGTCAACCAAAAGTCACAACAAGTTCCTGTATTATATACCATTTATTCGCTGTTTTCCAGTATTGCGGGAAAAAGAGTTTTACATTATAATTGCGCCGTTATCCCACGCTTCAAAGGATGTGATACCGTGCAGAACAGGAGCTTTGCCGCGGCGGTGAAGGCGGCGTTCCCCCATACCATCCCCATTATGACCGGCTATCTGGCCGTAGGCATGGCCTACGGCGTGCTGATGGCCTCCAAGGGTTACGGCTTCCTGTGGGCCGGCTTTGTCAGTGCCTTTGCCTTCTGCGGCAGTATGCAGTATGTGGCGATCACGCTGCTGACCACGGCCTTTGATCCCCTGCAGGCCTTTGTGCTGAGCCTGATGGTCAACGCCCGGCACCTGTTTTTCTCGCTGGCGCTGCTGCCCAAGTACCGGGGACTGGGCAGGCTGCGGTATTTTATGATCTATACCCTCAGTGACGAGAACTTTTCCCTCTCCTCCTCGGTGGAGCCGCCGGAGGACGTGGATCCCACGCAGTTCTACTTTGCCATGAGCTTCCTGACCTGGCTGTACTGGGTGGCGTTCTCCATGCTGGGTGGCCTGCTGGGCGGGCTGATCACCTTTGACATCACCGGCATCGACTTTGCCCTGACGGCGCTGTTCGTGGTGCTGTTCATCGAGCAGGTCGTCAAGAAAGAGAACCGTGCCCCCGGCGCTGCCGGTCTGGTGTGCGCTGTGGCGGGTCTGGCCGTTTTCGGCGCGGACAACATGGTCATCCCGGCCATGGTGCTGACCCTGGCGGTCCTGCTGCTGGGAAGGAGGAAGCTATGCGCTTAGACACGATACATTCCCTGATCATCGTGGCGATGGTGGCGCTGGCCACCCAGATCACCCGATGGACGCCGTTCCTGCTGTTCTCTGGGGACAAGAAGCTGCCGAAGGTGGTGGAGGACCTGGGCAGGCTGCTGCCGCCGGCCATGATGGGCCTGCTGGTGGTGTACAGCCTGCGGAGCACCGATCTTCTGGGCGGCAGCCACGGCATTCCGGAGGCCATCGCCGTGGCGGTGACAGCCGGGCTGCACCTGTGGCGGCGGAACACGCTGCTGTCCATCCTGGCGGGGACCGCCTGCTATATGCTGCTGGTACAGCTGGTGTTTTGAAGATCTGCGAAAGCGCCGTCCCTCGGGACGGCGCTTTCATATTTTCCCGCAAACAGCGCACACTACGGCCAATGCTATGTTTGCGAGGTGCGTATCATGGATGTGAAGCGCTTGAGCCGGCAGACCTGCCGGTTTTTGCAGCCGCCGGGAGTGGTCAGCTTTGCGGCGGTGGCGGGAAAGCTGGAGGGCGAGGGGCCGCTGGGCGGCTGCTTCGACGCTGTGGGGACGGACGCCTTCTGTGGGAAAAAGACCTGGGAACAGGGCGAGGCACAGATGCAGGCGGATGCCCTACGTCTGGCCCTGCAAAAGGGCGGGTTGGCGGCGGAGGACGTGGACTGCGCCTTCGCCGGGGATCTGCTGAACCAGAACATTGGGGCCACGTTTGCCCTGCGGGATTTCAATATTCCCTTCTACGGGGTATATGGGGCCTGCTCTACTATGGGGGAGACACTGTCGCTGGCCGCTATGGCCGTGGCCTCCGGCGCGGTCCGTATGGCGGCGGCGCAGACCTCCTCCCACTTCTGCACGGCGGAGAGGCAGTACCGGATGCCTCTGCCCTACGGCAGCCAGCGTTCTCCTACTGCCCAGTGGACGGCCACGGCGGCGGGGTGCTGCATTCTGGGGGCCCAGGCGGAGGGACCGTATATCACCCATGTGACCCGGGGACGCATCGTGGATCTGGGTGTGACGGACATGACCAACATGGGCGCGGCCATGGCACCGGCGGCCTTCGACACCCTGCAGGCAGTGTTCCGGGACACCGGCACCGTACCCGGGGACTATGACCTGATCCTCACCGGCGACCTGGGCGATGTGGGCAGCCGCATCGTGCTGGAGCTGTTCGCCCGGGAAGGCGTGGCGCTGGAGAATTACACCGACTGCGGACTGCTGCTCTATGACCGGAAGAGACAGGATATGCACGCCGGCGGCAGCGGATGCGGCTGCTCTGCGGCGGTGCTCTGCGGCTATCTGCTGCCGGAGATGCGCCGGGGCCGGTGGCGGCGGGTGCTGTTCGCCCCCACCGGAGCGCTGCTGAGCCCCACCAGTTCATTTCAAGGGGAGAGCATACCGGGCATCTGCCACGCGGTGGTGCTGGACCGGACGAAGGAGGATGCGTGATGGAGTATCTCAATGCCTTTCTCTGCGGCGGGCTGCTGTGCGCCGTGGGCCAGATCATTCTGGACAAGACAAGCCTGACCCCGGCCCGTATTCTGACGGGCTATGTGGTGGCAGGCGTGCTGCTGCAGGCTGTGGGTGTGTATCAGTATATCGTGGACTGGGGCGGCGCCGGGGCCACCGTGCCGCTGACGGGCTTTGGCTACTCCCTGGCAAAGGGTGTGGCCAAGGCTGTGGCGGAGGAGGGCTTGCTGGGTGTGCTCACCGGCGGACTGACCGCCACCTCCGGCGGAATCGCCGCGGCGGTGGTGTTTTCCCTGTTGGCGGCGCTGCTGGTGCGGCCCAAAGAAAAACGTTGACAAATACCCGGTGGGGGTATATAATGCGACCGTGATCAAAAATACCCCCAGGAGGTATACGACTGTGGAAAATACTTGTTGCTGCTGCCAGGGAAAGACCAAGCACCGCACGCCGGAGGAGCAGAAAAAACTCCTGAACCGCCTGTGCCGCATTGAAGGGCAGGTGCGGGGCCTGCAGGAGATGCTGCAGAAGGACGCCTACTGTCCCGACATCCTGATACAGGTATCCGCCGTGGGCGCGGCACTGAACAGCTTTAGTAAAGAGCTGCTGGCTACCCACATCCGCACCTGCGTGGCGGACGGTATCCGACAGGGGGACGACGAGGTCATCGACGAACTGGTGACCACGCTGCAAAAGCTGATGAAATAAGGAGATGGCAGTATGACAGAGAAATTCGTCATCACCGGCATGACCTGCGCCGCCTGCGCCGCCCATGTGGAAAGGGCCGCGGCTTCGGTGCCCGGCGTACACAGCGCGTCGGTAAATCTGATGCTGGGCTCCCTGGTGTGCGACAGGGACGAAAATGTGGATCCCGCCGCCATTGTGGCCGCCGTGACGGCGGCGGGCTACGGCGCGGCGCCGGAGAGTGAGGCCCGGCGGGACCTGCACGCGGAGCAGGACGCGGCGGTGAAGGCCATGGGCCGCCGGCTGCTGTGGTCGGTGGTGTGTCTGGTGCCGCTGTTTTACCTGAGCATGGGGCACATGATGGGGCTGCCGGTGCCCATGTTCATGCACACACAGCCCTTGCTGTCGGCCTTTGTGCTGCTGGCGCTGACGGTGCCCATACTGATTTTGAACCGCAGTTATTTCACCGTGGGCTTCTCCCGGCTGTTCAAGGGTGCGCCCAATATGGACTCGCTGGTGGCGCTGGGCGCGGCGGCGGGGCTGGTGTACAGCCTGATCGAGATGGGCCTGCTGGCGGCGGGAAAGGTCACGGGTATGCCGGACCTGTACTTCGAGTCGGCGGGCATGATATTGGCGCTGGTGACGGTAGGTAAGTACCTGGAGGAGCGCTCCAAGGGCAAGACGACCGGAGCCATCACCGCCCTGCTGGCGCTGGCGCCGGAGTCCGCCGTGGTGCGCCGGGACGGCAAGGAGGTCACCGTCCCCACCGAGGACATCAAGGCCGGCGAGACGGTCATCGTCCGGCAGGGGGGGCGTATCCCCGTGGACGGCACCGTGACGGCGGGCAGCGGCACCGTGGACGAGTCCGCCCTTACCGGCGAGAGTATGCCGGTGGAGAAGACTGTGGGCGGCAAGGCGGTGTCCGCCACCATCCTCACCGGCGGCTATCTGGAGCTGACGGCGGACCGGGTAGGTGCGGATACCACTCTGTCCCAGATCATTCAGCTGATGGAGCAGGCCGCCAGCGGCAAGGCACCTATCAGCCGTCTGGCGGATAAGATCAGTGCCGTGTTCGTGCCGGTGGTCATTTCTATCGCGCTGCTGGCGGCTATCCTGTGGGCTGCGGTGGGCGGCATGGGTGTGCGCTTCTGCCTGTCCATCGCCATCGCCGTGTTGGTGATCTCCTGCCCCTGCGCTCTGGGCCTGGCCACGCCGGTGGCCATCACTGTGGCTACGGGCAAGGCGGCGGAGCAGGGTATTCTGGTAAAGTCCGCTGCCAGCCTGGAACTGATGGGCCGGGTGGATACGGTGGTGCTGGACAAGACCGGTACCGTCACCGAGGGTAAGCCCCGGGTGACGGATCTGCTGTGCGCCGGCGGCATGACCGAGGACACGCTGCTGTCCGCCGCCGCGTCGCTGGAAAAGCCCTCCGAGCACCCGCTGGCCGGGGCCATTGTGGCCGAGGCGGAAAAGCGCGCTTTGATCCTGCGGCCGGTGTCCGACTTTACCGCCGTGGCCGGCGGCGGTGTTGCCGCCCGGGCGGAAGATACATTACTGCTGGCGGGCAATGAGGCATTTATGGAGACGTCCGGCGTGGCCGTCAGCGAGGAGATGAAGTCCGGCGCGGCCAGACTGGCGGAGGACGGCAAAACGCCGCTGTTTATCGCCGCAGGTACATCGCTGCTGGGGGTCATCGCTGTGGCGGACGTGGTCAAGGCGGACAGCGCCGCCGCCATTGCCGCCCTGCGGGAGATGGGCTGCGACGTGGTGCTGCTCACCGGCGACAACCAGCGCACGGCGGACGCCATTGCCCGGCAGGTGGGCGTCAGCCGGGTCATCGCCCAGGTGCTGCCACAGGATAAGGCCCGGGTGGTGCAGGAATTGCAGGCCGAGGGCAAGAAGGTAGCCATGGTGGGCGACGGCATCAACGACGCCCCTGCACTGGTGACGGCGGATGTGGGCCTGGCCATCGGCGCAGGCACAGATGTGGCCATCGAATCGGCGGACATCGTGCTGATGAAGAGCAGCCTTATGGATATCGCCGACGCGGCGGCCCTGTCCCGGGCCACCCTGCGGAACATCCGTCAGAACCTGTTTTGGGCGTTCTTCTATAATTCTGTGGGCATCCCGGTGGCGGCGGGTGTGCTGTACCCGGCCTTTGGGATCACCCTGAACCCCATGATCGCCGCCGCGGCCATGAGCCTGAGCAGCGTGTGCGTGGTCAGCAACGCCCTGCGTCTGCGGGGCTGGAGGGGCCGCAGACGGGAGGAAACGCCGACTGCAAAAGAGCCACAGCTGGTGCAAAATATAAATAATAACGAAAGCAGTAAGGAGGATACCGCTATGAAAAAGACCATCACTATCAAGGGCATGATGTGTGCCCACTGCGTCTCCCACGTGGAGAAGGCGCTGACCGCCTTGGGCGTACAGGCGGACGTGGATCTGGCGTCCGGGACCGCCGTCGTCACCGGCAACGCCAGTGACGAGGCGCTGAAGAAGGCTGTCACCGACGCCGGTTACGAGGTCGTGGAGATCAAGTGATGAAAAAAGAGTAAAAAAAGAAAGCCCATATGGGCTTTCTTTTTTTGTTTTGACGTTATGCGGCGGGTTCTCTTTCTGTATCTGTACCGAGTGCGGGAGAGGTCTGCGCGGCGGTGCGGGTGACGCTGTCGGCGGTGAGGATGGTACCCTCGCCCTCAGCGTACCGAATGGCGACGCTGTCGCCTACATTGAAGATGACCGCCTCCGGCTGCTGCGCGGCGGAGATGACGTAGTAGTGCTCGTCACCGGTAAGGTGCAGGTAGTAGAGGGTATTGCCGTCCACCACGGCGGAGCGGATATCCGCCAGCACACCGCTGACTTCGTTCTGACCCGTCAGGGGCAGATCGGCGTCATCGGCGGACACCAGTCCCTTTTCCGCCAGGATGCGGCGGTAGTTGGCCTCACACTGGGCCACCGTGTCGCCGGTGGCCACGATCTGGTACTGGCTGACGTTGACCATGGCGTACATCTTCACCAGCTCGGCGGCGTCCTTCAGCGCCATGAAATACGTGGGCTGGTCGGAGATATTCAGCAGCAGGGGGAATGTGGCGGTGTACTTCATCTGCTGTACCTGACCCTGGGCGCTGTCCATGGCGGAGTACTCCTTGGCGCCGGCCACCAGATAGAACCGCGTCTCCTTGGTGCGCTGGTTGGAGAGAATGAAGCCGATGTTGGACTCATCGGATACCACGGAGGTGACACCGGTGTACATATACACGTCGTCACCGATGGCGATGTAGTTATAGCCCTCGGTGGTGACGGTCACGTCCCGCTGGCCGAACAGGGAGTTGATAAAGCCGTTGACATACGCGCCGTGGTAGT
>ENA-UOJG01001712-UOJG01001712.1-human-gut-metagenome-genome-assembly--contig:-C47-NODE-1712-length-21748-cov-9.804868_pt1 | contig 21748 bp, 21 predicted proteins | sample MGYA00242340_ERZ723887 | MGnify/ENA metagenome assembly ERZ723887 | reverse complement strand
CGCTACCGCGAGGGAAAGGAATACCAAATGGCGCCTTGAAAGCGCATGCAGCCGCGTTCAAGGCGCCTTTTGTACAGAAAGGGCAGGGGCGGTCAGCCGTTGCCCTCGCCGGGGCCGGCGATATAGAGGATGGCCCCATCGGACGAATGCACCATAACCTCGTAGCTGTCCAGGGGGTTCACGGGGTGGCGCAGGTCAAACTGCCAATAGGGCGCCTGAAAATACGCGCTTTGATTGCGGAAGCCATAGCTTAGCTGAAAGCGCAGGAGCGTGCCCTCGGTTTCGCCGTACTTTTCCATAATCGCGTCCAGCGCGCGCCGCAGCGCGTCGGCCAGGGCCATATCCGCCGCGCCGGCCTTGCTGAAGTTGTCGTTGCCCAACGCCTTGTTACAGGCGGCAAAGCAGAGCGATGCGCCCGAAACCTGGCTGGGCACGGTTAATAGCGCGTCGTACTCCGCCGTGAGGGCGGGCTGTGCGTCCAGCGGATGCTCCGCCAGCTTCGTTACAATCCAGCCCGTGGCGTCGCGCCCCGTGCGGGGGCTATCATAGGCGATCTCCTGCATTTGGTAATCCCGCGTCCAGGCCCCGCTCCAGGGCAGGGAGGTATCCGCCTGGCCTAGCTCCAGGGTGCGCAGCACGGTGTAGGAGATATCATCGGGCGGCTGCTCGCCCGCCTCCAACACGCCGTCCCGCTCCCAAAAAATTTCCAGCTGCCCGGCGGCGTTAACCAGGGCCAGCGCCTGAGAAGATGCGGCCAGCAGCAAAAACGCCGCGAGCAGGGCTATGGGTTTCTTTCGTTTCATAAGGGGTTCCTCCTTTGCGGTTGTGGGGGCGGCCTAGCGCCCCCTCTGTGCATGCAACGGGGCAGGGCTGGAAATTCATCCCGGGTTGGGGCCCGCAAGGAAAGAAATACCGGGGCTTTTGGGGGAAAATTGATGCAGAAATGCATACCCATTCCGACAGGAAAGATGGTATAATACTAAAAATATGGATATATTCCGCTGAAGGGAGGATGGAAAGGCATGAACAGGCCGCTTGCGTTGCTAATGACCGCCGCCCTTTTGCTCGCCGCCGCCTGCGGGCTTGCGGAAACGGGCGGCTGTACGTTTCCTGATTTGTCCGTTCTGCTGGGCACGCCCTGCGAAACGCTGCAAAAAAACTATGCTTTTGCGGAGGATTTTGTGTGCGACGCATATGTATGGGCCTACCCGCAGGGCTGGACGGCGCAGGACGACCTGCTGCTGGCGACGCTTGCGCAGCTGCATGGCGGATGGAGCTGGGAGCGCGGCGAGGTGGAGGGGCACGATGCGTTTTTGCTTTCCGGCAGCGGCGGGGAACAGGCCATGATCGTTTCGGAATTTGACGGGCGCGTTTTGGCGCTTGTGCCCGCAGGGTGCGACGTTATAACCGTAGGCGAGCGTATCCAGGAAACGCCCGCCCCGGAGGAACCCGCGCCCACGGCGGCTTCCCATGGGCATTGGGAGTGGCAAACCACGGAGGTGGATTGCCCCTCCTGTGTAAACGGCTGGTGCAGCGTATGCAACGGCACGGGCATTTACCGGCTGTACGGCCAAACGGTTGCGTGCCGCATATACTGCTCCTCCTGCGACGGACGGGGAACCATTACCCAGAGAACCTATGTGTTCGTACCCGACAGATAAGAGAAAGCGTTGCCTACAATTTGAAAAAGATGGAGGCGATTTGGATGATGAAGCGGATGGCTGCCTTAACCCTTGCGCTGGCGATGCTGCTGCCGGCGCTGGCTTGCGCGTCCGGCTTGAGCGGGCTGAGCGGGGGCGGCTTGAGCGGCTTAAGCGGCTTAAGCGGCGAAGCAAACGGCGTAGTGCCCGACCCTGCGGAGAGCCTGGGCCAGGAGGGGAAGATTTTAAAGGAAAACTACCAGTTTGCGGCGGGGTATGTATGCACGGCGTACGCCTACCCGCTGCCGGGGGACGCGGACGCGTTTAAAGCGGCCTACGCAAAGCAGGCGAAGGAAAACGGCTTTGCCGTTGACGAGGTTGCGGTGGAAGGCTACGGCGCGCTTAAGCTGTCGCTTTCGGACGGCACATACGCGCTGCTCATCCCCGATTTTGACGGCGCTATGCTTTTGCTGGTGCAAAACGGCATGACCTTTGGCGAGCCGAAGCCGGAGGGCTTCTACCTAAGCATGAAGCGCAACGGGCGGGAGCTGGAGGCAACGTTTGGCAGCCGTGAAACCTCCTGCAAGGAGGTTACGCGCTCCAAAGGCACCTCGCGCAGCTTTGAGATCAATTTCAGGTTTTCCCGCGCGGAGATCACCCTGTTCACGCTGCGCTTTCCCAGCTACGCGCAGGCGGGCGACACGTTTTACGTTACCAAGGACAGCCTGATCGACGGGCTGTACCTGTACACCAGCGAGGAAGGCAGCCTTGTGTTCTATGACTCGCCAGACCATCACAAAATGAAGAACGGCAAGGATTACTTCCGCGTCCAGATCACCGATATGTACAATACCCCGGACGGGCTGGTGATCGAGGGCGAGTTTGACGGCTCCTTCAACAAGGGAGGAACGCTTTATACAGACGGCTCCTTCCGCGTTTTGAGCGACCTGTAACCCAACAATCAAAACAATGAAAGGTGGAACCTGAAATGAAAAACCGCACGAAACTTTCCATTGCGACAGGAACGGGCCGCCTGCTGCGCGCGGGCCTGCTGCTTGCGCTGTGCGCGGCGCTTATGCTTTGCATGGGCCAGGCTGCCCTTGCGCAAACCTATACGATGGAGGGCGTTACGCTTACCCTGCCGGATGGCTTTGAACAGGAGGACGGGAACTTCAATTTTTGCCGATACAGCATGGGCGAGTATCCCGAAGAGCATGCGCTTTCGCTGGGAATTGGCCACTTCGGCGGCGGCGAGGAAGACCTTGGCCTGACGATGGACTGGATTTGGGAACAGCTGGAAAACGGCGGCGAATATGTGCAAAACCTTGTCAACGGCCAGCCCACGCTGTATGTGCAGGCCGTTAACGAGCAGGCGCAAGTTTCCTATGCCCTGGCCGCCACAATGATTGACGGCATTCGCCTGGGCGGCTTTGAAAGGCAAACATCCACCACGGAGCCTGTGGGCGATATGCTTTTGGATGTGCTGCGCAGCGCCCAGCGGTATTATCCGCAGCTGGTGAAGGGCGTTGCCAGCGCTACGGAAGAACCCGAACCCAGCCCGGAGCCCGATGAGCCCGAGGAGGAAGCCGCGCGCCCCACGAACGCGCCCGTTGCCTCCGGCAGCCTGCTGGACGTATATGACCCGGAGGAGTGCATGGCTTGGAGCCTTAATGAAACCCACCTGCATTATCTGGGATATCCTGAGGAGCGGGAAGCGGAGGACGATTTCCTCTTTTGCCAGCTGGACTGGGATACCGATTTGGATACGGCCCTTCGGACGATCGCGGCCAATACCGAAAGGCGCATGGAGCTGACCGCGAACGGCAGCTACATGGGCATGGCGTCCGGAAAGAATTTTTGGGGCCTAAACAGCAACGAATGCTACCTCACCCTGTGCACCGTTGTGCCGGAGGACGGCGGATGGTGGCTGGAATGCCAGATCACGCCCGAAAACGTGACCTTTGAGGATGAGGAGCAGGCGGCGTCCTGGTTTGCCAGGGTATGGAGCAGCCTGAATTGGGAAAAGCACGACGCGCCCCGCTTCACCCTTGAAACCGCACAAGGCGCGCAGGCGTTTGAGGATGAAACCGGGCTGATTGAGCGGTGGATAAGCGCTGTGCAGGCCGGCGAGGAAGGCGTGTACGCGAGCATCGCGATCAACAACCTTACGCTGTCGCTGGAAAAGGACGTATATGGCGACATGTCCATTATTTCCAGCTGGATTAAGCTTGTGCCGGGCGACGCGCGCTAAGGCGGCGGACATGCCGGAAACCAGGCACGGTCAGAATCAGGAGGCAACGCAATGAGAAAAAAGGGCTTTTTGGCATTTGTGATGGCGTTGCTGGCCGCCGTGCTGACGGCTTTGCCCGCGACGGCCGAGGGCCCGCGCCTGCCGGACATAGGCCCCGTGCTGGGCGTGGAGGGCGAGCTTTACAGCACAAGCGTGGGAGATAGCAGCGGCCTCCCCTATCACAACTATGTGTATGACAAGGAAATGACGCTGGACGAGGTAAGCAAGGTGCTTGTAGCCTATACCGAAGCGGCCAGGGAGCTTGGCTTTACGGTGAAAACGCTCGACGCGTCGGAGGTGAAGGCCATTCGCTACATGGCCTATATCTGCGATGAGGGAAGGGCCGAGATGGCAGTTGTTCCAATGAAGAACACGAAGAATTTGCTGACGGGAGGCAAGGCCGAGCTGCGGTTTCTGCTGTGCGTTCAGGATTTGATGGCGTTTGAGCTGGGGCGCGGCACGAGCGGCCTTGTTGAGGGCGGCACGCGCTGCATTGAATGCAACGGCAGCGGACGGTGCCGCTACTGCGGCGGAAGCGGGCGGTACGACTACGGCCAGGGATACGAAACCTGCGTGGTTTGCGACGGCAGCGGAATTTGCAACCTGTGCGACGGCGAGGGGAAGTATTGACCTTTTTGAGCAATCACAACGAAGGGAAGGCGACATTTATGAAAGCGGGCAAAAAGGCAAAGGCGGCCCTGTGCATGCTGCTGGCGTGCCTGTGCCTGGCGGGCTGCGCATGCGCGGAAACGGTAACGCTGCCTGATTTGCGGGACTTTGCGGGCGATATGCAGGTAAAGATTCTGGTAAACGAGCCTTTACGGAAGTTCTTTCTTTTCTCCGTGGAGGATGATGCAATCAGCGTTGCGGAAGCCTTTGTGACCGCGTTAACGGAAGATTGCGGCTTCTCGATTTCGAGCGATACCGGCGAATTCTCAGACAGATACTTTGGTCAACGCATTTGGTGTCTGCTGATACCGGATTCAACCCTCCCTGTTAAATTGGACTGTCATGTACGGATTGTGTATAGTCAATCTGCAGAGGATTCTCCGAAACAAGTAGCGGTTACTTGGGTGGACGGCATTTCCATGAAAGAGCCAACCAGGAAGGCCAATTCCTCCGGCGGGAGCGCGGCGGGCGAAAGTGGGAAAACGCAGAATACGACGTCCCCCATGGCAGACCTGACAAAGCAAAAGGCCAATTCCTCCCGCAAGGAATGCGATGTTTGCGACGGAAGCGGCAGATGTCCGGACTGCGGCGGCGAACGGTGGGTAACGAGATGGGAATGGGTGACCGAATGGATATATGTAAATGGATCCCCTGAGCAAACGACGAATAGCAAGTTGGTAACTGTGCGGTGCGACGGGAGCCATTGCGATAATGGCTTGTGCTCCGAATGCGGCGGCGACGGCTGGGTGAACGATTGAGCCGCGGCCTGCGCGCCTTGGGGCGGCGCGGCAACGGGCGAAGCGCGGCCTTTTGACGAGGCGTCCCCCAAGGGCGGCTCCAGAGAAAGGATGGCGTCATTTATGAAAACAGGTAAAAAGGCAAAGGCGGCCTTATGCATACTGCTGGCGTGCCTGTGCTTGGCGGGCTGCGCATGCGCGGAAACGGCAACCCTGCCTCATCCGTTGGACTTTGCCGGCAATACGCAAATGGAAATTCAGGCAAGCGACCGTTTATATGCGAACGTTCTTTTCGCCCAGGAGGACGATGCAAGGAGCGCGGTGGAAGCCTATGTGGATGCATTAACGGAAAAATACGGCTTTACGCTTTCCGGCAAGGAGGGCACTTTAGGTATATACTGCTGGTATCTTACGATGCCGGGTTCAACCCTGCCCGCTAAAAGCACGGGCCATGTGTGGCTTACTTATACCGAGCCCGTTACGTATTCCAGCGGCAAGTCGAACGGCGTTTCTCAAAAAACTGTAAAGATCCAATGGGTGGACGGCATTTCCATGAAAGAGCCAACCCAAAAGGCCAATTCCACCGGCGGTCAGAATACCTCCGGCGGGAGCGCGGTGAGCGAAAGTGAGAAAACGCCAACAAAGCAAAAGGTTGATTCATACGGCAAGGAATGCGATGTTTGCAAGGGAACCGGCAGATGTCCGGACTGCGGCGGCGAACGGTGGGTAACGAGATGGGAATGGGTGACCGAATGGATCTATGTAAATGGATTCCCTGAGCAAACGACGAATAGCAAGTTGGTAACTGTGCGGTGCGACGGGCGCCATTGCGATGATGGCTCGTGCTCCGAATGCGGCGGCGACGGCTGGGTGAACGATTGAGCCGCGGCCTGCCGCTGGCGGGCCTTTCCGCTGTGAAAAAACCGCTCCCAAGCCTGGCTTGGGAGCGATTCTTTTGTATGTCAGCCGCATGGAAAGCCTTCAGCCCAGCTCCTGCCTTACCCGGCGCGCCACGCCTTCGCTATCCAGGCCAAAGTGCTTTTCCAGATATGCCTGATTGCCCACGATGGAGCAGTAGGTATCGTTCAGGCCCAGGCGCACCACGCGGGGCCGGGGGCCGCGCAGGCCGCATACGGCCTCGCACACCGCGCCGCCAAAGCCGCCTACGATGGTGTGCTCCTCCAGCGTGAACAAAACGGGGACCTTTTGGCACAGCGATTGCAGGTAGCCCTCGTCCAGCGGCTTTACCGTGGGGAAGCTGGCTACGCCAACGGAAAGGCCGTCCCGCGCCAGCAGCCCGGCCGCGTCGATGGCGCTTTTGAGGATGCCGCCCGCCGTGAGGATGTACGCGTCCGTGCCGGAAAACTGCTCCACAGCCTGCCCGCAGCGGTAGCCGCTTAGCGCGCCGTCCGCATGGCAATGCGGCTCGCCGCCGCGGCCGATGCGCAGGTAGGCAACGCCCGGCTCGCTTAGAAAGGGGCCCATCACGGCCTCGGTTTCAATGCCGTCGGCGGGGGCGTACACCTTCACGCCCGGCAGCATGCGAAGCGCGCTCATATCCTCGGTGGCGTGATGGGTCATGCCCAGGGCGCCGTACACAAAGCCCGCGCCCACGCACACGATTTTTACATTCAGCTCATGATAGGCGCAGCAGTTGCGAATTTGCTCCAGGCAACGCAGGGTGGGAAAGTTGCCGATGGAGTACACCACCACGGTTTTGCCCTCCAGCGCCAGGCCTGCGGCCATGCTCACCATGGCCTGCTCCGCAATGCCCGCGTTGATAAAGCGATCCGGGAACTTTTTCATATAGGGGGCCAGCACGCCAAAGCCCAGGTCGCCGGTTACCAGCACCAGCTCGGGATGGGTTTGGGCATAGCTTTCCAGGCAGCGGGTAAAGGTATCTCTCATGGCCGGTGCGCCTCCAGTTCCTTAAGCGCCGCGTCGTACTCCTCGCCGCGGGCGGTGCGGTAGTGCCACAGCACCGTGTTTTCCATAAAGCTTACGCCCTTGCCCTTCACGGTATCGGCAATTACCACGATGGGCTTGCCGCCGCCCATGGCGGCGCGGGCCTCGCCATAGGCGCGGCGCAGGGCCGCGTGGTCATGCCCGTCCACACGGATTACATGCCAGCCAAAGCTGCGCCACTTTTCGTCCATGGGCTCCAGGGCGATGGTTTCCTCCACCGGGGCCAGGGACTGGATTTTATTAAAATCAATGGTTACGATAAAATTATCCAGCTTGTACTGGTGGGCGATGAGCGCGCTTTCCCACACCGCGCCCTCATCGCATTCGCCGTCGCCGATGATGCAGTATACGCGATGGGTTTCGCCCTTCATTTTGGCGGCCATGGCCATGCCCATGGCCATGGGCATACCCTGCCCAAGCGAGCCCGTGGAGGCCTCCACGCCCGGCACGCCCTTGTGGCTTACGTGGCCGCTTAGGCGGCTGCCGTTCTGGCAATGGGTTTTTAGTTCCTCAACGGGGAAGAAGCCGCTTTCCGCCAGGGCGGCGTAGATGCCCGCGCCCGCGTGCCCCTTGCTTAGCAGCAGGCGGTCGCGGCCGGGCATTTTGGGGTTTTGGGGGTCGTAATGGAGCACATCGGCATACAGAACCGCCACCAGGTCGGCCATGGAAAAGATGCTGCCGATATGCGACGTGCCGCCCAGGTTGGTCATTTCCAGCGCGTGCAGGCGAATTTTGTACGCCAGGTCCAGGCTTTTTTCGCAGTTCATTTGCTTCCTCCTTGTTGGGCCGCGCAGCCTTGCCCGGCCCTGCCCTTGAGGTTTTTTTGAAGCACGCACCAAAGCGTTTCCCAAAACACCCGTGCGTCCAATCCAAAGGACTGGCTGCGCGCGTATTCCACGCGCATGCGGTTTTTTTCGCCCAAAATTTTGGCTTCGTAGGCGGCCTCGGGATCGTCATGGCCCACCAGCTCGTCCAGGCTGATCAGCTTGATGGAGCTGGGGTCGCTAATGCCGGGACGCACCCACAGGATGCATTGCTCCTGCGGCGTGTAGCGGGTGGTATAGCGCAAAAGCTCCGGCCTGGGGCCGATGAAGCTCATATCCCCTTTGAGGATATTGAACAGCTGGGGCAGCTCGTCCAGCTTGCTGCGCCGAAGCGCCCGGCCTACCGGGGTTACGCGGGGATCGTTAAGCGCGGTGGTGGAGGAATACCGGTCCGCCCCTACCACCATGGTGCGAAATTTGAGAATGTTGAACGCACGGTTGTGGTAGCCGCCGCGCGGCGCGGCATAAAACACCGGGCCCTTGCTGGTGCATTTGATTGCGGCGGCGATGGGCAGCATTACCACGGCGCAGGGCGCAAGCAGCGCAAGCGCCATAAAAAAATCCAAAAGGCGCTTGATTACCTTGCTGTAAAACGGGTGGGCGAGCGGGCCGTCCCAGCGGGGCAGCTGGCTGCGGGCGGCCTTTAGCGTCAGGTCCTTTTCCATGCCCGCGCTCCCTTCCAAATGCGTGCGGCGCAAGGCGCGCCGCCATGGCTTATGGTATCACAAGTATGGGGCATAAGTCAATTTTTCGGGGCAGTTCTGTGGCGGGCAGAGGCGCGCGGCGGCAACCAGATCCAAAGGGGCCGGCAAGCCGCCGCGGCTTGCCGGCGGGAAACGGCAAGGGGGAGGCCCTCCCAGGAGGCAAGCGGGAGCGCCGCAAGCCCGTTCGCTATGGGCGCAGCCGCTGTCGCGCGCAGGCAAACAGGCGCAGAACAAGGTACATGCGCATACGCCGCACGGCAAACCGCGCATACTGCGCTACGCCCGCGCCGGTGGGCGCTCCCCCTGTACAGAAAAGCCGGTCTGGATTTCAAAAACAAATAAAAAAGAAAGAAAAAATTTAAAATTCAATAAAAAATCGAGAAAAGAGGCAGAACGAGAGGGAGATTAGACCTTCTTTGACCTTTAAGGCACTCTTTGATATATTGACTATCTTTGATCTTTAAAGTATACTAAACACGTGCTCAGGAGAAAGAGCCGGGGCGGAAGCCACGGAACTCCTGACCGCCAAACCGTATTTCACACACCGCGGCCCTGCCGCATTTGAAGGAGGATGTCTTATGTATACAATGGTTCCTTTCCGTCGCACGATGAACGCTGCTTTTGCCCCGCTGTTTAACGATTCCCTTCTGAACGAGTTCTTTGGCGAGCCCTCCATGCCGGAAATGCGCGTGGATGTGCGCGAGCGCGAGGGCGCTTACCTGCTGGAGGCGGATATGCCCGGCTTGAAGAAGGAGGACATCAAGCTGAATGTGAACAACGGCGTGCTCACCATCAGCGCCGACCTGCACAGCGAAAAGAAGAACGAGCAGCGCGAAGGCTATGTATGCAGCGAACGCCGCTGCGGCCATGTGGAGCGCAGCTTCAACCTGGAGGGCATTGACCTTTCCGGCGTGAAGGCCGATTACCAGAACGGCGTGCTGATGGTGCTGCTGCCCAAGCAGAAGGCAGAGGAAAAGAAGGACGGCTTTTCCATCGCCATCGGCGACGACCTGTCCCATTTGAACGAAAACAACAAGTAAGCCAACAATCCATAGGCCCTGCCTGGCGGCAAATACCGCCGGGCAGGGCTTTTTTGTGGTATACTAGCCCTGCGGCAGGCCGTCAAACAGCGCTTGCGGCAGCCGGGCGTCCTGCGTGGGCACCTTGGCCCAGTCAAAGATTTCTATCAGCTCGCCTGGCGAGGCGGGGCGCGGCTCGGGCAAAAGCCCGGCGCTGAAGGCCAGCATGCCCACCAGCTGGCGCGAGGTAAAACGTTTGGACAGCGCGGTCAGGCTCAGGTCATGGTCGCGCTTGGCCAGGCGACGGCCCTGGTGATCCATAAGCAGGGGGATGTGCACATACTCCGGCACGGGATAGCCCAGCGTGCGCAGCAGATATATCTGCCTGGGCGTGGCGGAGAGGATATCGCGGCCGCGCACCACCTGCGTAACCCCGCTGAGCGCGTCGTCCACCACCACGGCCAGCTGGTAGCTGAACAGCCCGTCCGACCGGCGCAGGATGAAATCGCCGCAGTCGCGGGCCAGGTTTTCCGCCTGCGGGCCGTAGAGGCCGTCGGTAAAGCGCACATCCTCGTCGGGCACGCGCAGGCGCAGGGCCGCGCGGCGCGCGAGGGCCAGGCGCTCGGCCTCCTCCCGGGTTAGGCGCGCGCACGCGCCGCTATATACGTACTGCGTATCGCCCAGGTTGGGCGCGGCGGAGGCGTGCAGCTGCGCCCGCGTGCAAAAGCAGGGGTATACCAGGCCCTTTTGCGCAAGCAAGGCAAGGTGACGCTCGTAAATTTCGGTGCGGCGGCTTTGATAGAGGGGCTCCCCGTCCCAATCCAGGCCCAGCCAGCGCAGGTCCTCAATGGCCTGCCGCGCCAGGCGGGCCGGGCAGCGGGGCAGGTCGATATCCTCAATGCGCAGCAAAAACCGGCCGCCCGCCTTGCGCGCGGACAGGTAGGCCAGCAGCGCGCAAAACAGGTTGCCCAAATGCAGCCTGCCGCTGGGCGTGGGCGCGAAGCGGCCCACCACAGGCGCGTTCCCCATTGGGCCGAACCCCCTTTCCATAGGCTTGATTGATGGCGGTACAGGAGGAAAACGCATTGGATTACATGCAAAAGAAGTTGATTCTCACCGGCTTCGAGCCCTTTGGCGGCGAGGCCGTAAACCCCGCGTGGGAAGCGGTCAAGCGGCTGGAGGGCGAGATTGGCCCATACCGCGTGCACGCGATTGAAATCCCCACCGTGTTTGGCGCGGCGGCCCGCGCTGTGCTGGCTGCCGCAGAAGCGATTGACCCCGATGGCATCCTGTGCGTAGGGCAGGCGGGCGGGCGCGCCGCCGTTACGCCGGAGATGGCGGCGCTGAACCTGCGCTATGCCTCCATCCCGGATAACGCGGGGCGGCAGCCGCAGGACGAGCCCGTTGTGCCCGGCGGCCCCGCAGCGTACTTTGCCACCGCGCCGGTACGCGCCATGGCGCGGGCCATGGAGGCCGCCGGCGTACAAAGCGCCGTGTCCTATTCCGCAGGCACGTTTGTGTGCAACGACCTGCTGTATACGCTATTGCACCGCTACGCGGGCACACGCGTGCGCGTGGGGTTCATCCACGTGCCCTATCTGCCCGAGCAGGCGGCCGGGAAGGGCGCGCCCAGCCTGCCGCTGGAAAGCATGGTCGCGGCGCTCAGGGCGGCGGTGCTGGCGCTGTAAGCCGGGAAGCCATGTGCCATTATAGCATTGCGCGGGCCGCGCAGGCAAGACGGGGCCGCCGCGCCGCATCAACCTGCGCGCGGCTGCATACAATAATCCGTGAAAGGCTTTGACATCGCCTGGCAAGTGCGATACAATGAAGGCCGGCCCGGTATTGCGGGCGGAGGGAGGCACCGGGTATGGACGCAGCCGCGCGGCAACGGCTTCTGGAGGCGCTTAGGCGCGATTTTTCCAAAAAGCAGCTCAGCGAGCTTGCGCCCATGAGCCGCTACACCACGCTGCGCCTGGGCGGCCCGGCGGACGTGCTGGCGGAGCCCGCCACGGTGGACCAGCTGCGCGCGGCGCTATTGGCCGCCAAGGAGCAGCAGGCGCCCGTTACCCTCATTGGCAACGGCAGCAACCTATTGGTGCGCGACGGCGGCATCCGCGGGCTGGTGATACGCCTGGCCGAGAACTTTAGCGAGGTAAGCGACCCCGTGCCCCTGCCGGACGGCCGCTTTGCCCTGACGGCGCAAAGCGGGGCCACGCTGCAAAAATTCAGCAACGCGGCGGCGGATCACGCGCTGTGCGGGCTGGAATTTGCCAACGGCATCCCCGGCGCGGTGGGCGGCGCGGCGTATATGAACGCCGGGGCCTATGGCGGCGAGATGAAGGACGTAATCACCCATGTTACCGCCTGCACGCTGGACGGCCACACCCTTTCCTATACCAACGAGGACATGGCCTTCGGCTACCGGCAAAGCGCCATCAGCCGCGCGGCGCAGCCCATCGCCATCACATCGGTCACGGCGACGCTTTCCAAGGGCGACGAGGAAACCATACGCGCCACCATGCGCGAGTTCAACGCCCGCCGTCGCGAAAAGCAGCCCCTTGCGCTGCCCAGCTGCGGCAGCACGTTTAAGCGCCCCGAGGGCCGCTTTGCGGGCACGATGATCGACCAGTGCGGCCTGAAAGGCCTGCGCGTGGGCGGGGCCAGCGTATCCACCCTGCACGCGGGCTTCCTTGTAAATGACGAAAACGGCACCGCCGCCGATTTTCTCGCCCTGATTGCCAAGGTGCAGCAGGTTGTATGGGAAAAGGAGGGCGTAAGGCTGGAGCCGGAGGTGCGCATTTTGGGCGAGGATGCGCCCGTAAGCGTTTTGTAAGCACAGAAGAGGGGGGAAAGGCGCATGCAGTTCTTGATTTTAACCGGCATGAGCGGCGCGGGCAAAACCGTTGCCATCCGCTATTTGGAGGATTTGGGCGCGCTTTGCGTGGACAACCTGCCGCCTATGATGCTGGTTCCCTTTATGGAGGCGTGCCAGAACGCGCACCTGCGCAATCCCATGATCGCTATCGCGGCGGATATTCGCAGCGGCGAGTTTTTTGACGCAAAGGCCGTTACCAAGATGATAGACGAGGCCCGCATGGTGGGCTTCCATATCGACACCCTGTTTATAGAGGCCAGCGACGAGGTGCTGGTGAACCGCTACAAGGAAACCCGGCGCGACCATCCGCTAAGCAGCGAGGGCCTTACCCTGCAACAGGCCATACGCGAGGAGCGCAGCCGGCTGATGCCCCTGCGCGAAACCGCCAACCACCTGATCGATACCTCCGCCCTGCGCCCGCGCGCGCTGCAAAAAATGCTGGCGGAAATTGTCCTTACCGCCGACGCGCAGCCGCCGCTGCGCATTGAGGTGCTTAGCTTTGGCTTCAAACGCGGCATTCCCCGCGAGGGCGATTTGGTGTTTGACGTGCGCTTTTTGCCCAACCCCTTCTATATCCCGGAATTGGGCCGCCATACGGGCCTGGATGAGGATGTGCGCAGCTTTGTGCTGGATCACCCCGTAACGCAGACGTTTTTAACAAAGTGCATGGACATGCTCACCTTTCTGCTGCCCAATTACATTACCGAGGGCAAGCACCGCCTGGTGATTGCCATTGGGTGCACGGGCGGCGCGCACCGCAGCGTGGCCATTGCCGAATACATCAGCCAAAAGCTGAGCGGCCAGGGCTACCGCACCACGGTGAATCACCGCGATATCGCCTTGGAGCAGGCCCATTGGGAAACCAAAAGCGAATACCAGAAGGGCGAGCCATGAGCGGGCGCGGCCATCTGAAAAAGGCGTGCGGCGCGCTTTGCGCCGCCCAGGCCGTCGAAAAAGCTCGCCGCAGGCGGGCTTTTCCGACGAGAGTTGCGCCGTTCGCCTACTCGCTTCACTCGCCGGGCGGCGAACGGCGTAAGGGAACCTTGCTTCGCAAGGCTTCCGAAACCGGCGTACACGCCGCCGGTTTCGGAATACGGCTCGGAGGGCTGCGGCCCTCTGAACCTCCCAGGGGTTTATTGACAGCCTTGTGCGGCGCGCTTTGCGCCGCCATCGTTTTTTGGGTATGCGGCGCGGCGGACGCGCAGGTGTATTTGGGCGGCGACGCGCCCAGGGAGGATTGGTACCGCCGCCCGCTTTTCCGGCTGACCGCCTTTGCCGCCGGGCAAAGCGACTGCCTGCTTATGCAGTGCGGCGGCGAAAGCATGATGCTGGACGGCGGATCCGCCCCCTACCGTGAAAAGCTGCGCGACGCGATTGCCGCGCGCGGCATTACGCGGTTTAAATATCTGCTCAACAGCCACTTTCACCAGGATCACATCAGCGGCCTGTACTGGCTGATGCGCTATGGCTTCCAGGCGGACGAATACCTGCATCCCTACGGCGATTATGCCATGAATATCAGCCAGCGCCAGCGCGAAACCATCCAGCAGGCGCAAAGAAGCGGGGTGCCCGCACGCCAGGTGTTCCATGGCGACGAGCTGATGCTGGGCGAGGCCGTGCTCACCCTGTACCGCTATGACGAGGGCATTGGCACAAACGGCCGCTCGCTGGTTACGCGGGTGCAGTTTGGCGGCGCCAGCCTGCTTTTGACCGGCGATATCACCGGGAATACGCAAAACTGGATGGTGAAAAACCTGCCCGGCGAGGCGCTGGACGCGGACATCCTAAAGGCGCCGCACCACGCCATTACGCCCATGGCGCTACCGTTTTTGGAGGCTGTTTCGCCCGAAGCGGCGCTTATCACCAGCGATTACGACCGCGTGGACAGGGGACGCGTGCAGCTGGAGGCTCGCGGCATTTCCGCCTTCTACTCCGGCGAGGGAACCGTGGTGTTTGAAACCGACGGGGACGATTGGTATATTTACCAGACGGAAGGGGCGTTTTAGGGCGGCGAAAAAGCCCGCCTGCGGCGATCAAACCGAGGGTGCGAACGAGGGCTGGCCACGGCAGTGGCCAGAACGACGATTGAGGTTGCGGGTCTGCGGCCCTCCAAACCTCCCTGGGGTTTGTCGACAAGCTAACGCGCCCGCCGCCCGGGGAAAACCCAGGCGGCGGGCGCATTATTGGCCGCATGCCTTCAACTGTGCGTGCGTTGGGAGGGAGCTACGCTTTCCCGCCGCAGGATTTTTTGCCGTACAGCGCCGCAGACAGTCCGGCCGCCGCCAGCGCCAGCAGCGCCAGCCACAGCGCCGGCTGCCCGGCGTCCCCGGTTTTGGGCAGCGCCGCCGCAGCCTTCACGGTAAAGCCCGTGCTGCATTCGCCATCGGTATAGACCACCGTAAGTGTATGCGCGCCGTTGGAAAGGGTTTTGAGGTAGCCGGCTTTCAGCGTTATCACGGTGGAATCGGATTTCGCCGTGTAGCTGCCCGCATTCAACAGCCTGCCGTCAACCTTTACGCCCGTGAACTTGTCGAAGGGGCCATTGGCACGGAAGGCAAGCGTCCCATCCGTGTTCTGCGTCCAGGAACCGTTGGCGCCTTGGATAATCTGATAGGCGGGAGGCGTTTCCCCTGTTGCTGGAATCTCCCCCGTCGCGCCCATGTAGCCGCACACAGTGCATTCCTCATGCTTGCTGCCATTTTCGGTTTCCGTGGGTTCCTTGTCCACCTTCCATTCCAGGGTGTGAGGCGCTTCCCCGGTTTTTTTCTGATGGCAGACAGAGCATTCATGCCAATGAGCTGCATTGTTATACGTCCAATCCGTGCTAATGCTATGCGCCTCAACCTGCTGATTGTTGGCAACGGTCGCGCCGTTAACGGTGATATCGCCCCCGGTCTGGTTGATCACATTCACCTGATCCGGCACGGTGATGCTATCTCCCTTGAAAACGGTAATGGTAGCGCCCGCTATGGCATTGTTCGCTGCTGTTTCAGCGTCATTGCCTACGGCGTAAAGGGTAGTGGGAGCTTCTCCTTCGGTAACGGCGTAGCTGATAGCCGTGCTGCCCTGCGCCACATATTCGATAACAGGCTCATTGAAGGTGCCGCCTGCAATACCTGTAGTTTGCGGGCGTACCTCCTCATTTGCAACCGCGGTGCTTACATCTTTTCCGGCCCAGTAGTTGTGCTCAAGCGACACCACGCTGCTGCTGGGAAAATTTCCCTTGATGAGCTCGCCGTCTGCGTCCCCTGAGTTTACCATGACGTTATTCTGAATGGTAATTTTTTCAGCGGCAGCGGCGTTTCCAAGGCGTATCGCTCTGTCGTTGGCATTCTTTATTATGTTTTCCTCAATCACAACCTCGCCGCGCACCTCGTTTGAAGCGCCAGTCTGAACCGCTATTGCATTATGGGTTGTCCCGTTAAAAACATTGTTTTTGACTTGAAGGCCGTCTGTCCCCTGGGTATAAATTCCCTGAAAATAATTCGTAAATCTGCAGCCTGATACCTCAATATCCTCAAAGACGCGCGAGTCGGCCTTTAGTTTTATGGCCACATAGCCGTTGGCCACCATCTCGGTTGCATTGCCCTCAAATACGCAGTTTAAAACACGAATACCCGTATTTACCGCGTCGCCGTTCTGCACATAGTTTGCTATGTAAATGCCGTCCTCAATTGTAAGTCCGCTAAAAGTGATGTTCTGTAAAGAGCAGACACCATATAGGCCGTCCTTTCTCCAATAGACAACTTATCTTGTATTTCTTTCCAAGAAAGCAGATTGATATAACGATACCGTAAAATCAACTGACAACGATCATCTGAAACCTGAGAAATAGTGTTGCGGACTTGCATTTTTATATCAACCAAATGGGCTAATTCCTCATCCATTTGGCGTTCTATTTCGATCTTCTTGACAATATAATTTTCATAACGGGCTTCATGCGGTTGGGAACCTTTAACTTTCACATCATCCGTTTTTGCGTTTGGAATGAATAGAGCCTTATCCTGTAAAGCGTTAATTTCTTGAATCATTTCCTTGATTCGGTTGTCAGTCGCTTCAATTTTGTGAAGATATTTCCTTGCTTCTTTTCGGCGCTCTTCTTCGCTATAGCAATGCTTTGCTATCATGCCAATCCTCCCTATTCAGAATATGTCTGCTTGTATTTTTCCACTTCGTGATGATAAAAATCTATCATTTTGGAAAGAATTAAAGGATTTATTCTTGCTTCCTTTGCGCTAAGAATAATCATCTTTTCTCGCTTGATTGCATGAAGCATCATTTTTCTGATAAGCGGAGTAGCAACTTTTTTCATGGGTATTTTCCCCTCCTTTCTTTTCAAAAAGCAAATAGGGCTTGATTTTTGCCAAGCCCTATTTGTTATTGCTTACCGAACGTAAAGCTGTTCGACCAATTCTTTATCAGTTGGAACATACGCGGTAAACAGTGCCGAAATCTGTTCTTCCAATTCAGCGTACATTTCACCAGCTTCAATCATCCAGTCAGGGCAGGAAAGATAACTATAAGGGATTTGCTCCATCAGCGTGACAACGGAAGCATTGCTGTAGCTTGTACATTCAAATGCATACGTAGCTTTAGAATCAAGAATCTGTTCAACATTAGTGAAAAGGGACAAGTATTCTCTAATCTGGGTATTAATTCCCATAAATTCATCCAGTGTATTTATCACCTCAGAGGAATAATGATCAGCAAGTGCGGCTTCCTGCTTAACGCGCATTACATCCGTTACCGTTTTCAAAGAACGATATGAACCACGCAGTGGGGAAAGAATGTTTTTCAAATTATCAAGGTTCATGTTGTAACCCAACATATCAATTACCCGCAATGCGTTTTCAATATCTTTACCATGTTCTTTTCCGTCTTCAGGAAGCTTAATTCTGTATTCAGCACAGAAACGCTTGACTGCTTCACGAACCAGCTTGTCCAGATTTTCCCCAGTAGTATTTAAATTCTCAAACTCTTTACTCTTCAGTTTTTGCTTTCCTTCCTCGGAAAGAATGTTCCAGCGCGTCATATTCTGAGTAAGGGCATCTGCCTTTTCTTTGACTGTATCAATCCAAATATGATTGAGGCCCTTTACCTGCTCCGCATAGCTTTCATACTTCTTGTTCATTAACTTTCAATCCTTTCATTTTTAGCTGTAAACGCCTTCCGCAACGGCTTCAAGGCGTTCTTCCACCTTGACTTCAAGCTGATTGATAATTCCGTCAATATCCATGTCGGAATTAATATTGTTATTGTTCGTCATCTGGACTTCGACCTTCGCCGTGGTGAAATGGTTGATCACCTCGCGTTCAGCCAAATCCCGAATCTTGCGAATATCCGCGTCGGAAATCTTGACGGCATCCTTCGCATCGTTCACAAGCTGATCGTGTTCCATGCCCGCAAACAGCGCAATATCAGACCATGCCGCCGTGTTCCATGCCGATTCAGCCGCATCCACAATCTTTCCCATTGCCGATTCAGCGGAATCAGCGTTCGCCAGAAGGCCGTCCACAAAACCCATACCCGTAAAATCACCGATTTCATAGGTAACGCGGGATGGGGAATGCACCTTCAGCGCAGAACGCAGGGTGGAAGCCACGCGGTTTGCAAGCGAACGCGCCGCCGAAACCGCCATGCCGGAATTGGCCTGAATACCAGCCGCCAAGCCCGCAACCACATTGTAGCCGATGGAAGAACCCGCGCCGTAGGTCAGAACCGACCTTGCTGCCGCAAGTACGGCGTTGGATGTGGCGATAATCGCCGCCGTTGCTGCCGGGGTTCCCGTGGTAATGCCCTGTGCGATACCTTGCGGGATGAAAATGCCTTCAGCCGCCATAACCGTTGAAGGGGACGCAATACCGAACGCCGCACGAAGGGCGCTTAATGCGTTTTCTTTTACCGTGGTGAACGGCGGTTCGATCAGTCCGGCGTTTGTTTCAACGCCTTCGGCCAGACCTTCCACAAGATATTGTCCAAACAGATTGACGTTGCCGCTTTCGCTTGCCTTATCGACCGCCTGTTTGAAATCCAGCGCCCCAACCATACCTTCAAGTGCGCCCTGAAGCTGTGTAAAGTCAAGGTTTTGAAGAACAGATTCGTCCGAAATGATAGATTGCAGGAACCCGGCCAAAACGGGATTATCAGAAACCGTTTGAACCCCGTTTTTCATTTCGCCCAGCACCGTATCATACAGTGTTTGAATCCAGCCCGCATTATTGATATAGCCGCCGTTTTCCAGCATATTCATGAATATGCTTTCGTCCTGATCACCCATATATCCCAAATCAAACGCCTTGGAATACATGGTTTTCATGATCTTGTCCCAGTCGGCTTGCGCAGCGGCTTCGTTGGCGTAGACATCCCAATCAAAATTATCGGCTTGCAGAATTACGCCCATCAGGTCATAATCCTTACTGACTTTTTCCATAGCCTGTGCCGCTTCGGGGTATCGCGCCGCCATGCCGTTGAACAGTTCAGAAACCTTTTGAGAATACAGTGCTTGTCTTGACGCAACATCGGCTTCCATTTGTGATTTCAAATCTTGATATTTACCGAACCATTCTTCAGCTTCTTCTCGCGTTTTTGCCCTTGCAATCCCTTCTTCAGCTTCAGCCATCTTTCCTGCATAGTTAGCAGTAATATTATCTATTTCGGCATTTGCCTTTGCGGCTTCATATCCAAGAGCATCCCCATACATGGTATTTGTCCCAAATCCCATTGATACAGCAGCAGAACGGTTTTCGTAATCCTGACTGATTTCAGGGTTTTTCAGGGTTTCCGCTTCTTCACGAACCTTGCGAATCGCCGCCAGCGTTTCATTGACGGATTCTTCGTCAACGGTAATCTGAATATTGGATACGGCGCTTAAAATCTTTTCCGCTTCCGTAGGAATGGAATCAATCGCTGCCGCAATCAGTCCAACGGCGGTTGCAACCGCCAACGCAGAACCAACCGGGGTTGCAAGAAATCCGGCCAGCTTGTCGAATAGACCCTTCGCGCCGCCCAAATCCTTGATCTTACCGATTGCCGTTGAAATATTGCCCACAGCCTTTGCAACGCCGCCGATTGCAGTCACGGCGGGGCCTGTGAACACCAAAGCGCCCATCAGGGCAATGATTCTGTCCTGATCGACTTCGGACAGACCGTTGAACGCAGTCAGCAGTTCGTTCACCTTATCAACGGCGGGCTGAAGGGCGGTTACAAGGTTTTCACCAAAGTTTGCCTTGGTGTTTTCCCACTTGTTCGCAACCATCGCGTTCTGACTTGCCTGTGTGCCGTAGAACTTCGCCGCTTCTTCCGTCATAGCGTTGGCGGCGGGGTCTTTTGCGTAGGCGGCATATGCCATCGCCAGCGCGTCCCGCAACATTTCAGGTTGGGAAGCCATTGCCGCAACCATGTTGGACAGACGAATTTCGGTCAAGCCCATTTCGTTCAGCTTCGACACGGCAGATTGTACGCCGGATTCGTCCAGTTCGGCCAATCCTGCGAAGAAGTCAATCATGGACTGCGCCGGGTTGTCTGCCCAATCCTTTTCAAATTGGGCGGCAGTTTTCCCGGATACGTCCGCGAAATATTCCAAATCCTTTGCCGTGTCAATGGCGCTGTTCAATTCGTCCGTAGTCATGCCCAGCGAAGCGGCGAACTCCGAAATGTCGGCTTTCTTCATTGCATCCATCGTCATTTCAAGATCGTGAATGCTTTCATAGTCCCCGCCAAAGAAGGAATCCGCGCCGGAAATCAGGGTTTGCCAGCTTCCAACGCCCACTTCTGCCGCAAGCTGCATCTGCTTCATCAGCTTGCCCGCCGCGCTGCCGCCCGCTTCGGCTTCGATACCCAAAGACGACATAACCGTGGACAGGGCAAGAATTTCGCTTGTCACGAACCCAGTTAAATTGCCCGTTGCAGCCATTCTGGTTGACATGCTCAAAATGTCGTTTTCAGTCGTTGCAAAATTGTTACCCAGATCAACAATAGCGCCGCCAACACGGAAGATATTGTGGGTGTCTCCATCCATAATATTCAGGAATCGCGCCATGTCGGTTGCGCCTTCTTCACCCTGAATATTCGTGGAAACCTGCAATGCGTCAAACGCTTTCGTGAAGTCAACAATCTCTTCTTTCGCAACGCCCAACTGTCCTGCCATTTCAGCTATAGCGGCAATTTCCGTAAAGTTTGTTGGGGAAACCGTTGTAATAAACTCTTGCAATTCTGCGTTGATTGCTTTCAGTTCTGCTTGTGTAGCGCCTCCTTCGCCGGCAACCGTCTTTGCAATACCAGTCATTGCCGTTTCATAGTCCGTTGCGGCTGTATAGGCTGATTTGCCAAGTGCGATAAGCGGAGTTGTTATCCCAAGGGTCAACTGTGCGCCCGCCTTGGTCGCCTTATCCCCAAAATCATCACACTTTTTGCCAAAGCCCGCCCAATCAAAATCATTGACCTGCTTTTCAGCATTTTCGGCAGAAGTCGAAATACCTTCAAAAGCGCTTGCCACTTCATCGACCGCTTTTTTAATAGATTCCAGCTTGCCGGACATATTATCAATCAGCGTCAACGTGGAACTGATGGTTGCCATAGATTCACCGCCCTTTCAAATAGTTTAATAGTATCCTGCTTTGAACAGTTACTGAAAGATTATCTTTCTCACAGCATTTTACACCATTCTTCATATACAATCAACTAAATATTGTATATATTCGAATTATGTATACAATATATAGTATAGTAGAAGAAAAATCTATAAAATTAGAAATTGCCCGTTTCATTTGATAATTTCTTGAATGGAAACAGGACAATTCTGCTTTTTCAACGCAACCCCGATAGATTTGTCAGTTACCGGATAGTTTTTATTTGCTTTGTACAGCAATAATCAGCTACAAAAAAATAGTCTGATTGCTCATATAACGTTCATATGAGCGGCAAAGAGTAATTGCCTGTATAAATAGTTGTGTACAAATAAAGCCCGGCTATTTGCTTTATATAGACTGAAAATAAAAAGCCGCCCGATGCGGGCGGCTCAATAAAA
>ENA-UOJG01001709-UOJG01001709.1-human-gut-metagenome-genome-assembly--contig:-C47-NODE-1709-length-21757-cov-7.294028_pt1 | contig 21757 bp, 25 predicted proteins | sample MGYA00242340_ERZ723887 | MGnify/ENA metagenome assembly ERZ723887 | reverse complement strand
AAAACAGATGAAATAAAAAAAGTAGTCTAAAAATAAGGGGAGAGCTAGTTACAGAGATGTAGCTAGCTTTTTAACTTAACATTTATTAGCAAATCAATAATTTGAGAAACTTCCATGACTTCCTTACTATTAATTCCGTACAGGTCTATTCTCTTGTACATTTCTTCTTTTAAATTATCTATTTCATCTAGTGAATAAAATAGTTGCTTAATATTAACATCTAAAGCATTAGCAATTTTTTCTAAAACTCGCAATGTTGGGTTAAATGTTTTATTATTCTCCAGATTTCTTAAATAAGTCCTCGACAAATTAGTATCTTTACTTAATTTATATAAAGTTATGTTCTTGTTTATTCTCAACATTTTAATTACGAATATATGCATATTATTACTCCTGTAGTTAGTATGTATAAATTATAACAAAATATTCTAAAAAATAAATATGGAACTCCCAGTGCCATATCGCTTGGCTGTAAGTATTGCTAATACTCAATTGTTAATTTGTCGAAAAACTCAAAAACAACTTATGTAAACGAAATGTCGAAAACTTTTTCTTGACAACTGTAAATTATGCTGTATAATTAAGTCAAATTAAGAAACGCGTTTCTCTGATAAGGAGAAAAAATATATGGGAAAAAATGTAGAAAAATATTTAAAACTAAAAGGAAAAAGTGAAAGATTTATTAGTTTGATATTAAAGATACTACAAGACAATAATATAACAGAAAATGATATTAAGAAAATAGTGAACAAAGATTAGTGGTGTGTCAAAAGATGTGTCAAACAGTAATAATATACACACACATAACCACATACATAACAACTACAAGCATTTACAAGAAAAGACTGAAAATCCCCGTGTCAGTGGTTCGATTCCACTTCGAGCCACCAACAAAAAGACGCTAGTCTTTTTTTTGTGGCTTGAACTCTAAAAGTGGAATCGAAAAGGACGTGCCTGAACGAAGAGAAGGCAAAAACAGTCCAGTGGACTGTTTTTAGGACGCGGCTTGCCGTATTCCACTTCGAGCCACCAACAAAAAGACGCTAGTCTTTTTTTTGTGGCTTGAAGTGGAATTGCAAGTGTTACTATGGAAAGTACTTAAAAAATATGGAGTAAGAAGATTAAAAAAAATAAATGTATAATGACAATGCAAAAAGATATAATACTAATTATAAAAAATATTATTAAATACATAGAAAAAAGCCTAAAGATTAGGAGATAATTAGAAATGTCAAATATCAAAGAAGATGTGAATATATATGAAATGTATAGCAAGGAAGCTCAAATTACAAAAGATGAATTTATTAAAATATATAACGTAAAAGATGAAGGACTTACAACTTTAGAAGCAGAAAAAAAACTTCATAAATTCGGACTAAATGAGATTAAACAGGCAAAACCTAAAAAGTGGTATCATTACCTTTTGCAAAGCCTATTTACACCGTTTAATTGTATATTGCTTGGTATAGTTGCAATTTTGATATATACAGATATATATTTAGCCTCTGATCCAAACTATGCAAATATAATAGTTATAGCAATTTTAGTTGTAACAAGTACACTCTTGGACTTCTTTGAAGAATATAGATCAAACAAAGTAGCTGAAAAACTAAAGGAAATAGTAGCAACAACAACAATAGTTATAAGAGACGGAGAAAAAATTGAAATACCAATTAAAAATATAGTACTAAATTAAAAAATAATTTGATAATTATTTGCTTTTGTGATAATATATTAAACGGGGGATGATTAAATGAAAAAATTTAGAAATATTTTATGGGGAATAGTACTTATTATAGTCGGTTTAATATGGGGGCTTAATGCTACAGGTATTACAGATATTGACATATTTTTCGATGGATGGTGGACTTTATTTATTATAGTACCGTGTTTTATAGACTTATTTAAAGAAAGTGATAAAACTGGCAATATAATAGGAATACTAATAGGAGTAGCATTATTATTATCTTGTCAAGGAATTATAAACTTTGATATTATATGGCAGTTATTATTTCCAGCAATATTAATAATAATTGGAATTTCAATTATATTTAAAGATGCACTTGGAGGTAAAGTAAACAAAGAAATAAAAAAACTAAATGAAAGTAAGAGTTATGATAATGTATACTGTGCAACATTTTCAAGTCAAAATATTAAATTCGATAATGAAGAATTTAAAGGAGCAGATTTAACAGCCATATTTGGTGGAACAAAGTGCGATTTAAGAAATGCAATTATCGCAGAGGACATCATTATAAATGCAACAGCCATATTTGGTGGAGTTGAAATATATGTGCCATCAAATGTCAAAGTGAAAGTTAAATCAACACCAATATTTGGAGGAGTTACAGATAAATCAATTTGCGAGAACAAAGAAAATTCTCATACTATATATGTAAAAAGTATGACCTTGTTTGGAGGTGTTGAAATAAAATGACAACAGCACAGAAAATTATAAAATATTTTGCAATTATATTAGCAATAACTATAATTGTAAATATAATAGGTGCGATTGTATATTCTATATACATAATAGGACGGGACACTAGGACTAAAAAATTCAAAAGATACAAGTTACTTAGAAGAAATAACAACAAACATAGATAATGAAAAAATTGCAACATTAAATATAGATGTGAAAATTACAAACCTAACAATAAAAACAGGAGCAAATTTTAAAATAGAAACTAACAATCCACAAATTGCTTGCAAACAAAATTCTAACCAATTGGTAATAAAAGAAAAACATAAATGGTTTTCAACAAAAAATGACAATGATTTAATTATATACATACCTAAAGAAATGATGTTTGAAACAGTAGAAATTGATACAGGAGCGGGGAATGTAACAATAGAGAAATTGGAAACAAAAAAGATATCATTTGACATTGGTGCAGGAGAGGTAAAAATGAAGCACCTAAATGTTACAGAAGAAGCTAAAATAGATAGCGGAGCAGGAAAAGTTGAAATTTTATCAAGTTCAATAAAAAACCTAGACTTAGACGTAGGTGTTGGAAAATTTATACTAAATGCAAAATTATCAGGAAAAAATGATATAGATGCAGGAGTAGGAGAATTAGATATAAACTTAACAGATGGAATAGAAAATTATACAATAAGAGCAAATAAGGGAATCGGTTCAATTTCACTAGCAGGAAAAGAAGTATCAGAGAATATAAAATATGGAGAAGGAGACACTTATATAGAAATAGAAGGTGGTATCGGAGCTATTGATATAAAATAAAAAAAAAAGGAGGTATTTTATGAATTGGGCAATTATTTCAATTTTAGTTTCTCTTCTAGCTTTTGCTGTTGCAGCATACTTTTACCGTTGGGTATCAAAGTTACCAATAGCAAATGACAAATTAAAAAAAGTTGGTAAACTAATAAGAGATGGATCATTTACATTTCTAAAAAAGGAGTATTCTATTTTAGTAATATTTTCGTTAGTAGTAGCTACCTTTATTTTATTACTATTTCCAGAACCAATCTTTAAAACACAAACACCACTTAACAATTTATATATGACAGGAGCATATATATTAGGTTCTGTATTATCTGGACTTGCAGGATATATAGGTATAAGCATTGCAACAATTGCAAATGTAAGAACAGCTACAGCAGCTCAAAAGAGCTTAGACCAATCCTTTATATGTGGATTTAGAGGTGGAGCAGTTATGGGAATGTCAGTTGTTGGAACCTCTCTTTTAGGTGCAGCAATACTATACCTTTTAACAGGAAATCCAGATATAGTATTAGCATTTAGCTTTGGAGCAAGCTCTTTGGCATTGTTTGCAAAAGCAGGTGGTGGGATTTTCACAAAAACAGCCGATATTGCAGCAGATTTAACAGGAAAGGTTGAACTTGGAATACCAGAAGATGACCCAAGAAATCCAGCAGTTATTGCAGACAACGTAGGAGATAACGTTGGAGATGTTGCTGGTATGGGAGCAGATTTATTTGATTCAAATGTTGCAGCAATTGCAGCAACAATAGTTATAGCATTACCACTTGGACAAATTAATTTATTATTCTGTTATTGTGCTATTGGACTTTTATCATCAATTATAGGAGTATTATTCTCAAAGATTAAGAAAAACGGAACACCAAGCCAAGCATTAAACAAAGGAACATATTTAACATGTGGATTATTTGCAATATTAACCTTGGTTGCTACATATTATTCAAATTTTGATTTTAGAATTTGGGGAGCAACAATGGTAGGTATGATTATAGGAGTTGTAGTTGGAATAACAAGTGATTACTTTACCGGAGATAACAAAAGACCTGTAAAAAAAGTTGCAGAAAGCTGTCAAAATGGGCCAGCATTTACAATACTTTCAGGATTTTCATATGGATTATTAAGTAGTATGCCAGCATTAATTGGTATTGGATTAGCAGCACTTATTTCATATAAACTTTGTGCTCCAATTGGAGCAGGGTATGCAATGCTTGGAATATCAATGTCTGCAATAGGTATGCTTTCAATAGTAGGTATGATTATCTCAAATGATGCCTATGGACCAATAGTAGATAATGCAAGAGGACTTGCAGAAATGGGAGATTTAGGAGAAGAGGTAATAGAAAAAGCAGATGAATTGGATGCGGCAGGGAACACAACAAAAGCTATTACAAAAGGATTTGCAATAGGTGCAGCAGGCTTAACAGTTATAGCCTTATTAGCAGCATTTGCAGAAATTGTATCAACAGCAACAGGAGAGGCTTTAACCTTTGATATAATGAATCCGGCAGTATTTTTTGGAGCTTTAGTAGGTGTAGCAATTCCAGCAGTATTCTGCGCGATGTTGATTTTTGGAGTAAATAAAAACTCACAAAAATTAGTACAAGAGATACATAGACAATTTAAAGAAACAAAAGGACTAAAGGAAGGAGAAGTTGAACCAGATTATGGTAAATGTATAAATATAGCAACAGTTGGTTCAATAAGAAAATTAATACCAGCAGGAGTAGTTTCAATAATAGCAACGTTAGCAGTAGGATTTATAGGTGGAGTACAAGCAATAGGAGGTTTCTTAACAGGAAATATTTTATCAGGTTTATTACTTGCAATGCTTATGAGTAATGCGGGTGGACTTTGGGATAATGCTAAGAAATATATAGAAGCAGGCCATTTTGGAGGAAAAGGTTCAGAAGCACATAAAGCAGCAGTAATAGGAGATACAATAGGAGATCCATTTAAAGATACAGCAGGGCCATCAATAAATACACAAATAACAGTTGTTTCTCTAGTATCATCACTTGCAGCAACTCTATTCATACTATATTCAATATTTTAAAAAATCAAGGGATGGGTCAACACAAAGTTCCATCCCTTTTAAATACATTACATCAGTTTTTCTAATTCCTTAATTTTATCACGTAAATTAGCAGCTTTTTCAAATTCCATCTTTGCAGCACACTTTAGCATTTCATCTGTTAAATTATTAATAATTACTTCAATAGATTCATTCTTATCAATTTTGTACTCTGTATTAACATCTTCCAAGATTGTAGCTTTAATAGTTTCACGTATTCCCTTATTTATAGTTTGAGGAATAATGCCATGTTCAGTATTATATGCGATTTGAATTTCACGACGTCTGTTAGTTTCAGATATCGCTTTTTCCATACTTTCGGTTAGCTCATCAGCATACATAATAACAGTACCATTAACATTCCTTGCGGCCCTACCAATTGTTTGAATAAGCGATCTTTCAGAACGCAAGAAGCCTTCTTTATCACTATCTAAAATTGCAACAAGAGAAACCTCTGGGATATCCAAACCTTCTCTTAAAAGGTTAATGCCAACTAATACATCAAACTCACCTAACCTTAAATTACGTATAATTTCCATTCTTTCTAATGCTTTTATATCTGAGTGCATATAATTTACCTTTATATCAATACTCTTCAAGTATGCTGTTAAATCTTCAGCCATTTTCTTTGTAAGAGTAGTTACTAAAACTCTTTCATGCTTTTCTACGCGTTGCCTTATTTCATTAATTAAATCATCAACTTGACTTGTAGCAGGTTTAACAATAATTTTGGGATCTAAAAGTCCAGTTGGACGTATTATTTGCTCAACAGTTTGCTCTGAATGTTCTTTTTCATAATCGGCAGGTGTAGCACTTACAAATATACATTGATTAATTCTTTGCTCAAACTCATTAAACTTCAAAGGTCTATTATCATAAGCAGAAGGAAGTCTAAAACCGTAGTTTACAAGAGAATCCTTTCTAGCTTTATCTCCATTATACATTGCTCGAACTTGAGGAATTGTAGAATGAGACTCATCTATAAGCAATAGAAAGTCTTTTGGGAAATAATCAAAAAGGGTGTATGGAGCAGAACCAGGTTTGCGACCACTTATATGTCTTGAGTAATTTTCAATACCTTGACAAAAGCCAGTTTCAATAAGCATTTCAACATCAAAATTTGTTCTTTCTTCAATTCTCTGAGCTTCAATTAGTTTATTGTTATCCTTAAAATATTTTATTCTTTCTTCAAGCTCAGCTTCAATAGTTGAAATAGCATTTTTAAGCTTATTCTCAGAAGCAACATAATGTGAGTTAGGACCAATAAGAGTATGATTTCGAACACCTAGTAATTTACCTGTTAAAGGATTTATCTCAGTTATTTTTTCAATTTCATCACCCCAGAACTCAACCCTTACGGCACTCTCACCAGTATTTGAAGGATATATTTCTAAGATATCCCCTTTAGCTCTAAAAGTACCTCTCTTAAAATCAATTTCATTACGTGTATATTGCATTTCTATTAACTTTTTCATAACATCATTTCTAGATTTAGCCATACCAGGTCTTAAAGACATCATCAACTCTTGATAATCTTCAGGGTCTCCTAAACCATAGATGCAAGAAACAGAGGCAACAATTATAACATCTCTTCTTTCAAATAAAGACAAAGTAGCAGAATGTCTTAACTTATCTATTTCATCATTAATAGAAGCATCTTTTTCAATATACGTATCAGATTGAGGAATATAGCTTTCTGGTTGATAATAATCATAATAAGACACAAAATATTCAACTGCGTTCTCTGGGAAGAATTCCTTGAATTCTGAGTATAGTTGTCCGTGCTAATGTTTTGTTATGTGCCAATACTAAGGTTGGCTTTTGGGTTTGTTGTATTATATTTGCCATTGTAAAGGTTTTTCCGTGAACCTGTTACTCCAAGCAAAGTCTGGAATTTCTTACCTTCTTTTATTCCATTACTTAAATATTCAATTGCCTTAGGTTGGTCGCCTGTTGGTTTATAATCTGATACTAATTTGAACATATTTCCTCCTCGTAAAAAGGTTATTAAGTAAATAACAACTTATATATTATACCACGCGACACACCTGTTCGTAAATACGTTTTAATAAAAATATAGAATTGTTAAATAAAAAACGAGTGTTCTGTTTGAACACTCGCATACAAATCGTTATCCCGCGGTAATAATTAATATTTGCCCAATGGGATAAAACCACCAAACTAGTTCTCTTATAGTTTTTGATTTAACTCCTAAAAAAGTTTCTAATCCGATAAACAAATCAGATATAAAGAACAATAATACTCCAACTGATGCTAACATTGCACGCTCAAATGATTCTGATACATATGAAAAAGAAAAAATAATTGAAAGGTTCATGCCCAAAATCATAGTATAAAAAAACATTAAAGGTGAACAAGCCTTACCTTTTTCTCGAACTAATTCCACAAGAATTAGAAATGTCAGTGAAGTAGTTGAAAAACCTATTGCAAAACCAGCATTGTCTATGGTAAATCCTGCAATTCTATGCAAAGTGTAGTAAGCAGAAGCATACAGGATATGTGCTATCATAAAGAAAATAGCACCCAGATAAAAACTCTTTTTTGTTCTTTCTTTTAAACTAGTATGATTCAAAAAGAAATCACCTAAACTTGAAAATAGCATTGCAATAAAGCAAAGTAGCCTATCTTTACAAGGTACAAAAAGAACAAGCAACATAGAGTAGAGCAACATAAAGAGACTTAAAGTAATTTTTCCCGAAACCTTTCCCTTAAACAATGGGAAATTATCAAAGAACCGATTCATAATATTTCTCCTTCCTAAAATTATTTTGAAAGAATGTTTTACATAAAATTTATTACAAAATCATTATACTTAAAAAAATGTCTTCTGTCAACAAAAAATGAATTCCTAGATAAATTTATCTAGGAATTCGGCAATTAATTATGATAATAATCTTTAAAACGGGAAGAATTCCAATCAATTGTATTCCATTTAGGGTTATCTAAACGATGGATTTCTTGCCCAATTGAACAAGCAGCACAGGATTGAACACTAAAAGGCTCAAAATTTTTCTGCTTGTTTTCCAAACAAAGCATACACCGTTGATTCAATTCATCTAACCGTTCTTGTTTTTTTTGATTTTTTTCCAATTTAATTGCCTCCTTAAAAATTAAGTATATACATTATATCATATTTTTTAGTAAAATAGAAGCAAACAAAAAATTAAAACTATCTAGTTTTAATATTATCTTCCATTTTTAAAAATTTAATGATATAATGTTATAAAATGTAAAGGGAGGTATATTATGGCAGTTATTTTAGATGGAAAAGAGACAGCGAGAAGAGTTAGAGAAACCTTGAAAGATAAAGTAAAAGAACTAAGACAAAACAATATTTTTCCAAAGCTTGCAGTTATTATGGTTGGAGAAGATCCAGCTTCTAAAATATATGTAAGGAATAAAAGTAAAGCGTGCGAAGAACTCGGAATAGAGTATGAAGAATTTTTGTTAAAAGAGAATACAACACAAAAACAATTAATAGACCTAATACAAGAACTAAATAAAAGACAAGACATAACAGGAATATTATTGCAAAGCCCTATCCCAAAGCATTTAGATATAAATGAAGCATTTAAGGCAATAATTCCTGAAAAAGATGTTGATGGATTTAACCCAATAAACGTTGGAAAATTAGCATTAGGGCAAGAAACAGTAATATCTTGCACACCTTTTGGGGTTATTAAATTACTAGAAGAATATAATATACCAATAGAGGGAAAAAATGCAGTAATAATAGGAAGAAGCAATATTGTAGGTAAGCCAATGTTACATTGCTTACTAAATAAAAATGCAACAGTAACAATATGCCACTCAAGAACAAAGAATTTAAGTGAAATAACTAAAACAGCGGATATTCTAGTAGCAGCAATAGGAAAAGCAAAATTTATAACAAAAGATATGGTAAAACCAGATGCAGTAGTTATAGATGTAGGAATAAACAGAAATGAAGAGGGCAAGGTTTGTGGAGATGTAGACTTTGAAGAGGTTCAAAAGATAGCAAGCTATATAACACCAGTTCCAGGAGGAATTGGACCTATGACAATTGCAATGTTAATGACCAATATAGTAAAAACAGCAAAATAAGGCGATATTTTGCTAAAAATATGGGGAGAGCTAAATCGAGAAAGGAAGATAAAACATGAACAAATATTGGATTTGGTTCTCAAGAATTAATAAAATAGGTGCAAAAACACAGTATGAATTATTGAAAAAATACAAAACACCAGAAAAAATTTGGGGTTTAGGAAAAACAGAACTAGAGGAAACAATAACAAAAGAACAAATAAAAATAATACTAAACCAAGAATATAGAAAAAACTTAGAAAAATATGATAAGTATATGCAAAAAAACAACATAAAAATAATAACAATTCAGGATGCAAATTATCCACAAAAATTATTAAAGATATTTGACCCACCAATAGTATTATATGCAAAAGGAAATATTGATATATTAAATAATACCTCAATAGCAATTATAGGTAGTAGAGTATGTAGCGATTATGGAGAACAAGTTGCAAAACAATTCGCATATAATTTATCAAAACACAATATAAATGTAATATCTGGACTAGCAAAAGGAATAGATACGTACGCCCATCAAAGCACAATAACAGCCAGTGGTAAAACAATTGCAGTTTTGGGATGTGGGATAGATATAGTGTATCCAAAAGAGAATGTACGGTTTGTATAAAAATATAATAAAAACAGGAGGAGCAATTATATCAGAATATATTGTTGGTGCAAAGCCAGAAAAGCTAAACTTCCCTGCAAGAAACAGAATAATAAGTGGCTTATCAGATGGAGTGCTAGTCGTAGAAGCAAGCAAAAAGAGTGGTACACTAATAACAGTTGACTTTGCACTAGAACAAGGTAAGAACATATATGCTACTCCGGGAAGCATCTATAGTGGAACCTCAATTGGTACAAATGAGCTAATAAAACAAGGAGCAAAACTTGTATCTAATGAAAATGATATTTTAGAAGATTTTATTGAAATTTATCAATAAATGTAATATAATTAGTAAAGATTAAAAATATTTATAAAGAAAGGATATTTTTAAATATGAATAATAAAAAGAAAAACACAAAAAAACAACCCAAAAGAATACCAGAAAATAATAACGACATAGACAAGACAAAAAAATATAAAATCAAAACTAAAAAATCTAAAAAAATATGGAAAAGAATAAGATTTGCCATATTAATTATCTTGCTTGCATTAATTGTAATGGCGGGAATATTTATTGGAAAAATATATGGAATTTTCAAAGAAGCCAAAATAAACATAAACGATGTTGTAATTAAATATGAAAATTCAGTTGTTAAAGATTCCAGTGGAGCTACTATAGCTGTTTTAAGTGGAAAAGAAAACAGAGAAAATGTTTCAATTTCAGATATGTCAAAGTATATTCCAAAAGCCTTTGTTGCAATAGAAGATGAAAGGTTTTATGAGCACAAAGGTATAGACATAAAAAGGACTGGAGCAGCAACAATAAAATATGGTTTAAGCAAATTAGGAATAGGTTCAGCTGATTATGGTGGAAGTACAATAACCCAACAATTCCTAAAGGTTCTAACAGAAGAAAATGAAAGAACATGGCAAAGAAAAGTTAAAGAAATGGCAAGAGCCTACTATTTAGAGAAAGAATTCTCAAAACCACAAATACTAGAACTATATCTAAACCTAATATTTTTAGGAGGTAAAGCTTATGGGGTTGAGGTTGCATCAAACTATTATTTTAACAAAACTTCAAAAGATTTAACACTAGCAGAAAGTGCATTTTTAGCTGGAATAAATAACTCACCAAACAATTACAATCCATTTTCAACTGAACAATCAGACATAGATAAGATAAAAAGAAGAACAAAAATAGTATTAGACAAAATGCATGAATTAAGCAAAGAAAACCCAAATCATCAAGTTGCAATAACAGAGGAAGAATACCAAACAGCAATTGCAGAATTGGAAAATGGATTAGCATTTAATCAAGGAGCAATTACACAAACAATATACTCATATCATACAGATGCGGCAGTAAATCAAGTAAAAAAAGACTTGAAAAAACTTCATCCTGACTGGACAGAAGAATATCTAAATTACTACGTAAAAAGTGGTGGACTTACAATATATTCAACACAAAAAACAGAAATACAAAAAGTACTAGAAGAAGAAGTAAAAAATGATAAATATGTAGAATATTCAAGACAAAAACAAGATGAAAATGGAAACCCTGTAACGGCACAAACAGCAATGGTAATTATTGACCATAAAACAGGATATGTTGTAGCAACGGTTGGTGGAATTGGCGAAAAAACAACATCTTTTGGTCAAAATAGAGCAACACAAAGTGTAAGACAAACAGGTTCATCAATGAAACCTTTAGCAGTATTATGCCCAGGTATAGATAGTGGAATAATTACAGCTGGAACGGCTTATGATGATATTCCATATTCAACAGGAAAATATGAAGGCTTTAAGAATAGTACGGGTTACAAAGGATTATTAACACTAAGATTTGAAACAGCTTCATCACAAAACATACCAATGCTAAAGGCAATAAATGATATTGGAATTGATAGGTCAATAGAATTCCTAAAAAGTGCAGGAATTACTTCCCTTGACCCAGAAAAAGATGTGGGAATGTCTATAGCTTTAGGCGGTTTAGAGCATGGAGTAAGTCCACTAGAAATGGCAGGTGCATATGCATCAATTGCAAACGATGGTGTGTATATTGAACCAACCTTCTATACAAAAGTAACAGATTCAGAAGGTAATGTAGTATTACAAGCAAACCAAGAAACAAGAACAGTAATGTCTTCAGCAACTGCATATATAGTAAAAGATATATTAGTAGAAGTTGTAAGATCTGGTACTGGTGGAATGGCAGCAATTTCTGGAATAAGCGTAGGTGCTAAAACAGGAACAACATCTAAAAATTATGATAGATGGTTCTGCGAAATTACACCATATTATACAGCAGCTACTTGGTATGGCTATGATTATAATGAATTAGTTAGAGCTGGCTCTAATCCAGCAGGAAGAATATGTTCAGCTGTAATGAAAACAATACACAAGGATTTACCAAATGCAAGATTTTCAGATTCAAAACCAAGTAATATTACAACAGCTAGAATATGTAAAAACTCAGGCAAATTAGCAACAATATTCTGCGAAAATGACCAAAGGGGAAGTCAGGCATATACAGAATATTTTATAAAAGGAACGGTTCCAACAGAGGAATGTACTTGTCATGTTGGAATTGACGTATGCTTAGATACAGGATTGTTAGCAGGTCAATACTGTAAAAATAGACAGACAAAAGTATTTATAACAAGACCAGAAACAGAAACAGGTGATTGGTCTAGAGCAAAAGATGCAGAATATATGTTAATAACTGAATATTGTAAAGCACATACAGTACCACCAGAAGAAACAATTACTTCTGAAAAACCAGAAAAACCAGAAAAACCAGAAAAACCAGAAAAACCAGAAAAACCAGAAAAACCAGATGATTCAGATAACAAACCAGGCGAAGGAAATACAACTGGAGGAAATACAACTGGAGGAAATACAACAGAAGGAAATAATATAAATGTAAATGGAGTAGTTATTGAAAACATTGATGAATAAGATGAATAATAAGAACCTAAATATGGCAGATTTTTATCTGCCAATTTAGTAATTTAAGAGGAGGCAAGAGTTTGAAGATAAGATTTTATAATACTTTAACCAAGACAAAAGATGAATTCAAACCATTAGAAGGAAACACCGTTAGAATATATACTTGTGGACCTACAGTATATAAGGATGCAAGCATTGGCAATATGAAATCATTTATATTTATGGATACATTAAGAAGAACTCTAAAATACAACGGATACAAATTAAAACATGCAATGAATATAACAGATGTAGGACACTTAGTATCTGATGGAGATGAAGGGGAAGACAAAATGTTAAAAGCAGCAAGAGAGGAAAAGAAGAGTCCATTAGAAATAGCCCAATACTATACAACAAAATTCTTTAATGACTTTGACAGATTAAATATAGATAGGCCAGAAATAATATGTAAAGCAACAGAGCATATTGAAGAAATGTTAAAGTATGTTCAAAAATTATTAGATAATGGGTACGCATATGAAACATCAACAGCAATATATTTTGATGTTTCAAAACTAGACAAATATGGAATATTATCTGGAATAGATTTACGAAATCAAAAAGCAGGAGCAAGAGTTGAAATAGATGAGGAAAAGAGGAATCCATATGACTTTGCACTTTGGATAAAGGCACCAGAAAATCATATAATGAAATGGGAAAGCCCTTGGGGTTTATCTTATCCAGGGTGGCATATAGAGTGTTCTGCAATGAGCAACAAATATTTAGGAGAACAATTTGATATACACACAGGAGGAATAGACTTAGTACCAACACACCATGAAAATGAAATAGCGCAAAGCAAAGGATGTACAGGAAAAATACCAGCAAAATTCTGGATGCACTGTGAGTTTCTACTTATAAATGGTGGAAAAATGTCTAAAAGTTTAGGAAATACTTACTTAGTACAAGATTTAATAGATAAAGGATATGACCCACTTAGCTACAAAATGTTATGCTTTACATCACATTATAGAAATAAACTAAACTTCACCTGGGAAGGACTAACAAATGCCCAAAACTCACTAATAAAACTAAAAGAAGGATATAAAAAACATAAATTTGGAACAGAAGAAATAGAAGATAGCAAAATATCAGAATACAAAAATAAATTCTTAGAAGCAATAAATGATGATTTAAATATGCCAGTAGCAATGAGTGTGGTTTGGGATGTTATAAAAAATCCAGTAAAATCAAAAAAACTAGCAGACTTATTATTAGACTTTGATAAAGTACTAGGTATAAAAGTAGACGAACCAGTAAAAACAAAACAAGAAGAAATACCAGAAGAAGTATTAAAACTAGTAGAACAAAGAAAAACAGCAAGACAAGAAAAAAACTGGGCACTATCAGACGAACTAAGGGACAAAATAAAAGAACTAGGATATAATGTAAAAGACTCAAAAGATGGAGCAACAATCGAAAAAACTGAATAAAAAAAGGAGGAAAATATGCCGAAACGTAATAATTACATAGGATGGGATGAATATTTTATGGGGGTTGCACTTCTTTCAGGAGAAAGAAGTAAAGACCCAAGCTCACAAGTAGGAGCCTGCATAGTAAGTGAAGATAATAAAATATTATCAATAGGATACAATGGATTTCCAAATGGATGCTCAGATGATGAAGTATCATGGGAAAGAGAAGGAAAATTTGCAGAAACAAAATATCCCTATGTATGTCATGGAGAACTAAATGCAATACTAAATTACACAGGTACGACTCTAAAAAACAGCAAAATATATGTAGCACTATTCCCATGCAACGAATGTGCAAAGGCAATAATACAATCAGGCATAAAAGAAATAATATACAAATCAGACAAATACGCAGAAACAGACAGCATAAAAGCATCAAAAAAAATGCTAGATATGGCACATATTAAATACACACAATACAAACCAACTGGCAGAAAAATAGAATTGGAATTGTAGGAGCGGAGCTTGTGCGCCCCTCCACACTTCGAGGGAGAATCAACCTATAAATTTGGAAAGAAAGGACAAACCAATGCAAATCTTAACAGAAAATGATAAAAAAGCATATAAAGAGTTTTTAGAGAACAATGAAAGATGTAATTTTCAACAATCTTTAGAATGGGGAAAAGTAAAACAAGCATGGAAAAATGAAGTTGTTTTATCTAAAGAAGAAGATGGCAAAATAGTAGGCGCAGTAAGCGTTTTAATTAGAAAGATGCCAATTTTTGGAAACTTTATGTACATTTCAAGAGGACCAATTTGTGATATATATAATAAAGAAGTCTTAAAAGATTTAAATGAAGGACTAAAAGAATTGGCTAAGAAATATAAAGCATTTACTCTGAAATGGGAACCAGATATAAAAAGTGATGATTTAGAATTTAGAAAAATAGCTACTGAATTAGGATTTAAAATAAAAGATGATGCCAAAAATTTTAGTGAAGGAATACAACCAAGATATGTGTTTAGACTAGATTTAAAAGGTAAAACAGAGGACGAAATATTTGCAGCATTTCATCAAAAAACTAGGTATAATATACGTTTAGCAACAAAAAAAGGAGTTGTAATAAGAGAAGGAACAAAAGAAGATCTAAAAGACTTCCATAAAATAATGGAAATAACAGGAAAAAGAGACAACTTTATGATAAGACCATTATCATATTTCGAAAAAATGTATGATGAACTAGCACCAGAACACTTAAAATTAATGATGGCATATTATGAGGACAAGCCAATATCAGGAATATTAGATATAATCTATGGAAATAAAATATGGTACTTATATGGTGCAAGTAGCAACGAACATAGAAATTTAATGCCAAATTATTTACTACAATGGGAGATGATAAAATACTCAATAGAACATAAAAAAGATATGTATGATTTTAGAGGTGTTGTTGGTGTGGTAGACGAAAGTCATCCACAATATGGATTATATAGATTTAAAAAAGGCTTCAATGCAGAGTTTACAGAATTTATAGGAGAATTATACATCAACTATAAACCTTTCATATATAAAATGTACAAAATTACAGAAAAAATATATAAAAATCTAGCAGAGATAAAAACAAAAATAAAAGAAAGAGGTAAATAACTTGAAGCAATTAATTGTAAATAAAGAGGAATTAAGACATAATATAAACAAAATAAAAACGTATGTAAAAGAAATTTCTAGAGATAATGACTACACAATAATAGCTGTTGTTAAAGGAAACGGATATGGCTTAGGACTGAAAGAGTACCCTCGGAATCTTAATAGAAAATGGTATAAACTACCTAGCAGTTGCGACATTAGAAGAAGCACTTGTTTTACGAAAAGAACATCAAAATGTAAACATATTAATGCTATCTCCTTTATACAACAAACAAGAATTAGAAGAGGCTTTAAAAAACAAAATTACAATCACAGTAGATTCAAAAGAAAACATAGAAATGGTAAATGAACTTTCTCAAAAAGGGTATAATATAAAGGTACACGTAAAAATAGATACAGGATTTGGCAGATATGGATTTATATATAATGATTTTGAAAACATTTTAGAAGCAGTAAAGAGTATAGACAAAAATATAGAAATAGAAGGAATATTTTCGCATTTTTCAATTGCATACTATAAAAACAATAAACACACAATAGCACAATTTGAAAGATTCAAAAAAGTTCTTGAAATGCTTGAAAGAAATGATATTAATATAAGGCTAAAACATATATGCAACTCACCAGCAATTCTAAACTACCCAGAAATGCATCTGACCGCTTCAAGAATTGGCTCAGCATTTATAGGAAGAGTAAGTTCACAAAACAATATAGGACTTAAAAAAATAGGAAAACTAGAAGTGAATATTGCAGAAGTAAAAAAGGTTCCTGCAAAATTCAATATAAGCTATGTTAATAGTTATAAAACCAAAAAGGAAACTCAAGTAGCAATAATTCCAATAGGATATCTAGATGGATATAATGTAACCCAAAGAGCAGATATGTTTAGAGTAAGAGACAAATTAAGAAGAGCTTTAAAAGAAATAAAGAGTATTTTAAAAAAACAAAAGGCAACTGTGGAGATAAATAATAAAAGATATAATATAATAGGAACAATACGGAATGTACCATATAATAGTTGATGTAACAGGTGGTAATATAAAAACAGAAGATATAGCAGTACTAGATGTAAATCCACTATATATACCTAAAGAAACCAGAAGGGAGTATAAATAATGAATGATAAAAATAAAGGTAAAATTTACTATACAATATTTACAATAGTTTTAGTAGTGGCAGCAATAATCATAACCTTTGCATTACTAAACAAAAATAATGATAAAGACAGCAAGGAACTTTCATATACAGAATTAATAAATAAAATTGATGAAAATGCAGTAGAAAAAATAGAAATGACAGTAGGAAGCACCTCAATAAAAGTAAAATTAAAAAATGAAGAGGAAAAGAAAGAAGCAATAATACCAAGTACACAAGCATTTGTAGAACTAGTACAAAATAAGATACAAGAAGGAAAAGTAATAGATTTAAAACAAGACAAAACAAATATATTTGTAAGACTAACAAACACACTAGTTAACCTATTACCAACAATAATGATATTAATACTATTTATAGTACTATTCAAGATGCAAGGATTAGGAGACAAGGGAAAAGTATATGATGCAGAAAGTGAAAAAACAAATATAACCTTCAAAGATGTTGCAGGACTTGATGAAGAAAAAAATGAATTACTTGAAATAGTTAACTTTCTAAAAGAACCAGAAAAATTTCAAGAAATGGGTGCGAAAATTCCAAGAGGAATTCTTCTTTATGGAAAACCAGGAACTGGTAAAACCTTAATTGCAAAAGCAATTGCAGGAGAAGCAAAAGTACCATTTATATCAATGAGTGGTTCAGAATTTATAGAAATGTTTGCAGGGTTAGGTGCATCAAGAGTTAGAAAATTATTCGAAAAAGCAAAAAAAATATCTCCATGTATAGTATTCATAGATGAGATAGATGCAGTAGGAGCAAGAAGAACTGGTGGAAGCGGAGCAGAATCTGAAAACAATCAAACTTTAAACCAACTATTAGTAGAAATGGATGGATTTGATAGTAATGAAACAGTAATAGTACTTGCTGCAACAAACAGACCAGAAATGTTAGACAAAGCTCTATTAAGACCAGGAAGATTTGATAGGCAAATAACAATAGCAGTACCAGATGCAAAAGGAAGAGAAGAAATATTAAAGATTCACTCAGCAAATAAGCCTTTAGGAGATGACATAAATTTAAAAGACATTGCAACAGATACAGCAGGATTTACAGGAGCAGAGCTTGCAAATGTATTAAATGAAGCAGCAATAATCGCAACAACAAGACAACACGAAAAAATAGTAATGGATGACTTGGAAGAAGCGGTAAAGAAGGTAACAGTTGGACTTCAAAAGAACAGTAGAGTAATATCAGAAAAAGATAAAAAATTAACAGCATATCACGAAGCAGGACATGCAATAGTAAGCAAATACCTAGAAACACAGCAAGACGTAAAAGAAGTATCAATAATACCAAGAGGGCTAGCAGGTGGATACACAATGTATAAAACAAACGAAGACAAATACTACATTTCAAGAACAGAAATGGAAGAAAAATTAGTAGCACTACTTGGAGGTAGAGCGGCAGAAAAAATAGCACTAAATGACATTTCAACAGGAGCAAGCAATGATATCGAAGTAGCAACTAGCTTAGCAAAAGATATGGTAAAAAAATACGGAATGAGTGATAGAGTAGGACCAGTAAACTTAGAAACAAAAGAACAATATGAGCTTCAAGTATTTGGAAATAACATAGAAGATATAATAGGAGTAGAGGTAAAAGAACTAATAGATACAGCATATAAAAGAGCACAAGATTTAATTTTAGAACATATGGATAAACTACACGCTGTAGCTCAAAAATTATTAGAAAAAGAAACAATAACAGCAGAAGAATTTCAAAAAATATTTGACAAATAATAAGTCTCACATAGGGGCGGACGCACGATGTCAGCCCCTAAAAATATTATTTTAATTAAGGAGAAAAAAATGCCAAAACAATCAACAATATTTGTATGTAGTAATTGTGGAAACGAATCGCCCAAATGGTTTGGAAAATGCCCAGCTTGTAATGAATGGAATACTTGTTATGAAGAAAAAAATCAAAACAAAGTAGTAGGAAAATTAACCTCAAAGGAAAAGGTAGAACCAACTGTTCTAAACAATATACAGAAACAAGATATAAAAAGAACCTCAACTGGATTCGAGGAGTTAGATAAAGTTTTAGGCGGAGGTTTAGTAAAAGGTTCACTTACATTATTAGGTGGTGAACCAGGAATTGGAAAGTCTACACTAATTCTACAAATATGTGACAAAGTAAATGGTGAAGGAAAAGTTTTATATGTTTCAGGAGAAGAATCAGCAGAACAAATAAAAATAAGAGCAGACAGATTAGGAATAAACAATGACAACATATTATTTTTAGGAGAAACAGATATAGAACTTATAGAAGATGCAATTGTAAAAGTAAAACCAAAACTAGTTATAATAGATTCAATTCAAACGATGTATTCAGATGAGATAACTTCAAGTCCGGGAAGTGTAAGCCAAGTAAGAGAAATAACATCAAAAATTATGAGGAACTGTAAAGAACAAAAAATAACAACAATAATAATAGGACATGTTACAAAAGAGCGGAAATATAGCAGGACCAAGAGTTTTAGAACATATGGTAGATACAGTATTATACTTAGAAGGAGAAAGGTATTTCTCTTATAGAATAATAAGAGGAGTAAAAAACAGATTTGGTTCAACAAATGAGATTGGGATGTTTGAAATGCAAGACAAAGGAATGACGGAAATACAAAATCCATCATCAGTATTACTAAGAGAAAGAGAAGAAAACCCATCAGGCTCAATAGTAGTAGCAAGTATAGAAGGAACAAGACCAATTCTAGTAGAAATACAAGCACTAACATCTCGGAACAATTTTTGGCTTTCCAAGAAGAACAGCAAATGGAATAGACTATAATAGACTAACACTATTAATAGCAGTATTAGAAAAAGTAGTAGGAATGCCATTTGGAAATCAAGATGTATACTTAAATATTGTTGGAGGAATAAAAATAAACGAACCAGCATTAGACTTAGGTATAGTGCTAGCTGTAGCCTCAAGCTATAAAAATATAAGTATACCACTAGAAACAATAGCAATAGGAGAAGTAGGGCTAACCGGAGAAGTAAGAAGCGTAAATATGATAGAAAAAAGAATAAAAGAAGCAGAAAAGCTAGGTTTCAAAACTTGCATAATACCAGAACACAATAAAAAACAACTAAAAGGAACATATACATCAAACATAATAGGAGTAAAAAACATATACGAAGCAATGAAATATCTAAAATTAATAAAAAATATTTCATAAAAAAAAAGCTTGACTTTTCCAAAAAGTTTTGATATTATGAAAATATAAAATTTAATGGAGGTGATAAAAAAATGAAAAAAACATTAAAAGTAGTATTATTAATGCTTTGCTTACTAGTAGTATTATTAGCTTTAACAGGTTGTGGAAATAAATTAGTTGCAACAAAAGATGTAGAAGAAACATCTAGTACTCCAAAACATAAAGAGGAAGTAGAAGTATCTTTCAAAAATGATAAAGTTGATAAGGTTAAAATGACATTTATCTTTGAAAATGATGATACAGCAAAGAAATATGTTGATGAATATAATGCAATGATTCAAGTTTTAAAATCATTTGCAGGAGAAGAAGAAGGAAAAGTAAACCTTCCAACATTAACACAAAGTGGCAAAAAAGCTACAATGGAACTAGATGCCAAAACATTTGCTGAACTATCAGAAGACGAAAAAATAGAAAGTATGACTAGAGAAGAAATAAAGAAATCTCTAGAGGACGAAGGATATACAGTAAAATAAACTTCGCATAAATAAAAACTGGGAAATCCCAGTTTTTTTATTTAATAGTGTAAAATAATTTCGGGAAAATTTTAAAATAAAAAAATAAGATACTCCCAAAATTGTGTTAAAATAAATTTGGTAAAAACAAAATTAACCAATTTGAAAGGAGTATCTTATGGAAAATATTTTACACGATTTTGAAGAAAAAGTCATTAGTTTAATGACAGAATTTTTAAAAAATTCAATGGAAACAGGTGGGTTAAGTAACTTTACTGATAATTTAATGAATAATCTAATGCAATTAGGATACGATTTAACTAAGTTTTCTATCCAATATGCAGAAGATACTATCTTTAAAATAAAAGAAAGAAAACAGCAATTTGAATCACTAGAAAAAGATGATAGAAAAATAGTAACAATATTTGGAGAAATGGATTTTAAGAGAAGATATTACCTAGATAAAGAAAATAATCAAAGAGTACATCTTTTAGATGAATATTTTAAAATTGCACCAAGTGAAAGGCTTTTAGAAAATGTGGAAACCAAATTAATTGAAGAAGCAATAGAAACAAATTATGAAAAGGCAGGAAAAGTAGCAGCAATGGAATTTGGAACAACAGAACAAAGAAAATTTTTCAAACAATTACTAGAATATAAAGAAGTTTGTTAATAGTTTAAATAACAACAATTTTGAGGGTTGAAATATTTTTTAAAAATTTCCCCGAAAAAAATTGACACTATCTTTCCCAAAAAACTATACAAAATTATGGTTACAGATAAGCTATGCTATATATAAAGAAAAAAATAAAAAAAAATAAAAAGTGATTGACAAAGCAAGAAAAAATGATATATACTAAAAATA